>OBLI01001395.1_pt1 | contig 23722 bp, 20 predicted proteins | sample 1519701 | NCBI WGS metagenome assembly OBLI01 (sample SAMEA3663005, study PRJEB22513) | pig gut metagenome | biome: pig gut; feature: pig-associated habitat; material: faeces | place: France | collected 2012
GACTTTATCATAAACCATATGTCAAGAGAATGCAGTATTATTTTGGATTGCTATAATATGCCAAGTGCTGTCAAAATTCCCGGAACCATATCACAAAAACTCTTATTTACTTTTTCATAAATAAACTCTTCTGATAGATAATTTTCCAATGGCTCGGGAATTTCTTTCTCTAAATATTCCTTCCATATCTCCTGAACAAAGGAATCAGAAAAACAGAGTTCTTCTTCCTCTCCAATTATTTCCAACAATTCCTTTCCTTTTTTCTCCTGCGATAATTGACGTAATTGTTCCTTGATTCTTGTACTGTCATATGCTACGGAATCCATGATACAAATTCCTTTCCGATCTGCTGTCAGAATCAACATATACATGACAGCGAGGAAAAAGAAGTTAAGAAGTAACTCTCTTCCTCCCGTATTTTTCATAAGAAAGCAGGTAGCAATGCACATAAAAAATATGATCATTTTAATAAAGAATATCCCCTTGTTACTTTTCTTTTTCATTATCCTTCCTCTTTTCTGTATTTTTATATCATTTTACTCTATCTTACTTTTTTCAGCAATTACTTTTAAACACATTCACCAAAGATTATGGCAAATCAATAACTATTTTTTAACATTTTAAATATTATTTTTTTATACTTGTAATCATTCTATAAGAAATGATAGAATAAACCTATAAATAATATGTAAGAGGAGGTTCTTATGGAACATCGTAAACTTGAAAAACTCGGAATTGCCCCTTCCTTACTGGGATTTGGATGTATGCGTTTTCCTCTCACCAAAGAGGGCAACATCAATGAGGCAGAAGCCGAAAAAATGCTGGATACTGCCATCGCTGCAGGTGTCAATTACATAGATACTGCTTACCCTTACCACAACGGAGACAGCGAACCATTCGTTGGACGCGTTCTGAAAAAATATGACAGGAACAGTTTCTATCTTGCAACCAAGCTGCCTGTATGGCAAATCAAAACACTGGACGATGCGAAACGAATCTTTCAGGAACAATTCGAGCGTCTTGATGTAGACTATGTGGATTTCTATCTTCTGCATTGCCTGGATAAAGAAAAATGGCAGACTGTTCTTGATCTCGGTATCATTCCTTATATGGAAGGATTACAGAAAGATGGAAAAATCCGCTATTTCGGCTTCTCTTTTCATGACGATTTTGAAACTTTTAAGGCCATTGCCGAATACAGAAGCTGGGATTTCTGCCAGATTCAGTATAATTATGTAGACACAGATATCCAGGCTGGTGACAGAGGTTATGAACTGACGGAAGAACTGGGAATTCCTCTCGTGATCATGGAGCCGATCAAAGGCGGTTCTCTTGCGACACTTCCGGAAGATGTCACACTTCCTTTCAGAGAGTTCCATCCAGATGCCAGCATTTCTTCCTGGGCACTTCGCTGGGTAGCAAGCAAACCAAATGTAAAAGTCGTATTAAGCGGAATGTCCACACAGGAACAGGTAGAAGACAACCTGAAAACATTCAGCAATTTCCAGCCACTGTCTCTGAAAGAAAAAGAAATCGTGGCAAACGTTGCGGCTGCTATTAAAGCAAGAACCAAAAACGGATGTACCGGATGTGCATACTGTATGCCATGTCCCTGCGGTGTTAACATTCCACAGAACTTCCGTATCTGGAACGATCTGTCCATGTACAGAAATATCGATCGAATCAAACAAATGTATTTCAAAGAACTGGAAGAAGGAGCAAGGGCAAACCAGTGCCAGGAATGCGGTCAGTGTGAAGAAGTCTGTCCACAGTCCCTCTCCATCCGCGAGAATCTGAAACAGGTATGGCAGGAAATGAATGCATTATAATAAAAAATATGTTTCATGATTTGACAATTCTTTTGGATTCTGTTATTATTAAAAACCGTTGATTAAGTTTGAACAGATGCCTCATTAAGCATTACCGACGCTTAATGAGGCATCTTTTTTACACAGACTATTGAATATAGAAAGGATCATTTGACTTTATGGAAACAATCAGATTTGAAGACCTGGGATTATATCCGGAAATTGAGAGAGCTGTTTGCTTTATGGGATTTGAAGAAGCTTCTCCCATTCAGGCCAAAGCCATACCGGCTATGCTGAGCGGCAGAGATATTATCGGTCAGGCACAGACCGGTACAGGAAAAACAGCAGCCTTCGGTATCCCACTCCTCCAGAAAATATCAGCTAAAAATAAAAAACTGCAGGCCATTGTTCTTTGTCCTACGAGAGAACTTGCCATTCAGGTTGCTGACGAAATCCGTAATCTGGCCAAATACATGCATGGAATTAAAATCCTTCCAATCTATGGCGGACAGGATATCGTCAAGCAGATCCGTTCTCTGAAAAATGGTACCCAGATTATCATCGGAACTCCGGGCCGTGTTATGGATCACATGCGCCGAAAAACTGTAAAAATGGATGAAGTGCACACCGTTGTCCTGGACGAAGCAGATGAAATGCTGAACATGGGATTCCGGGATGATATCGAAACCATTTTAAAAGGCGTACCGGAAGAACGCCAGACCGTGCTCTTCTCTGCCACTATGCCAAAGCCGATTTTGGAAATCACGAAACAATACCAGAACCATGCGGAACTGATTAAAGTAACAAAAAAAGAACTGACCGTTCCCAATATCGAGCAATACTATTATGAAGTAAAACCCAAGAACAAAGAAGAAGTCCTATCCCGTCTTCTTGATATCTATTCCCCCAGCCGTTCCGTAGTCTTCTGCAATACAAAGAAACAAGTAGATCTGCTGACTGCTTCTCTGATCGGCCGTGGGTATTTTGCAGCCGGCCTTCATGGGGATCTGAAACAGGCGCAGCGTGACCGTGTCATGCAGAACTTCCGCAAAGGCACAACCGATATTCTGGTTGCAACCGATGTAGCAGCCCGTGGAATTGATGTGGATGATATTGAAGCTGTATTTAATTACGATCTTCCTCAGGATGACGAATATTATGTGCACCGCATCGGCCGTACCGGCCGTGCCGGCAGAGGCGGCAAATCTTTCACATTTGTCAGCGGGAAAGAGATGTATAAATTAAAAGAAATTCAGCGCTATTGCAAGACAAAGATTTACGCACAGAAAGTTCCTTCTCTCAACGATGTTGCAAATACAAAAATAGAAAACATCCTGGAAAAGGTAGACTCTGTAATTGAACGGGAAAATCTCTCCCTGATGCTCAATGCCATTGAAGAAAAAATAAACGCCTCTGAATATACCACTATGGACATGGCAGCTGCGCTTCTGAAAATGTATATGGGCATGGTTCAGGAAGATCCGCAAGAGGAAGAAGAAATCCTGGATTTTGGAGATACCGGTGCAGAAGAACCTGGCATGGTTCGTCTTTTTATCAATGTAGGAAAGAAACAGAAAATACGTCCCGGCGATATTCTCGGTGCAATTGCAGGAGAAAGCGGAATGCCCGGAAAATTAATCGGCTGTATTGATATGTTTGATAAGTATACATTCGTCGAAGTTCCAAGAGAATATGCAAAAGATGTTCTGAAGGCAATGAAATCTGCTACCATCAAGGGAAATCACATCGCCATTGAACCTGCCAATCAGAAATAATCTATCAAAAGAAAAAAGGTTTTGCGCGATCGGAAGGATTTGTGCAAAACCTTTTACACCCACTGACCAGTGGGAAGACAGGATTGATGACTTATGCATTCACTCATGTTTGTTAATCAATACTATACTCGTTTTTTATTAAATTGTCAATATTTTCCGATTTTTAATGCTTTATTTTAATATTTATCTATTTTTTTCAAAATTTTTCGACAATTTATCGCAAATTTTTCTTGCCACATTTCCGTTCCCATTATAAAATACAGATAACACTGAATATAGAAAGGAGAGCCTTTTATGAATTTTAAAATGATCCATGAAAATTATAATGTTGCTGATTTGGAACGTTCTCTGGCATTTTATGAAAAAGCCCTTGGACTTACAGAAAAACACCGCATCACAGCAGAGGATGGTTCTTTTATCATCGTCTATGTAGGAAATGAAACCACAGACTTTGAACTGGAACTCACCTGGCTCCGTGACAGAACGGAACCTTATCGTCTGGGTGACAATGAATTTCATCTGGCATTTCGGACTGACCACTATGAAGAAGCACATGCACTCCATGAAGAAATGGGTTGTATCTGTTTTGAAAATCCGGAAATGGGTATTTATTTTATTACCGATCCGGATGGATACTGGCTGGAAATTGTACCTGCCAGATAATCGAGAAAAACAGGAGGAAGCCATCACACTTCCTCCTGTTTTTTAATTCATTTCGATTCGCGGGATTTCCTGTCCTCTTGGCAGAATCCTTGGTCCTCCTGTATGTTCAATGTATTCTCTGGTAATGATCACTTCCCCGATATTGTCATCTTTCGGAATCTCGTACATAATATCCAGCATATATTCTTCCAGAATGGCCCGCAGAGCTCTTGCTCCTGTATGCTTCTCCAGTGCCATCTGTGCAATTGCCTCCAGAGCCCCTTCTTCAAATTCCAGTTTTACTTCATCCAGTGCCAGGAGTTTCTGATACTGTTTTAAAATGGCATTCTTCGGCTCTTTTAAAATCTGAACCAGCATATTCTTGGTCAGTCCATCCAATGTAAAAATAATGGGAAGACGTCCCAAAAATTCCGGAATCATTCCAAATTTTTTCAGATCGTCCACAATTACTTTATTCAGGATATTGGCATCCTTATCATACTTGTCTTTCAAGTCAGCCATAAATCCAATGGATGCCTGTTTATTCAGACGTTCTTTAATAATATTCTCCAGATCCGGAAATGCTCCGCCGCAGATAAAGAGAATATTTCGGGTATCTACCGTCGTAAGCGGAACCATTGCATTCTTACTGTTTGCTCCTACCGGTACTTCCACTTCACTGCCTTCTAACAGCTTCAGCATTCCCTGCTGTACGGCTTCTCCGCTTACATCCCGCTGATTTGTATTTTTCTTCTTCGCAATCTTATCAATCTCATCAATAAAGATGATTCCATGTTCTGCTTTTTCCACATCATTATCAGCAGCTGCCAGCAATTTACTTACTACACTTTCGATGTCATCTCCGATATAACCTGCCTCTGTAAGAGAAGTTGCATCTGTGATAGCCAGCGGCACATCCAGAAGTCTTGCCAGCGTTTTGACCAGATAGGTTTTTCCGCTTCCGGTCGGTCCAATCATCAGCATATTGGATTTTTCGATTTCGATTTCATCTGCTTTGTCTGCAAATACACGTTTATAATGATTATAAACCGCAACAGACATCACTTTCTTTGCGTATTCCTGCCCAATGACGTATTCATCCAGATTTTCTTTGATTTTATGTGGTGCCGGAATACTTCTGATATCAAAAACTTTTTTTGCCACCTTTTCATGCTGTCCTGTGGCCGGCTGTTCTTTTTTCTTCTTTACTCTCTGACGTTTCGGAATCTGATTCTGCAGTGAACTCAAATCAATCATGCTCACATTCGGCATATTTTTCATCAGTTCTCCATAATCAATCGGAGTATTATTCATTGTATCAAAACTTTTCTGCATGCATTCCACACAGATATGGATATCTCCCGGCAGGTCGATCATTTTTCCGGTTTTGCTTTCCGGACGTCTGCACATCATACATACCTTTTCGTATTCGTCTTCTTTATCCTGCACTTCCTGTGGATTATCCAGATACTCTTTGTCTTCTGCCATTTATTATACCTGCTTTCTTTCAAATAAATGTCCCGGCATTCCGCCTGCGTATGTACATTATATCTGGTATATTATCATAATTTTCTCTGTGCTACAAGTAAAAAAACCAGGTGGAGGAAAGGATTTCCCCCCACCTGGTTTTTTGTTTTTATTTCTTTGCGTTACTGCCTGTAATATCTGCATCCTTTTTGGCACCAAGCGTTACACTGATTGTCTGTGATTTGTATTCTCCGTTTTCTGCGCGATAGATTTCAAAATCAATGGTTTCTCCTGCTTCATAATACTGCAGACGTTCTACCAGTTCTTTATAAGAGTCTACAGAAGTTCCGTCAATTTTTGTGATGACATCTCCTTTCTGGATTCCTGCCTGTGCTGCCGGGCCACCTTCCACTGCGGTATCTACATACACACCTAAAGGAATTCCATACATCTGATTGACTTCACTGGTTACATTCTCACAGGTAATACCGATATAGGCTTCTTTGTCTTCATCTTCTACCTTATATCTGGTCTCCTGGCTCATCATCTGATCCAGAATCGGTTCTGCTTTTGAAATAGGAATTGCAAATCCAACACCTTCTACTTCACTTGATGCAATTTTTGCTGAGTTAATACCGATCAGTTCCCCATTCATATTCAGCAGTGCACCGCCGCTGTTTCCAGGATTGATTGCTGCATCCGTCTGAATAAAGGTACTGTCTGCATTCTCAGAACTTACATGACGATTCAATGCACTGACATACCCACTGGTCACAGACTGTCCATATCCAAGTGCATTTCCTATGGCAACAACCTGATCCCCCATCTGAAGAGAATCGGAATCACCAATCGTAGCGATCTTAATGCTATTGAGAATGTCTTCCGGTATATCTTCCAGTTTGACGGCTATGACGGCCAGATCATTATCTGCATCTGTTCCTTTAATCTGTGCGGAAACTGCACTTCCCTGCGCATCCAGTGCATTCTGTTGTGTCTCATCTTCCTGACTTTCCATACTGGTTTTTTCAACATCTTCGCTGCTTGTTACCGCGCTTCCATCCTGATTGGTAAAGCAAACGGTAAGGGAATCTGTGCCACTTACTACATGATTATTGGTAGCGATCAGAAGTTCGGTATCGTTTTGTCCTACAATAATACCAGAACCACTGCTCTGGGTTTGCTGCTCTGTTCCATATCCGAAATACTGATAAATCTGCGGAATTTCCTGTATACTCACACCTACGATGGAGACAACTGACGGCATTGCATTTCTTGCAACCTGACTGACATTGCCGGATGCAGAAGTTCCTGTTACTGCGGCAGACGTCTGATCATCAAAATTATCATCCTTTGTTGTCTCTGTATTTTCAATCTGCACGCTCTCTTTTGGAAGGACCTTGTTGCCTACATAATTGGTTACCTGAAATACAATCCCTGCAACCAGACCAAACACTGCTGCCGTAGCAGCTGCTGTAGCCAGCTTCACACCAAGGCTGCTTTTCTTTTTCTTATCGTTGTTATGCTTATCGGGAGATACCGGCGGTGTAAAACGATAAGAACTGTAATTTGACTGCTGTTCCTTCTGATACCATTCTTCTTTTGAACTTTCTCTTTCCGGATTCTTTTTATAAGATCTGGCATAGACCGGATTTTCCGGAGTAGGCGCTGCTCCTGGTTCACAATTTTCCGTTTTCTGTGAGGAAGTTTCTGCAGAAGCAGCTGCTTCTTCTGTCACAATTGTTTCTGTTTCTTTCTCTGTTTCCGGTTCACAATGATCAACGGAACCTGCATCATTCCCTCTAAATTCATCTTTGAACTCTTCACTCATGGTAGTTCCTCCCTTTCCTGACATCTATCTTTTGTTTTTTCATTTCTTTTGTTTTATAGGAATCAGTCTATCAGTCAATTGTGTTCAAATTGTGATAAAACAGCAAAGAAAACATGAATTTATTCAACTGTCACTGATTTTGCCAGGTTTCTTGGTTTATCCACATCCAGACCTTTTCCAAGAGATACATAATATCCAAACAGCTGCAGTGGAATGACAGCCAGGGAATTGGTGAAATACGGATTTGTTTTTGGCAGATAAATTACATAATCTGCTGTTTTCTCAATTTCTGTATTTCCCACATTGGTCACTGCCATAACAAATGCCCCTCTGGTCTTCACTTCCTGAATATTGCTCAAGGTCTTCTTATACAGTTCTTCCTGTGTAGCAACAGCAACAACCAGTGTTCCCTCTTCAATCAGAGAAATGGTTCCATGCTTCAGTTCTCCTGCTGCATAGGCTTCTGAATGAATATAAGAAATTTCTTTCAACTTCAGAGAACCTTCCAGAGAAATGGCATAATCCAATCCTCTTCCCAGGAAAAATACATGTTCTGTAGCCAGATAACGATTGGCAAATTTCTGAATTTTCTTTTTATTTTCCAGAAGCATTTCAATCTGTCCCGGAAGTTTTTTCAGATCTTTCACCATTTCTGTAATCGTCTTTTCGTCTGCCGTTCCTCTTGCCTGTGCAAATTTCATTGCAAGCAGATAATGTGCGATCAACTGCGTACTGTATGCTTTTGTAGTTGCCACTGCAATTTCCGGTCCTGCCCATGTATACATAACATTGTCTGCTTCCCGGGCAATGGAACTTCCCACAACATTTACGATTCCAAGAACCCGTACTCCATGTTCTTTTGCTTCTCTGAGTGCTGCCAGAGAATCTGCGGTCTCACCGGACTGACTGACGATAATTGCCAGTGTATTCTCTTCATAAATCGGATGACGATAACGGAATTCACTCGCCAGATCTACTTCCACAGGAATTCTTGCCAGTCCTTCAAATACATATTTTGCTGATACACAGGTATGATAAGCAGAACCGCAGGCAATCATATAGATTTTACGAATCTGACGGATTTCCTCATCTGACATCCCCAGCTCATCAATGACGATTTTTCCTTCTTTGATTCTCGGATTTATCGTATCACTGACTGCCTGAGGCTGTTCATACATTTCTTTCAGCATGAAATATTCATAGCCGCCTTTTTCTGCTGCATCAATATCCCATTCAATGGTTGCGGGCTGTTTTTCAAGTTCTTCCTCATCAATGTTATAAAATTGAATGTCGTCTTTTGTCATGCAGACAATTTCTTCATTTTCAATAAAGTATACGTCTCTTGTATATTTCAATACTGCCGGTACGTCAGATGCGATCAGATTTCCGATGTTGCTTTTTCCTACGATCAGCGGACTGTCTTTTCTGACTGCATACAATTTATCCGGCTCCGATTTGAAGATAATTCCCAGTGCATATGAGCCTTCCACTCTGTGCATCACTTTTGTGATCGTCTCCAGTGCATCGCCTTTGTAATAATAATCCAGTAAATGTGCAATCACCTCTGTATCAGTCTCAGATTTAAATGTATAGCCTTTATCCTGCATTTTTTTCTTCAATTTCATATAGTTTTCAATGATACCATTATGAACAACGGCAATTGTTTTATCCTGATTAAAATGCGGATGCGCATTCATATCAGAGGGAGCCCCATGAGTGGCCCATCTTGTATGGCCGATTCCTGTCGTTCCCGGAAGTGTCTCGCCTCCATGTGTCAGCTCGGACAATATTTTCAGTCTTCCCATCGATTTCTTTGCATGGATTTCCGTTCCGTCAAATACTGCAATACCGGCGGAATCATAGCCTCTGTACTCCAGTTTTTCCAGACCTTCCAGAAGAATCGGTGCTGCCTGTTTTTCTCCAATGTATCCAACTATTCCACACATATCTGTTTCCTCCATTTGATTCTGTTTCAAACACTTTCGTTCAGTAAAACATGGTCATTTTACCAGATTATTTTTCATCTGTCCAGTAAGATGGATTCATCGTGCACCAGAGTACCACTTTACGTGGCAGACATTGATATCTCTTTCCTGTTCGATATCCCATAAATTTAAAGCCACTTTTTACGATCATTCCCGGAATCAGCCATGGCTTATGAATCTTCCACAAATACAATGCAGTATTTTTCACCAGACGGATGCCTTCACTCTCTGAACGGATTCCCGCAAAGACTTCCGGATGATCTGCCTGCGAAACTGCCAGATCAAAGTTTCTGCGAAACTGCTGCATATTTCCGTAATTATGAGAATGAATGACTCTGGCATCTGCCTGATAGGCAACCGAATATCCGGCCATGACCAGATTTCCGGCATAGATCATATCTTCATTAAAAATCGTATGGGTGATAAATCCTCCCAGTTTTTCATACAAATCTCTTCGGTAGGCAGCGCAGACGTTGGAACAGAAGAAGGTTTTGATTCCAAGTACAGGAAGATCTTCTTTGCTTTTTACCCGTCCTGTCTTTGGATAATTAAATTCCCTCGTATATCGTTCTGCAATCTGGCAGTCTTTTGCCGGAAGCTGCCGACCATAAGCAGCTCCTGTTTTCGGGTTTTCAAAAGCCTTTATAAGATTTTCAATTACATATTCATCTGCCGGAACTGCATCCTGCGTAAAATATACCAGAATATCGCTGGTACACATGTTTGCAGCCTGGGCCCTGGTTCCTCCATGGTCAAATTCCTCTCTCCGGATATGATGTACTTCCATTTTGGAAACCAGTTCTTCCCATTCTTTCTTCCAGTACTGTTTTTCGGTATTCATAATAATTAATCGTTCAAAAGAACAGGTCTGTTTCTCCAACATACGCAAAAGCTTTGGAAATTTATCATCTGGCTTGTATACAGGAATAATCACGGATACGGTAAGATTTCCTGCATCTTTTTTCTCATTTTTCATCGTTTCTCCTATTCCTCCTACTATGACAGCAGGGATGCCGTGCACGCACAACATCCCCGTTCCATACTCTTAATATTCTTCGCTGTAATCCTGACTTGTGTCATCATAACCGGCAGCGTAGTCCTCATACCCTTCCTCATAACTGTCTTCTTCGTAGCTGCTATCATCATAGTAGCTGTCATCATCATAACTTTCCTCATAACCGGTTTCTCCGGAAGTATCACTATACCCTTCTGCCTCATAAGATTCCTGACTTCCTGCAGAATCTCCCGTATACGTAGATTCCCGTTCGGTAATGTATGATTTCAGTTCATCAGAAACCCAGCTGTTTCCAAACCCGGTATGTCCGGCAATATAATCGCTTCTTTCCAGTACAATCGAAGATGGTGAATACGTTTCTTCTTCGAATAAAAAGGCATGCAGCTGTTTCACATTTGCCTCCAAAGTGGTAGGTACCACACAGTCCAGACCGATTGCAGATTTCACATCTTCCCCCATAATGCTGCTCTTTGGGAATCCCTGGGTTTCTTTTAATTCATAAGAAAGAATTCCCATACCAAGCTTCAGAAGTTCGCTCTTGCTGAAATTAGTCTTAATCAATGGAAATACTTCATCCATAAGATCATTGAGCTGAGAAATACTTGCTTTCTTCGCTTTGTCAACCATAAGAGAAATAATATATCTCTGCCGTTCGGTTCGTTTCATATCCCATCCCTGTGTATAACGGATACGACAATAAGAGGTTGCCTGTACACCATTTAAATGATAACTGCCCAGAATCTCTGCCTCATTTTCCGGTTTTGGATCCGGTTTTTCAATTGGCTTATAATCTACACCGGTTTTTTCCGATGTTTCCACACAGTAATTATTCATATGCTCAATCTCTTCATAAGACAGATCCACATCCAGACCGCCCAGAAGATCAATAGCTTTTACAAGTGCCTTAAAATCTACTGCCACATACCGGGTAATATCCAGATCCAGATTCGTATTGATCATAGACATAGACTGGACCGGACCACCGATTGCATACGCTGCATTGCATTTATCGTATTCATCCTTTCCGACATTCAGATAAGTGTCACGATAAACCGATACCAGTTTCACTTCTTTTGTATCATTATTGATACTGGCAATGATCGTGGTATCACTGTTGGAATGTTCCAGGTCCTCTTCTCTGGTATCCACACCAAAAAGTGCTATATTCGTATACCCTTTCAGTGCCTTACTGCCTACTACCTGTTCATTTACCTCTACATGCGCATTCTTCTCTCCGCTTTCGTCCAGATCCATCTTATCCAGCGAATTGTTCAATTTTGCGTAGATCAGAAGTCCTCCTACCAGAAGCAGCAATACAAACAGCTCCAGTCCAAAAAGGACTCTTCTTCTTCTGCGTCTTGCAGATGCCTTATTTCTTCTTGCCATCTCATTTCCCCTTGTTAATAAGCGTTTTTGTTTACAAAGCCCTTGAAAAACGTCAGGATCAGTATCTTCACATCCAGACCAATCGTCCAGTTTTCGATATAATACAAATCATATTCGATTCGTTTGCGTATCGATGTGTTTCCTCTGTACCCATTTACCTGTGCCCATCCGGTAAGTCCCGGTTGAACCTGATGTTTGATCATATATCTTGGAATCTCTTCCCGGAATTTCTCCACAAAGAACGGACGTTCCGGACGTGGTCCAACAAGACTCATTTCACCTTTCAGCACATTAAACAACTGCGGTAATTCATCAATGCTTGTTTTTCTCATAAATTTACCGAAATTTGTCACACGCGGGTCATTCTTAACTGTCCATGCTTTTTTCTCCTCCTCCGGTGGCTGCACTTCCATAGAACGGAACTTATACATCATAAATGTCCGGTTATGCAATCCTACCCTCTCCTGTTTATAAATCAGTGGTCCCGGAGAAGTAAGTTTTATCATAATCACCGAAAAAAGCATAATCGGTGAAAATAATACAATGGCCGCGATTGCACCGAAAATATCCATAATCCTTTTTACCAGTGCATTGAAGGTATTCGTAAGGGGAACATAACGGATATTGATAACCGGAAGTCCCAGAATATCTTCTGTATAAGGCTTTGTGGGTATGATCCGGTTGTAATCCGGAATAAATTTTGTGTGCACTCCCGATTTTTCACAAAGTGCAACGATTTCTTCCAGCCGAAAATATTCACTCAATCCAAGTGTAATCGCAATCTCATCCAGATGATTCTGCGGAAGAATCACCATCAGATTTGCAATTCTCCCAAGTACTTTGATTCCTTTATATTCTGTACCGGCCGCCACATTGTCATCCAGAATTCCGCGAATCTGATATCCCCATTGAGGATTAGCCAGAATCCGGTCAATATATTCTTCACAGGCTCTGCTGTATCCTACCAGCAGAATATGCTTTTGATTATAACCACTGGCGCGCATCTTTCGCAGCCCTACACGAATCAGCGTACGGGACAGAATCTCCATGCATATATTCACCACATAAAAAATAAAGATTACATGGCGGGAAAAATCCATCAGCTTGATCATATAGAGAACCGCCAGAAGCAGAAACATACCGATGGTATTCGCCTTCCATATATTGGAAAATTCCAGTCTTCTTCCCTGTACCCGTTTCGGCGTATACAAACTGCATGCATAATAAAGCAACAGATAACCTGGTACAATCAGAAGCAATGCACTCATATATATACGAAAGGGCAATCTTCCTCCGCCATCACTCAAAAAAGGCAAGTGAAATTTTAAAAACCATGCCATAAAATATGACACTGCAATCACAAAAGCATCAATTGCTACCTGTAGACGATTAAAATGCTTCTGATTTTCTTTAATCAAGGTTTATCACCTTCTATTCATCCTAATTCTAATCGAAATAATCATACTATAAAACCAGTTAAAAGGCAACTAAACAATTCTTAAAATCTGCCCCTTGATTTCCCTACAGATTTCTTCCACTGTTTTTCCATCTGTGGAAATCACAAGATCTGCTGCTGCAAGATATTTTTCTTGGCGCTTTTCCAAAAGAGATTCGATGTATTCCACTGATTTATGATTTTCCAGAAGCGGCCGGTCATGATTGTTTCTGACTCGCTCAAGAATCACTTCCGGTGATGCGGTCAGAAGTACGACTTTTCCGTTTTTCCTCATTTCTGCCACATTTCTCTCCCGCATAGGTACACCTCCGCCGCAGGAAATCACAAGATTTGTCTGCTTTTGCAGTTCTATTAAAAGTTCTGTCTCCAGATTCCGAAAATATTCTTCCCCGTTGGTCTCGAAAATTTCCGGGATACTTTTTCCTTCTCTCTTTGCAATGCACTCATCCATTTCCACAATCTGCATTCCATAGAGGCGGTTCAATCCGCTTGCCACCGTAGATTTTCCGGCTCCCATAAATCCGATGAGTACAATATTAAAATCCATTTTTGTCATAACTTCCTCTTTCTCACCTGCTGTATGCATTCATCTATCTGCACAAACAGGAAATGTCTTCCTGCAATATTATATCGAAAACCTGCTCTTTCGTCAATTTTTTCGCAAAACGTTGAAAATTATTCTTTAAAATGTTACACTCACAGAAGAAAACATGTAAAGGAGATTTTATTATGATGTACCTTTTGCTGCTCCTGGGTTTCGTCCTTCTTGTAAAGGGAGCTGACTTTTTTGTAGACGGATGCGCGTCCATTGCCAAAATGCTGCGTGTTCCTTCTGTAATCATAGGCCTGACCATTGTTGCTTTCGGTACCAGTGCTCCGGAAGCTGCTGTCAGTATCGTAGCCTCTTTAAGCGGAAACAATGATATTGCCATCAGTAATGTGATTGGATCAAATTTGTTTAACAGTCTGGTGGTACTTGGTATCTGCGGTCTGATTCTCCCTCTGAATGTACAGGCCGGCATCTGTAAAAAAGAGCTTCCTTTTTCGATTGGAATGACTGCTCTTCTGATTTTTTTCTGTGCATTCTTTTCCGGAAAAACGGATGGAGCTTTACAGATTGGCCGTGTGGAAGGTCTGATTCTTCTTCTGTTTTTTGCACTGTTCCTCTATCAACAGATTCACAGTGCCCTGAAAAACCGGGAAGTACGGCCGGAGGAAGAACAGATCGGGAAAAAGCTTTCACCTTCTATCAGTGTTCTTATGAGCATCGCAGGTGTCGTTATGATCATTCTGGGCGGTAATTTTGTTGTAAACAGTGCAAGTGATATTGCTGCCGCTTTTGGCATGAGCCAGACTCTGATCGGTCTTACCATTGTGGCAATGGGAACTTCTCTTCCCGAACTTGTCACTTCCGTTGTGGCCTCTTCCAAAGGTGAAAATGATCTGGCTGTAGGAAATGTGGTAGGCTCCAATATTTTTAATATTCTTTTGATTATCGGGGCTTCTGCTTCCATCTCGCCGATGACACTGCAAAGAGTCGCTTTATACGATGGAATTTTTCTTCTTGTAATGAGTCTGCTCCTGTTTCTGTTTGTAGTTCGGGATAAAAAGATTTCCCGGATACAGGCAAGTATTCTCCTGCTTTCCTATGTCTGCTATTCTGCCTATATTATTATGCGTTGACAAAGGCATCTGATGAAAAAAGCGCATGAATCGCAATTTTTGCAATTCATGCGCTTTCTTTTGCTTTTTTATAAGATTCCCAGATCTTCCATTGCTTTTTTCAATACTTCTTTGTTCTGCGGTTCCATCTCTGTCAGAGGCAGACGAAGTGGTCCTACTTCTTTTCCCTGAAGATTCATAGCTGCTTTTACAGGAATCGGATTTACCTCACTGAAAAGTGCATTGATCACAGGGATTGCATCCAGCTGCATCTTGCAGCTTCCTGCAACATCGCCTTCAAAGAATTTATATACCATGTTATGAACATATTCCGGTGCCACATTCGACAGAACAGAGATCACACCAAGACCGCCCAGTGACAGAATCGGTACTACCTGGTCATCATTTCCAGAATACAGATCGATCTTTCCATCACACAAATTCATCAGCTGTGCAACGTGTCCGATATCTCCGGATGCTTCTTTGATTCCTACAATGTTCTCAACATTTTTTACAAGATGTGCAACGGTCTTCGGCTGAAGGTTACATCCGGTACGGCTCGGAACATTATAGAGCACTGCCGGGATTTTTACTTCCTGTGCGATCGATGTAAAATGAGCGATCAGACCATTCTGCGTACCTTTATTATAATACGGTGTTACCAGCAGAATCCCATCTGCTCCTGCTTCATCTGCTTCTTTGCTCATCTGTATTGCTGTTGCGGTACAATTGGAACCGGTTCCTGCAATAACAGGAATTCTGTGATTTACCCGGTCAATGGTAAAACGGATTGCTTCCATATGCTCTTCTTCTGATAATGTTGCAGATTCTCCGGTTGTTCCACAGATAACGATACAATCGGTTTTTCCCGCGATCTGCTCTTCCAGAATCTCATCCAGTTTTTCATAATTCACTTCATAATTATCTTTCATTGGTGTAACAATTGCAACACCGGCACCTTTAAAAATTGCCATATTTTTTTCCTCCTCATTCTTCTTATAGAATTAAAAAGAGACGGCAAGATGCGCCGTCTCCAGATACACTGTATTATATCTATCAGATAGCACTCCATCCTGCGATGACAGTCATGTCATTGTTCATGCCATGCCCAAAAACACAGTGTCAGGCTCCTGCATTCTTTCGGCATCTTCCCCTTTCAAAAGTCTTCTTCTGTTCCTGAAACATCCGACTGTTTACTGATGAAAAATGCGACCTCTATCTACATCTCGTATTTACAAAATCATAGCATTACCAAACTACCTTGTCAAGAACAAGTTGCGAGATTTTCTTATGCGTTTTTTCTATGCTGTCATCAACGGTCACCGACTAAATTGTATTAACAGCAGCTCCACACTCATCACATCACTGATTTGTCCGGTCTTTACCCGGGTCTCTGTCTGTGTGCAGGCTTCTACGGCTTCCCGAAGCTGCCCAATACTGTAATTTCTTCCACAGGTTATATAATTGCGTACGACAAACGGCTGAATTCCCAGACCTTTTGCGATCGAATTCTGATCGTAGCCTTCTTCGGTCAGCTCCTTCACCTGACGGATCTGATTAAACTGCCTGGACAAAAGATACAGAATCCGCATAGGCGGTTCTTTCAATGCCAGGAGATCGTAATACAGATCCAGCGCTTTTTTCTGTTTTTTTTCTGTCACTGCCCGCAGCATATCAAATATATGATTGGTGATCTGCGTGGTACAGATTGCTTCGATATCCTGTGTTGTGATCACTTCTCTTCCCATCGTATAGCAGAGAAGTTTCTCCAGTTCCTTTTCAATATTTCCCATATCGGTTCCTGTTTTTGCAAGGAACCGTTCCATATCTTCCCGGGTAATCTTCTTTTCTTCTCTTTTCAGGATTCCCAGAATCCACCTCATCAGTGTCTGCGTATCCTGTTTGGCAAATTCTACCACCCGTCCGTATTTTTTCACTGCTTTATACATACGGTTTCTTTTATCTACTTCCTCTTCTATAAATATCATACACAGATATTCCGGAAGCTGTGCCATATATTCCGGCAAATCCTGACATTGATTTTTAAAGAATCCGGTTCCCTCCAGCATGATCACTCTCCGATCTGCAAAAAAAGGCATCGTTTCGGCCAGATCAATCACTGCTTTTGGTTCTGTCTTTTTCCCTTCAAAGAAGGAAAAATTCATACTGTCCTCTTCCGGAACAAGGGCTGCTTTTAATTTGTGTTTGTATTGCTGTTTCAAATAAGCTTCCTCCCCACACAGAAGGTAAACTTGCTTGAAATCCTGCTGTTTTATATCTTCCTGCAAACTTTTCATAAAGAACTCCACTCTTTTCTTTGTTCTCAATTATTCTATCATGCTTTCTTTTAACTGGAAAGATACTTTTCCTGTTTTTCTCTCTTCCCGGATTGTAATCATTCCTCTTTCCGGTGTAAGATACGGTCTGATTCCCCTTGCTTCCAACCTCTCCATAAGCTCCGGGTGTGGATGTCCATAGGAATTTTCCTTTCCGCAGGAAATGATTCCGATGCTTGCATTCACCCTGTTGAGGAACGTATCTTTTGAAGAATTTTTCGATCCATGATGTGCCACTTTCAAAATCTGTATCGGAAACGTTCCTTCTTCCAGAATTTTCTCGAGCGTTTCCTCTCCCCGGCCTTCCAGATCACCGGGAAACAACAAAGAAATGTGCCTTCCTTTTACATACAGAACCTGTGAGTTTTCATTGCTTTCTCCCTGCTCATTTTCCGGATACAGACAGGTAATCTGCAGCTGTTTGTTCAGAATGCGATCTCCCTTTTGAATATAAAAAATTCTGCAGCCGGCTTCTTTCCCCAGTTTTTCGATTCTTTTCAACTCTTCTTCTTTTTCTTTACAGCAAGACAGATAAAGATTCTTTATCCGAAGACAGGTTTCTTTTTGAATGATCGCTTCCAACAGTTCTTCTATGCCATTGATGTGATCTCCATCCATATGAGACAAAAAGACCCCATGAATGACCGAAATCCCTTTCCATTTCAGAAAGGGAAGAATCCGGTATCTTCCTACCCCGGATACATCACTGCTGCCTCCGTCAATCATATAGACCCGGCGTCCCTTCTGCAGCACTGCACAGTCCCCCTGCCCCACATCCAGAAAATGCACCTGCAGATTTTGATCGGGAATTCCAAAGGTCAGAAAAATCACACAAAACAGCGGAACTATGATTCCTGCTTTGCGCTTCACAACATACCAAAAGAAAAGCATTCCATAATACACTGCCACTTTCCATAGTTTCGGTGCTCCTGTTATAGCCACTGCAAACGGTATCTGCTGTATGATTTCTCCGATTTTCAAATATCCCTTCAAGATCAGATCCCCCGGAAAAATCAAAAGTTTTCCTGCTTCTATACTGAATATGGCTCCTATACATCCGGCAATGCCCGTCATAAGAACAATTCCCATAGTAGGTAATACAACGAGATTGACAAGCGTTCCGAACAAGGGTACTTCACAGAAAAACTGCATCTGTATCGGAAGAAGTCCCAGAAAAACCGAGCAGCTTCCGTTGTATGTTTGTCTTATTTTTCCTTGTTTTCCTGTTTTTATGGCAGGCTGAAACACTGCAAGGCTTAGAACTGCTCCGAAGGACAGTAAAAATCCACTGTCCAGAAGCCATGCAGGGCTGTCCAGAATCAAAAAGATACAGGCCAATGCCATAGCAGAAGGAAGATCAAAGGTTCGTCCTGCTGCCAATGCCCCCACTGCCAGAACAAACAGGATTACTGCACGTATCGCTGATGCACTGCTTCCCGTAAGGATTCCATATTGGATCATAAGAAAAGAACAGATTCCTGTATTTAACGGAAGCGGCAGGCGCAGAGATCTGAGGATCCGAAAAAGCCCCCATCCAAGTACCGACAAATGGGTACCCGAAACTGCCACACAATGAGCCATTGCACTGATCTGAAGTCTTAAAACAGTTTGTTTCTCCATTTCTTTTTTGTCTCCCAGAAGCATCGCACAAAACAATCCGCCCGTATCCACAGAAGCAATGGAAAGAATTTTTTCTTTGATCTTTTCTTTGATCCTGTTTCTCCAGAAAAGGAAGAAATCTCTGTCCTTCTGTACTTCCCCGACCCATTGTCCCTCCATATACCATCGGATTTTTCGGGCATAATAATAGTTTCTCTCATGAAACTGTCCCGGATTGGACGGCAGCGGAATTTCTTTCAGATTTCCTTTTATATTTACGGTCATACCTGGCACCAGGGAATCTTCCATGCTTTCTTTCTTAATATTTACTTTTATATTATCTATGGGATATATTTTTTCAGAATTTTGAATCAGACGAACCCGTCTGAGATATAGAATCGTATAAAAAGAAGTTTCTTCCGTCCGGTAGAGAAGACCCTCTACAAGAACCGCTTTTGCCCCGCAGTCTTCCGGAAGCACCGGCGGCGAAATTCCCGGAATGGGAACTCCGCCCAGATGTAAAATCCAGATCATGCCCGCCAGAAACAGTGCAAATATACACAAGGGTCGCTTATTCACCAGCATCCTCCTCTTCTTCTACCAGCGTATAATCTGCTTTGTACAGATGATTCAGATTCATCGTTTCCCGAAATGTAACTTTTGTTTCTCCTTCTACGGATATCTGTACACCATGAATTTTGCATGCATCCATCAGTGAGTTGACAATGGAATAAATCGGAATCTTCTCCTGCACATTCATAGCCTGATCCAGAAATGTCTGATCCAGATTCACATAACAGACACCTTCTACAATGGAAACACCCAGAATCTTCGTATCGGGAGAAATAGCAGCCCGGGCATTGCTGTTATCCGGTCCTTTGATCAACCATTCCACGATCATCTTCTCCAGAGGAACATTGCTGCTGTAATGCCGTTCCACTTTTTCCTTCACCAGTTTATCTCCGGCCTGATTGGCAAAATACAGGGTCTGCTCTGTATAAAGATACGTATTGATGTTCTGCCCTTCATTCTCAATAAAGGAATCTTGTCCAAGACTTCCAATCACTTCTCCATTGCTGTCCAACACCGGACTTCCATTTACCTGAATATCCACGGAAGTCACACCCGGAATCTGGGTAAATGCCTTGACGATTCCGGCACGTACAAGAATCTCTCTTGTATTTTTCATTTGATAATAATCATCGTTAAAATTAATCTCTACTCTCTGCTCCTTGTATCTGCAGTCAAGAATCTTCACATCCTCCGGAAGAAGCTGAAGATAATCCAGATCGGTCACCGGTTCCATAAATTTTTCGGCAATTTCTTTTACCATACTTTCCGTATTTTTCTCAGTGGGATGATAGTCCTGCTCCACCAGACTTTTTTCCGAGACTGCCAGATAGTACATTTGATATTCCGCAGTTTCTTTTTCCTGCTTTTTTCCACATCCAACGGATAATAACAAAACCAGCAGGCCCACTGCAGCTATAAATAGTTTCCTCATCGCGCTCCTCCTAGGCAATATAAATCAACGGAATCCGCACGGAAAAAGTGGTTCCCTGGTGTTCTTCACTGCGAACCTTAATTGCCCCTCTGTGCATGACAATCGCACTTCTGGTAATGGCAAGACCCAGTCCGGTACCGCCAATCTCGTTGGAATGGGATTTATCCACCCGGTAAAACCGTTCAAAAATCCGGTCAATACTTTCTTTCGGAATTCCGATACCAGAGTCGGTTACTGTCACATAAAAATATTTATGATCTGCATTTAAGCTCACATGTACAAATCCATCCTGTACATTATATTTGATTCCGTTTTCCACAAGATTGGAAAATGCCAGGCTCAGCTTTACTTCATCAATTTCTGCAACTACAGGGCGAAAACTTTCCAGTACCAGTTCCACATGTTTTGCCGATGCAATGGGTCTGAGACGCTTCAGAATATTTTCCAGCAACTCATTTACATTGGTTTCGGCAATGTTCAGATCCGCTGCTTTTTTATCCATCTTTACAAGGGACAGAAGATCTGTGATGATTTTATTTTCTCTGTCGATCTCTACTGCAATATCCTGCATAAATTCCTGATACAATTCTATCGGAACATTCTCCTGTCCTACCAGCGAATCTGCAAGCACCTTCATAGAAGTCATCGGCGTTTTCAATTCATGCGACACATTGGATACAAATTCCTGTCTGGATTCATCCAACGTTTTCATTCTGGCCAGTATTTTATTAAATGCATTGGTAATCAGTTCTGTTTCCGTATAATCCGGAACAGAGATTTCCTCATCCAGATATCCATCGGTCAGATCTTCGATCGACTTTGTGACTCTTGCAAATGGTTTTACCAGAATTCCTGCAAGAAGATATCCAAGAACGCTCACCAGAATACAAATGATACAAAGGATCAGATTTCCTCTCCTTTCCAGCAGCTCGATACTGTCTTCGATTTCACTGGTGGATATACTTACCAACATAACCCCCTCGATCTGATCCGGGTCTGGTCCTGTCAGCGGACTGGTAAGCTCAATATATGCATTCTTGTCATCATAATTGGATGCAATCTGCCCATTCAGGCACTGAATCACTTCCTGAGACAGGGAATATTTTCCCACATCAATATCATACGTATCCTTAATAATTTTTGCATCTTTATTGATGATCAGAATTCTTCCGTTGTAAATCGCAGAAAGCATAGACAATTCACTGTTAATCACCTCGGATTCCGGATGTTCCAGATAATTTTCTTTCATCAGCTGATTACCCAGGATATCACACTGATTTTTCAGATTCACCCTCTTGAGAGAAACTGCCCGATTCTCGTAACTGTTTACAATGGCACTCTTCACGATAAAACTGGGAACAATTCCGATGATCACCAAAATCAGCAGAATGCGGAAACGCAGACTTTTAAAAAATGTAACTTTCAGTTTTTTCTTCAATTTCAAGAACTCCCTTTACTTATTCGTAAGCTGAAAGTAGTAGCCTACGCCCCACTTGGTATGTACATACCTTGGATCACTTGGCGTCGTTTCAATCTTTTCTCTCAGACGTCGGATATGCACATCTACAGTACGTACATCTCCCGGATATTCATATCCCCATACCAGATTGAGAAGATTTTCTCTGCTGTATACTTTGTTCGGATTTTTTACCAGAAGTTCCAGTACATCAAATTCTTTTGCTGTCAGATTGATTTCTTTTCCGCTGATAAAGACTCTTCTGCCTTCACAGTCCATACGCATCTCTCCTACTGTAAGAATATTCGGCTGTTCTTCCACCTTTTCTTCTTTCTGCGTTCTGCGCATAATTGCCTTAATCCGGGCCTTTACCTCCAGAATATTAAAAGGCTTTGTAATATAATCATCTGCCCCGTATTCCAGGCCAAGGATCTTATCCATATCCTCACCCTTTGCAGTAAGCATAATAATCGGCACGGATGAAAACTCCCGAATCTGCTGACACACTTCAAGTCCTGTGATCTTCGGAAGCATAATATCAAGAAGCACCATATCATAATGATTTTCTTTTACTTTATTCAGGGCTTCTTCCCCGTCGTAAGCACAGTCCACTTCCATTCCCTCCTGCTCCAGACTGAACCGGATTCCTTTCACGATTAATTTTTCATCATCTACAACCAGTATTTTCTTACTCATTAATTTTTCTCCTCATTTTTATTTATCCTTACTTTTCTTCTGTCGTTATATAAGGCTGTATCTTTTCATAAGTTTTTCCCTTGATTCCCGGTACATTCTGAATCTCATCCACACTGGAAAACATTCCATTGTTTTCCCGATAGGTAAGAATCGCTTCGGCCTTTGCCGCACCGATTCCGGGAATTGTCTGCAGCTGTTCTGCAGATGCCTTATTGATATTTACAGTTTTATCTTCCCCGCTGTCGGAATCGGTTTCTTCCTTTCCGGGAATCTGCGTTTGCTCTTCCCGGATGCCTTCCTGTCTGAATGCCTCTGTTTCTTCCACAGTATAAATCTGTATTTTACTTCCATCCTCCAGAACTGCTGCCTGGTTATGCCAGCCCGTATCTGCCGCTTCTGTAAATCCTCCGGCTGCCTCAATTCCTTCATAAAGTCTAGCACCTTTTTCCAGATAGTAGACACCTTCCTGATTGACTGCACCACAGATAAAAACACAGATTTTCTCTGTTTCTTCTTTCTCTTCTTCCTCTTCTTCCTCCTCTGCTTCCCTTTCTTTTATGTCCGCTTCTTTCGTATCCTCTTTCTGGGTCAGAACAAGTGTTTCTGTGGAATTTGCGCAGCCTGTACACAGGACTGTTGCAAACACAATTATAATCGAAAGTAAAACTGTTTTTCTTATTTTTTTCATTGCATACTCCTTTGCAGCAAATTTTGCCATAAGATCCCCAGTATGCATATAGTTATTCTATCGAATTTTCATGTATAATACAATATCTAAATTTCAGCATCTCCAAATTTTAATTTTGTTTTACAGATATAGATAAAAAAAGATTGCAGATGTTCTGAACACATCCGCAATCTTTTTTTATTTTTTCATATTTACAAACTTGGTATAATTTGGCAGCCATACGAGATTTACTGTTCCAATGGGACCATTTCTCTGTTTGGCAATAATAATTTCCGCTATATTTTTATTCTCAGAATCTTTATTGTAGTAATCATCACGGTAAATAAACATGACAACATCCGCATCCTGTTCAATTGCCCGGGTTTTCGACAGTTACCACTGCATAAAACTTCATGCAAAATCGCTGGAAGCCGCTTAAA
>OBLI01001396.1_pt1 | contig 23708 bp, 20 predicted proteins | sample 1519701 | NCBI WGS metagenome assembly OBLI01 (sample SAMEA3663005, study PRJEB22513) | pig gut metagenome | biome: pig gut; feature: pig-associated habitat; material: faeces | place: France | collected 2012
CATACATTATTTGTTACCATAGTGCCCCATACAGCTTTACGAATAAGCCTGAAATAGGGGGGCGAAGTGGCTGGCGAAACCTGTTATTGCCGACCGTTGCATAAACGTACAGTGCAAACAACTCTGCTCATAATAGCAGGTTGCCTTGCATAGCTGTTGGCAGTATCAGGTCTCGTCAGCTCCTAGCGCCCCCCTTTTCAGGCTTGCTCGTAAAGCATCATTATGTTGCTATGGCAAAATATAAGGGATTGCTGATAAGTAAGTGGGGAGCTGTCGCAGGATTGTAACTGTTAGCAGATAATGTGATGGGCGGTTGACTTTATAAGCAGATTTGTGAAAATTTTGTGTCAGACCTCTTAAAGAGTATCAGGGCATGTACCATTCGCATGGCACTGAGACGCGCCTCGGTGCTTAGTGATACGCGAGCCAAAGGCGAAGCGTGAACTTAGCATCCGCTAGGCGTGGATAGTAGCGCGAGCGTGCCTGCGATGGTACTGCTCTGAGGCTCTATAAAAAGGTCTGACCGTAAGTAGGTTTATACACAACAATGTAAAAAAGTGACCGCCCATTGAAATATGTGCTGATGTTCTTTGACAGCTTCCCTGCACCAATCAATAAACCTTACATATCTAGCCGAAGTAACGATTAAGCACTACGACAAACTGAAATTGTTTATATAAAAAATCAAAGCTATGATATAATAGTGACATGAAGCGGTACTACACCATAAGTTTGTCAAAAAATGCAGGCTGGCTGGTGCCGGTTAAATTTTTAGTAAAGATGTGAGTTGGCGATATATGGTAAAAGAAATTATCCGTGATGTAAATTTGCTACAAATCAAGGCTGAGGATGCTGTTAAAGAGGATATTGACGGAGTAGCACAGGATCTGCTGGATACGCTGCAGGCTAATAGCCACAGGTGCATAGGTATGGCTGCCAATATGATTGGCATTACGAAGGCGATTATTGCTGTAGACACGCAGGCAGAGGCAAGAGCTATGGCGGCTAATGCTGCTCAGGGTGCGGGTATGGCGGGGCTTGCTGCTACGGCGGGAAATGGGGAAGGCCTGTTGCTTATGCTCAATCCACGCTATACGAAAAAATCTCCTAGGACATATAGCGTAAAAGAAGGCTGCCTTTCCCTGTCAGGAGAGCGCGTTGCTGAACGGCATCAGTGGGTAGAGGTTATATATCGCGATATGCAGTGGCAGAAAAGGAAACAGCGTTTTGCCGGGCTGACCGCAGAAATCATACAGCATGAGATGGATCATCTAGCAGGTATATTGATATAGCGTATTGCGCATGTATCACCTACCAATCATTGCGTAGCAAAAAGCTGCGGATATTTTCATGCCGGATGCCGTTACGGCTGAAATCCAGTTCATCCGTTGATAAGACATATTTTGGGGAATTATCCTTTACATAATCGTATACTCCAAATTCACGCTTTATAGGTAAGCGTTCAAGTTTTCCCTGTTGTTAATAGGCACTAAAAAAGCAGCCCATGCAAGAGCTGCTTGAGAATATTATTTATCTTTTAGGTACATTGGTGTATTCCATGGCAAGTATTTTTGAACAGTTTCATCATTCCTTTACAGCTGTTATAAATTTAATAATGGTAGCTGGCATCACTCCTAAATTTTAAACGGAATTCAAGGTTTCACATGAATAGCATAGGTCGTATGATAACTTGAAATACCTTGCCTGCTATTATTATTGCACATTATCAATCAGGAGGATAGCCGTTATTATCTTGGACGGTTACATTGAAACATCAAGCTATCTTTTAATAAAAATTGATTCTTGCTGTACTCAATAATTCCGTCTTTTTGCATTTTTGAAAGCTCGTTACACATGGTACTGCGGTCCACATTCAGATAATCAGCTAACTGTTGGCGGTTGTAGGGGATGAGGAAAGAATTGCTCCCGGCGCGTTTGGCGCATTCCGAAAAATAGGACATCAACCGCCCCCGAATGGATTTGGAACTGGTATGCTGGATTCTTTGAGAAAGCTGAAGGTTTCTGTGAGCGCAGACAGTCAGCAGATTTCGGACAAGTCTTGTGTGGAATGGACAGGAATTGGTACAAGTAGCCAGGACACGCCCCACATTCATAAACAATATGGATGTATCCTCCGCAGCGGACACCGTAACCAACATCGGCTCCCCCGGAATGCAGGCATACACCTCGGCGAATACAGAGCCGGGCGCAACATGACTCAAAATACTGGTATTGCCCCAGATATCGTTGCAGGAGATCACCGCCAGGCCGGACAGCAAGATTCCGATATTTTCCGTGATGTTTCCTTCTGAAAGGATTACCTCTCCTTTTTGGAAACTACGCGTTGTGGCATTCAGGCAACCCAAAAGAGATGTAATCTCTGCTTCTTCCAGTCCTCGAAACAGTTGTGTATTGGATAGCTTCATATTTTTTACTCCTTGTTGTTATAACAACAGATTTTCATTTCATATTATATTATACTAAATCCAGAAACGCAAGAGAAAGGATGAAGCAAACATGATTCGGAAAATTATTCAGATAGACGATAAAAAGTGCAATGGATGTGGGGCCTGCGCCGAAGCCTGCCATGAAGGGGCTATCGGCATGGTAAACGGGAAGGCAAAACTCCTGCGGGACGATTATTGCGATGGTCTGGGCGATTGCCTGCCCACCTGCCCCACTGGTGCGATTTCCTTTGTGGAACGGGAAGCTGCTGCCTATGACGAAAAGGCTGTGCAGGAAAATATGAGAAAAAAGAACAGAATGAATTCTCCTTCCGTTGGTGTTCATGCGGGTTGCCCGGGCAGCCGAATGCAGCGAATCCAGCATTCGCAGGAATCTGCTCCTTCTGCCCCGATGCAGGCTGAGTCACAGCTGAGGCAGTGGCCCTGCCAAATTAAGCTGGTCCCAGTAGGTGCCCCCTACTTTGAAGGAGCCAAGTTGCTGATTGCGGCAGATTGCAGCGCATATGCCTATGCCAGAATGCACGAGGATTTTATGCGTGGGAAGGTTACGCTGATTGGCTGCCCCAAGCTGGACAACGTGGATTACAGCGAAAAGCTGATGCAGATTATCCAAAACAACAATATCCAGAGCGTGACCATTGTGCGGATGGAAGTTCCCTGCTGCGGCGGACTGGAGTTAGCTGCTAAAAAAGCATTGCAGGCAAGCGGAAAATTCATTCCCTGGCAGGTGGTCACTATCTCGATTGATGGAAAGATTCTGGAATAACCTCTGATTCGGTTCTTCAGTTTTTGGAATATATCCGACAGACAAAACAAATTATATTGCAGGAGGTGACTGTTATGAGTAAAAAAATGAAAAACATTGCGCAAGCCGAGGTTCTGACGCTGAAGGAGCAGATCTCCTATCAGGAGGGGCAGGTAGTCAGCAAGACGCTGGCGCAAAATCCGGCAGTAAGTATTACCCTGTTCTCATTCGCAAAGGGCGAGGAAATCAGCACCCATGAATCGGGCGGCGACGCTTTCGTAACCTGTCTGGACGGCGTTGGAAAAATCACCATTGACGGCACAGCATATCTGTTGCATGAAGGAGAATCCATCGTCATGCCAGCTGGACACCCTCACGCGGTATATGGACAGGAAGCGTTCAAGATGCTTTTGGTCGTTGTATTTTAATCAAACGTAAAATTGACAGAGGGAGATGATTTTATGAAAATAAAAGTAGATCAGAATCTCTGCATTGGCTGCGGGCTTTGCTGTGGGATCTGCGACGAAGTTTTTCGTATGAATGAGTACGAGAAGGCGGAAGCATACCAACCAGCAAACGATGACAATCAAAGCGCCGTGCAGGATGCAATTGATTCGTGTCCTGTGTCTGCAATCGCTTGGGAAGATTAATTCAAGCGCATCTATATACTTTTTTGATTGAAAAGTAACTACATCATTTCAAATCTTAAAAGTTTTTAGGAGGTCTATTATGGAACAAAAAATGTTTTGCTATCAGTGCCAGGAAACCGTCGGGTGCAAAGGTTGCACCATGTCCGGTGTATGCGGGAAGAAGCCTGATGTAGCAGCTATGCAGGATCTGCTGGTCGATGTCACAAAAGGGATTTCAGCTGTTACAACTGCACTGCGTCAGGAAGGGAAGCAGGTATCTGCGGAAATCAATCACTTGATTACCCTGAATCTGTTCACCACCATCACCAATGCAAATTTTGACAAAGAGAGCATTGAGGCAAGAATCCGTGCCACACTGACTGAAAAAGATGTGCTGTTGGCGCAGATTGCCGATCCTTCCGGTCTGCCCGAAGCGGCAAAATGGAATGGCTCTGGCAATTGGGAAGAAAAAGCCGCAACTGTCGGTGTTCTTTCTACTGAAAACGAGGATATCCGTTCTCTGCGAGAACTGATTACCTACGGTCTGAAGGGATTGTCCGCATACTCCAAACACGCAAACGTTCTACTGAAGGATGATGAGGAGGTCGATGCCTTCCTTCAGCGGGCGCTGGCAGCTACACTGGATGACAATCTCAGCGTAGAAGAATTGATTGCTCTGACAATGGAAACCGGAAAACACGGCGTATCCGGTATGGCTCTGCTGGACAAGGCCAACACGGAAGCCTATGGAAATCCCGAAATTACGAAGGTAAATATTGGCGTTGGGACAAATCCCGGTATTCTGGTTTCCGGTCACGACCTGCGGGATTTGGAAATGCTGCTGGAGCAGACACAGGGAACCGGCGTGGATGTTTATACCCATTCCGAGATGCTCCCTGCCCACTATTACCCGGCATTCAAAAAGTATCCCAACTTTATCGGCAACTACGGCAATGCGTGGTGGAAGCAGAAGGAGGAATTTGAATCCTTCAACGGTCCTATCCTGATGACGACCAACTGCATCGTGCCTCCTAAAGACAGCTACAAAGACAGAATCTACACTACTGGCGCAGCAGGATATCCGGGATGTACCCATATCCCAGGAGAAATCGGGGAGCAGAAGGATTTTTCCGTTATCATTGAACACGCAAAAAGATGCGCTGCACCTACTGAAATTGAAACAGGAGAGCTGATCGGCGGATTTGCACATGCGCAGGTTCTGGCTCTGGCGGATCAGGTGGTTGATGCGGTAAAAAGCGGCGCGATCAAAAAGTTCGTTGTGATGGCGGGCTGTGACGGCCGTGCCAAGAGCCGGGAATACTATACCGAATTTGCCAAGGCACTGCCGAAAGATGCTGTGATCTTGACAGCCGGATGCGCGAAATACAAGTACAACAAACTGCCTTTGGGCGACATCAACGGCATTCCTCGTGTTCTGGACGCCGGGCAGTGCAACGATTCGTATTCTCTGGCTGTCATTGCTTTGAAGCTCAAGGAAGTGTTCGGTCTGGACGATATCAACGACCTGCCCATCGCCTACAACATTGCGTGGTATGAGCAGAAGGCTGTCATCGTTCTGCTGGCGCTTCTGTATCTTGGCGTGAAGAATATCCATCTCGGTCCCACTCTCCCGGCATTCCTCAGCCCCAATGTGGCAAAAGTTTTGGTAGAGAACTTTGGTATTGCGGGAATTAGCACAGTAGAAGAAGATCTGAAATTCTTTTTTTAAACTCATGCATAAATAAAAAAGACAACTTTGCTTCTGTAAAATCAGAATAGCAAAGTTGTCTTTTTATTTTCTTACATTAACTATATGCTCACAGTAACAAATAGTCACGGCTGAAAGTTAAAATTTATTATATAATTTTTAAGCATAGATAGTATTATGTATACATCATAGAAATTATAGAAAAACTATTGACATTCTTTTTTTAGAGTGGTATTCTAAGTACATCTTAGGAGCGAGGTACTGCAGGCCCCTCCGGAGGAATAATAAAATATATCTTCAAGCAGACAACGGTGTCTAAATATGAATTTTAGCTAGATTCATGTTTAGGCATTTTTTGTTTGAAAAAAATGAGTTGAAAGGATTTGATTCTAATGAAAAGCATTAGAGCTTCTATAACGGGAGCGGCGGCGTTTATGACCGCGATGGCACCATCCATCGCCTTGGCAGCTGACGATCCTGGCCGTTATTCTTCTGTAGATACCCTGTGGGTGATCTTTGGCGCCTGTCTGGTATTCTTTATGCAGCCTGGCTTTGCCATGGTCGAGAGCGGTTTGACCAGGGCAAAGAACGCCGGTAACATCGCCATGAAGAACTTCTCTGATTTGGCACTTGGTTCTATCTTCTTTTGGATTGTAGGCTTCAGCCTGATGTTTGGTGATACTATTGGAGGCTTCATCGGTACCCCGGATTTCTTCTTCCAGCACTGGGATGTAGGTGAGGATGCCGGTTATCCTGCCTTTGCCTATCTGATTTTCCAGACTGTGTTCTGTGCAACCTCCGCCACCATCCTTTCCGGTGCTTTGGCAGAGCGTACCAAGTTCTCCGCTTATCTGATTATCAGCGCGCTGCTGTGCCTGGTGGTTTACCCTGTTACCGGCCACTGGACCTGGGGCGGCGGCTGGCTGGCAGATATGGGCTTCCATGATTTTGCCGGTTCTACCGTGGTTCACATGGTAGGCGGTGTGGCTTCCCTGGTGGGTGCTTATGTGCTTGGCCCGCGTATCGGCAAGTATAACGCTGATGGTACTTCCAATGGTATTCCTGGCCATAACCTGACCTTGGCAGGTCTTGGCGTATTTATCCTGTGGTTCGGCTGGTTTGGCTTCAACGGTGCTTCCACTGTTTGTGCTACTGGTGATGATACACTGGTTTCTATGGGCAGCATTTTGGTGAACACCAACATGGCTCCTGCCGTGGCTGCTGTTACTGCTATGTTTGTCACCTGGGCCCGCTATGGCAAGCCTGATGTTTCCATGACTATGAACGGCGCCCTTGCAGGTTTGGTGGGTATTACCGCTGGCTGCGATATGGTCAGCATTGCCGGTTCCTTTGCTATCGGCCTGATTTCCGGTATTCTCGTTGTTTTCTCTGTTGAGTTCTTTGACCAGAAGCTGCACATTGATGATCCTGTCGGTGCGATTTCCGTACATGGTGCCTGCGGTGCTGCAGGTACTATCCTGACCGGCGTGTTCGCGCTGGATGGTGGTCTTCTGTACAGCGGTTCTGCTGATATGCTGCTGACTCAGATTATCGGTGTAGCTGCTACTGCCGCTTATGTATTCGTGGCTATGGGCATCGTCTTCTATGCTTTGAAGGCAACTGTTGGTGTCCGCGTTACCAAGGCTGAGGAAATTGCCGGCCTTGATGCTACTGAGCATAACCTGTCCTCTGCTTATGCAGGCTTTATGACTGGTGATGCTTTCGAGGCTCCTATCCCTGTAGGTGAGGCTTCCGAGGAAGCAAAGGATATGGCTGTGGAGGTTTCTGCTGCTCCTGCTGCTTCTAACGATGAGGTTGTTGATACTAAAAAGACTCATATTTCCTGCGTAACCATTATCACTTCCGAGGAGCGTTTCGAGCGCTTGAAGGTAGCTTTGGAGCGCATCGGCATTACCGGTATGACGGTTACCCGTGTCCTTGGCTATGGCATCCAGAAGGGCCACGGCCAGATGTATCGTGGTGCTGCCGTAGCTTCCAAGCTTGTGCCGAAGGTACAGATTGACATCGTTGTGTCCAAGATTGCCCCTGCTGCCATCATCAACGTTGCCAAGAAGGTTCTTTACACCGGCCACTATGGCGATGGCAAGATTTTCGTTCACACCATGGATAATGTTGTGAAGATTCGTACCGGTGAGGAAGGCTTTGATGCTTTGCAGGACAAGCCGTTGCCGGAGGGCAAGTAATCACTGCTGTTATGGGCATGGTGGTTATCCCTGTTGTTTTTATCGGATGCTGGCTTAGTAGTACACAGCAATAGTGCAGCTTCTGCGCTATATACTAACTGAGCATCAACCATATATGGTAGCTGTTGGAGACCCCTAGTTCCGGCAGTTATCGACCAATTATATATCTCCTTTAGAAAAGCAGCTTCCCATCATCCCCGGGAGGCTGCTTTTTTATCTTTTTCACTTTTTCTATTTTGGGTTCATGCAAAGCCAGATGGATATATGGTATAATGAAATATAATTCACATGTGTATATGAGAGAGGAGAGACTGAAAATGCCAGCATTATCTATGTTTTTTGGAATTATTGTAAGAATGCAGAGTGAACGCGGTGGAAAGCACCATAAAGCTCATATACATGCTATTTATAATGATTATGAGATCGTAATTGCTTTAGATGGCGAGATTTTGGAAGGCAGTTTTCCAAAAAAGCAGTTAAAAATGCTTGAAGGCTGGATGGCAATACATGAGGATGAGTTGGCTGCAAATTGGAGAATGCTTTCTAATGGCGATGGTTATTTTAAGATTGATCCTTTAAGGTAAGTTTGAAACAGGGGGGAATATTATGCTAAGACCTACTGCTGTTGCTGTTGTTCCTATTGATAATTATCTTATCAGAATCAGGTTTGACAATGGAGAAGAAAAGAAGTTTGATGTTAAGCCGTATATCAAGGGGGAATGGTACGGACGCTTAAAAGATTTAGCATATTTTAAAGCAGTATCAACAGATGGGTACACTGTTATTTGGCCTGAAGGGCAGGATATTTGCCCTGATGAGCTGTATGAGCTTAGTTTTTTGTGAATTGACTTATTGAGAGATGTTGTATCGAAAGATATAGCATCTTTTTTAATTTTTTATATTAATTTTCCGTATTTTGTGGTACAATGTAGATAATATATTCCAAACGTATGCAGGGAGGGTAAGAAATGCTTCCAAAGCTGAATAATATGGATTTTGATAATGACAAGGCGGTGCCCTTCAAGGTGGTGGCGCCCTTTGAGCCTATGGGGGATCAGCCTCAGGCGGTGGAGGATTTGGCGGCAGGCATCGAGAACGGGCAGGAGGCCCAGGTGCTGCTGGGGGCTACCGGCACGGGCAAGACTTTTACCATAGCCAAGCTGATTGAGAAGGTGCAGCGGCCTACCCTGGTCATTGCCCACAACAAGACGCTGGCGGCACAGCTGGCCAGCGAGTTCAAGGCTTTTTTCCCTGACAATTATGTAGGATATTTTGTCAGCTATTATGATTATTACCAGCCGGAGGCCTATATTGCCTCTACGGATACATATATCGAGAAGGATGCTTCTATCAATGACGAGATTGATGAGCTGCGGCACTCTGCTACCTGCTCTCTCTTTGAGCGGCGTGATGTGATTGTCGTGGCCAGCGTGTCCTGCATCTATGGCCTGGGTTCCCCGGAAAGCTATCATGAGATGGTGCTGTCCCTGCACAAGGGGCAGGAAACCGACCGTGATGCCATCCTCAGGCGGTTGGTCACCATGCAGTATGAGCGGAATGACCTGGTGCTGGAACGTGGCAATTTCCGGGTGCGGGGTGATGTCATCGAGGTCTTTCCGGCAGGGTACAACAACAGGGCAGTGCGCATCGAACTGTTCGGGGACGAGGTGGACAGGATTCTGGAGTTTGATGTGCTGACAGGGCAGGTTATTGGCGAGCGCATTCATTCCATGATTTTCCCTGCCTCCCACTATGTCACCAACAGGGAGGATTTGGAAACAGCTATGGGCACCATCCGGCAGGAGATGGAGGAACAGGTCAAGTATTTTAAAGGGGAAAACAAGCTGATTGAGGCACAGCGGATTGAGCAGCGGGTGAATTATGATTTGGAAATGATTCAGGAAATGGGCTACTGCTCCGGCATTGAGAATTATTCACGCCATCTGACTCAGAGGGCGGCAGGGGATGCGCCATATACGCTGCTGGATTATTTCCCGGAGGATTTTCTGATTGTCATTGATGAGTCCCATGTTACCCTGCCTCAGATTCGCGCCATGTATGCCGGGGACCGCTCCCGGAAGGAATCCCTGGTCAATAACGGCTTCCGGCTGCCTTCTGCCTATGATAACCGTCCCTTGAAGTTTGAGGAGTTCGAGAAGCGTATCAACCAGATTGTCTATGTATCGGCAACCCCTGCCAAGTATGAGCTGGGGCAGGCCCAGCAGATTGCCCAGCAGATTATCCGCCCTACGGGGCTTCTGGACCCGGAGATTGAGATTCGTCCTTTGGAAGGGCAGATGGATGACCTGCTGGGAGAGATTCATCTCAGGGTGGCAAAAAATCAGCGGGTGCTGGTGACAACCCTGACCAAGCGTATGGCGGAAAATCTGACGGATTATTTGAAGGATATGGGGGTGAAGGTGCGCTACCTGCATTCGGATATTGCTACCATTGAGCGGGCGGAGATTATCAAGGAGCTGCGCCTGGGCAAGTTTGATGTGCTGGTGGGCATTAATCTGCTGAGAGAAGGGCTGGACATGCCGGAGGTATCGTTGGTAGCGATTCTGGATGCGGACAAGGAGGGCTTTTTGCGTTCTGATACTTCCCTGATTCAGACCATCGGCAGGGCGGCACGGAACGCCGAGGGCAGGGTTATCATGTATGCTGACGTGGTTACTGACTCCATGCGCCGGGCTATTGACGAGACATCGCGCCGCCGCCAGGTGCAGCAGGAGTACAATCAGGCTCATGGCATTGTGCCAAAGACCATCATCAAGCCGGTGAAGGATTTGATTGAGCTTACCCTGGTGGCAGAGTCCAGTGGTGAGTACAAGGTGGATGTGGATGCCACGGCACGGGCGGCAGCCAAGAAGCTGCAGGTGCCGGGGAAGAAGATGACCAAGAAGGAGTCCGAGGCACTGTTGAAGGCATTGATGAAGGAAATGCAGATGGCGTCCCGTTCCCTGGAATTTGAACGGGCGGCGCAGCTGCGGGATATGATTTTTGAGCTGGAGGATGCCATGGGGAAGAAATCCAGCATGAAGAAGAAAAGCTGAAAATATTAGCTTAAACTATTAGCTGAAAATATTAGTTGAAATATCAGCTGAAAATAGTATTTGCGAAGAAGCAGGCATAAAAAAGCGTGTGAGGAAGAGCCGGTCTGAATGGCTGGCATGTATTGGAAAGGATAAAGCAGGTTAGCTATGGATAAATATATCAGGATACGGGGTGCCAGGCAGCACAACCTTAAAAATATCAATCTGGATATTCCCAGGGACAAGATGGTGGTGATTACGGGGCTGTCCGGCTCCGGCAAGTCATCACTGGCTTTTGATACGATTTATGCCGAGGGGCAGCGGCGGTATATGGAGTCCCTGTCCTCCTATGCCAGGCAGTTCCTGGGGCAGATGGACAAGCCGGATGTGGACTATATAGAGGGGCTTTCCCCGGCGATTTCCATTGACCAGAAGACCACCAGCCGCAATCCCCGTTCTACGGTGGGGACAGTGACGGAAATTTACGATTATCTCCGTTTGCTGTTTGCCAGGGTGGGGCATCCCCACTGCCCGAAATGTGGCAAGCCGGTCAATCAGCAGTCCATCGACCAGATGCTGGACCAGCTTCTGCTGCTGCCGGAGCGGACGAAGCTCCTGGTGATGGCCCAGGCTGTCCGGGGCAAGAAGGGGGAGCACAAGAAGCTTCTGGAGCATATCCGCAAGGAGGGCTATACCCGTCTGAGGATTGACGGTGAAATGCGGGATGCCGGTGAGGAAATCCTGCTGGAAAAGAATAAGAAGCATACTATTGAGGTGATAGTGGACAGGCTGGTGATTCGCGAGGAAATCCGTGCCCGTTTGGCGGAGTCCATGGAAACTGCCCTTAAAATGGGACAGGGGGTTGCCTATGTGCAGATTGTGGATGGGGAGCTGCTGATGTTCAGCCAGAATTTTGCTTGTGAGGACTGCGGCATCAGCCTGCCGGAGATTACGCCGCGGATGTTTTCCTTTAACAGTCCCTTCGGTGCCTGTCCAGTGTGCAGCGGCCTGGGCAGCCAGATGAAGCTGGATCTGGATATGGTGCTGCCGGATAAGTCCCTGAGCCTGGCTGGTGGAGCGGTGGCTCCTTTGTCCAGCAATACCAAGTCATACTCCATGTGCCAGATGAAGGCGGTGCTGGAAAAGCATGGCTGTGATTTGGATACGCCTTGGCAGGATTTGCCAGCCAAGGTGCAGGATTTGCTGTTGTATGGCACCGGGGATGTGCGGTATGATTTTGGCTATGAGAACATGTTCGGCATTTACAAGATACATAATGGCCCTTTTGAGGGAATTATGCCCATGCTGGAACGCCGCTACAAGGAGTCCGACTCGGATATGATGCGTGAGGAATACGAGAATTACATGAGCATCAGCCTCTGTCCTGGGTGCCATGGCGCCAGGCTGAAGCCGGAGGTGCTGGCGGTGACGATTGGCGGCAGGAATATCCAGCAGGTGACGGATATGACGGTACGGGACTGCCTGGAGTTTTTCCAGCAGGTGGATTTTTCTGACAGGGAGCGCACTATCGGCAAGCAGGTGCTGAAGGAAATCAATGCCCGGCTGGGATTTCTGGTGACAGTGGGACTGGAATATCTCACCCTCTCCCGGGCGGCTGGCAGCCTGTCCGGCGGCGAGGCCCAGCGCATCAGGCTGGCTACCCAGATTGGCTCAGGGCTGGTAGGTGTATTGTATATACTTGACGAGCCAAGCATCGGGCTGCATCAGCGTGACAACAATAAATTGCTGGAAGCGTTGCAGAATTTGCGCAATATGGGCAATACACTGCTGGTGGTGGAGCATGACGAGGATACCATGCGTGTGGCAGACCATATTATAGATATCGGTCCCGGTGCCGGTTCCCAGGGGGGCTATGTGGTGGCACAGGGGACGGCTGAGGAAATCATGCAGGTGCCGGAGTCCGTTACCGGCCAGTATCTGAGCCATCGGAAGGAAATTCCTGTGCCGGAAATGCGGCGCAGTGGTAATGGCAAGTTTTTGGAAATTGTGGGAGCAGCAGAGAATAATCTGAAGGATGTGCATCTGAAGCTGCCTTTGGGGGTATTTACGGTGATTACCGGCGTGTCCGGCTCCGGCAAGAGTACCCTGATTAATGAAATTCTCTATAAGGCTGTGGCATCAAAATTGTATCGTGCCAAGGGCAGGCCGGGGAAATTTAAAAAGCTGCTGGGCATTGAAAATGTGGACAAGGTTATTGATATTGACCAGTCGCCTATCGGCAGGACGCCACGCTCGAATCCTGCCACCTATACCGGGGTATTTGATTTGATCCGCACTCTTTTCAGCCAGTGCTCCGAGGCGAAAATGCGGGGCTATAAGCCTGGGCGTTTCAGCTTTAATGTGAAGGGGGGACGCTGTGAAACCTGCAAGGGTGACGGTATCATCAAGATTGAGATGCACTTTTTGTCCGATGTGTATGTGCCTTGCGAGGTCTGCGGCGGTGCCAGGTACAACCGGGAAACCCTTGAGGTAAAGTACAAGGGCAAGTCGATTGCTGATGTGCTGGACATGACTATTGAGGAGGCGGTGGAGTTCTTTAAGAATGTGCCGCGGATTGCCAACAAGCTACAGGTGCTGCAGGATGTGGGGCTGGGCTATGTGCGACTGGGACAGTCGGCTACTACCCTGTCCGGCGGTGAGGCCCAGCGCGTCAAGCTGGCAACGGAGCTGTCCCGCCGTTCTACCGGCAAGACCTTGTATATTCTTGATGAGCCGACTACGGGATTGCATACGGCAGATATTCACAAGTTGCTGGGAATTCTCCAGCGATTGGTGGATGGCGGTGACTCGGTGGTGGTTATTGAGCATAATCTTGATGTAATAAAGAGTGCCGACCATATCGTGGATTTGGGACCGGAAGGTGGGGACAAGGGGGGCACTATTGTGGCACAGGGAACGCCGGAGGAAATCGTGCAGGTGACGGAGTCTTATACAGGCAGGTTTTTGAAGCCGCTGTTGGAGTGAGTGGTTAGGTGACAGCTGTTGTGCACTGTGTTTTTACAGTGCACAACAGTGCCGATTTCTGGGAGACTGCTGGTAAAAATAGTGTCCCTAGCTGGTACATTTGATATAATGTAATTGGAATGGTTAAGTTCGTTAAGGAAGGGCAGGTGATTGCCATGTGGAAAGCAGTTACAAAACCTTTTATGAATATAGAGAAAATACATCCTCAGCAGATGGAAGATGTAAAGGAGTTTTCAAAGAAATAATAAAAGATGTGTTCTACTTCATTAGATAGAATACATCTTTTTTCAATAGTGAATATTAAGTGCGCAATAGGGGATTAGACCAGTCTTTCAATCATAGCTAGACATTTTTGTTTTCCACCATTAGCTGGATGCCTGATGTAATGGTCATCATTGAGCTTTAATTGTTTCTGGGCAGTTCTGCCAATGGCATAAATATTTGATGAGTCTATGTTGAACATTTCGCAAAGAATCTGGAGCTGTTGTAATCCGAAATCAATTTCTGCTTTTGTCGGTTTGCGGTTGGACCGGATATTTCCAGCTTTATATGGATGGAACGGAAAGGCGTTCCACATGAGCGGTATAATCTTAGTATTTCGTAACCCTTCCCATATAACATTAGCAGATATTTCGGATGTATCGCTAGTGTCAGGATGACGTTTCCATTTACCAAGGCCAAAGTAATTATCGGGACTTATTAGTTGTTTTTCATCGGTGAAGGGAATGCCGGTAAGCTGGCAGCCTCTATAGCCGGGTGCTTCGCCAACCAGCATAATGCCTGAACCGTGTTTAGCAACATGCAAAAGGTAATTTTCAAGATTATACCTGCAGTTTTCTTTTTCGTATGGATTTTGTATGGGATGATTACTGATTGTACTGTCAAATTGGCAGAGGCTTTCAACAAAGGAATGAATTGCTTTTTCCATAGTAAACCTTCTTTCTATATAGTAAGTTTATGTATCTCATAAGGCTATTATAGGTCAAATGTTAAGAATCCTCAAGAGAAGTATGTATTTATTCAAACTCTTTTTTCTCAGGTGGTATCATAAAGTCAATAATATGATATGCCCCTTCGATTTCTTCGTAGGTCTTTTCATCGCTTGTCAGTATGTCGAGCAGGTATACATCAATGAACATATTTTTTTGCATTGAATTCATGGCAAGCAGGGACTCTGGGGTAAAGCCAGCCTTGAAAAGAATGTCAGTGGCACATTGCAGAATCAGTTCATTGTTACGGGGGCGACATTCTATAACCTCATCGTTTTCTTTTTTGCTTTCATTTTCATTTTCGTTGTTCATGTAATCACCTCATAATGCAGCTTGGATTTTGATTTTTGGGTTTCAATTGCTTCTGTCATCATTGTACATCAGATGAATAACAAAAATGTCCTAAAATACGGACATTTTGACTTCGGGGATATGCTAGAATATGCATGTAAACAGGTGATGTGATGATATGTGCAGGCTTTGAAAAATTGAAGGGGGCTACTGCATTATGAATGAGGCAATAACTAAAAAGAAATATCGTAGCCAGGGCAGTTATACCGAGAGAATGAGGTTGAAGAAAATTGCGAAAGAGACCATGAAGATTACCCGGCAGGGCTATTATGAGCTGAATGGTATGCGCATTGAGCTGCCAAAGCGCAAATATGATGAAGTGATTGCTATCACGCCTGAACAGGCTGATGCGGCAAGATGGTCCCTGCTGGGGCGCAAGCTGTCAAAAAACTATCCTGGTAATATTTATGTATGGTGTATCAGTTCCTTTGGGGCTGTGGCATGCTTTGACAGGTTTCTTGTGCTGAATTTTGCCAATGCCTTTACGCCTGGGGGTGGTTTTATGAATGGTGCCGAGGCGCAGGAAGAAAGCCTGTGCCGTGAAAGTACCTTGTATGCATCCCTTGTCACTGAAAAGGCTGTCGGCATGTATGAGTATAACCGCAGCCTGAATAGTCCGGCTGCTTCAGATTATATGCTCCTTTCGCCAGAGGTGTGCGTATTCCGTGACCATGACAGCCATAAGCTGCTTGAAAAGCCATATACGGCTTCTGTTCTTACTGTGCCTGCCGTAAACCTGCATGGTTACGATGACTGCGTTCATAAGCCTGCTTCGCAGGAGATTGATGAGCTTATGTACAGGCGCATTGAAAATATGCTGGCTGTTGCTATAGCGCATGAGTATAAAAATCTCATTTTGGGGGCGTGGGGGTGTGGTGCCTTCGGTCATGAGGCCCGGCGTGTGGCTGAGTATTTTTACAATCTTCTGGTGACAAAAGGGTATCGCAATTATTTTGACAATATCTGCTTTGCTATTCTTGACGATACTCTGCAAGACAATCAAGATGATAGTCAGAATAAGCAGGCTAATCCAGATAAAGAAGATAATTTAGATGTTTTTGATGTTTTTGACGAGGTTTTTGCTGATGTGCTGAGATATGACATTGATAATACATATTACTCATCATCCAAGCCGGAGGCAGCTGAGCTGCTGGCTTCTAAGTCTGCCGATGTGGCACAGGTTGACTATCGTGAGTTTGCTATTAATAATGTCTTAAAAGGGTATTATCCGGCACAAGCTGCCTATGTGCGCTATAATTTTCCGCCTGCCAATATCAGTGAGCTGAATATCGGCTATGCCTATGGTGTTACCAGGCTGTGGGATGCCTATATGGCAGAGCAGTGGGGGTGTGAGGGCGATAAATCCGTGTGTTTCTATCTGTCTGACATTCATGATATATGGTGCAGCAGTTATGAAGATATAGACAAGCCCTATCCTTTTAACGAGTGTTCAGATGCAGAGCCTTTTACGGCTGATACACTGGGTAGGGGGCATCATGTCCTTTGCCGTGGCATGCGCTATCTGGGGTGTGTAGACAATATTTATAGCATCAGTCCATATCTGTCCTATCTTGTTGACAGAGGGCTGTTAGAGTTTTTGACAGAAGAACACAATGGGTATGTTTTGATGCTTAAAGATGCAGATAATAATTCGGTGGTGGGCGTTACAGTAGCCCTTGAAAAAGCAGGTGAGCTGCTTGCCAAGACACCGCTGGCATGGAAGAAGTTTCCAGGCTGCAAGAGTTAAAAACGATAAATTGTAAATATAAACGGCAGATAATGCTGATATATGCGAGGTGCTTGTTATGCCAATGGTTGTTGTGAGAAATGATATTACCAGAATTGAGGCTGATGCTATTGTCAATCCTGCCAACAGGCGGCTGGAGCATGGCAATGGCACCAGCGATGCCATCTTCCAGAGGGCAGGGGCAGAAAAGCTGGAAAAGGCTTGTTATGCCATCGGCACCTGCGAGCCGGGCTGTGCCGTGGCAACGGAGGGCTTCAGCCTGCCGTGCAGGTATATTATTCATGCAGTGGGGCCTCTGTATGTGGATGGAGGCCGCGGCGAGGAAGCGTTGCTGCGCAGTGCTTACCTGTCTGCCTTGAAGCTGGCACAGGAAAAGGGCTGCAAGTCCATTGCTTTTCCTCTTTTGTCCAGTGGCAACATGAAATATCCGAAGGAGGAGGCGATGCGTGTTGCCCTGACTGTGATTGGCGAGTATGTGATTCAGCATGATTTGCTGGTGTATCTGGTGGTTTACGATAATGAATCCTTTGAGCTTAGCAAAAAATTATTTGCCCAGGTGCGCAACCATATTGATGAAGAATATATCGCCAAAAATCCTGAGAAGCATGTTGATGACAGGGATTATAAGCTTCATGAGGCACTCTGGTCCTGGCAGTATGAGGATGAGGCAGAGGCTGGCAGCACTGACAATGAATACTGGGAGCGCGTGATGGCAAGGCGGCTGGCAGCTCCCGGGGAGGATTTTCAGCAGATGCTGCTGCGGCTGATTGATGCCAAGGGGGTAAAGCCGTCAGTGGCTTATGATGGGGCAGGCATTGACAGGCGTGAGTTTTCCCATGTGATGAATTATGAGCAAAAGCCTGACCGCCAGTTTGTGGCAAAATTTATTTTATACTTTGGCATGGGGCTTGAGGAAGCAGAGCGGTTTATGGCAAAGGCTGGCATGGGCTTGTCTGATGCAGATGATTTTGACATAATTTTACGGGTGTTTATCGAAAACAGCATTTTTGAAATAGATACCTTTCAGGCGGCACTGGCACAGCGGGGCATTAAGCTGAAGGTGAAGTACCGGGAAAGAAAGGCGAGGCGCAAAAAAGGCAGATAGCTGATAGATAACAGATAATAGATAATAGATAATAGATATTTGATAATATTTGCCAGATAATAGATGCGAATTATGGCTGGTTAGTGTATTTGGCAGGCTGATAAGCTGGGTGAAAGGAGTGCATTGGCATGAGCAGGGCAAGAAGATATGATGACTTGCGCAGGATAGCTGCGGAGTCTATGCAGGTAATTGAGCAGGGCTTCTATGAAAATGAGCAGGGCAGGCAGCGTCTGCCTGAATATAATTATGGGGAGGTTCTGTGCATTACCCCGGAAAAGGCGGAGGCAATCCGTCAGGCGGCAGAGCAGCATATCCCGGCAGGTCATAGGCCTTTGATGCTGCTGACAGATGCGGATAGCTTTACGGTGGCACAGAGCCTGGATAATTGCCTGGTAATGAATTTTGCCAATGCCTATCATCCAGGGGGCGGCTTTTTGGAAGGCTGCAATGCCCAGGAGGAGTGCCTGTGCCGGGAAAGCACCCTGTACAAGTCCATTGGCAGTGCTGAAGCTGCCAAAATGTATGATTATAACAAGCAGCTGCACAGCCCGGCTGAGTCGGACTATATGCTCATCTCCCCTCATGTGTGTGTGTTCCGGGATGTAAAGGATAATTTCCTGCCGGAGCCATTTATGACCTCGGTGGTGACGGTTCCTGCCCTGAATCTGCGGCGGCAGGCAAGGCATATCCCCATGGATGAGGTTGACCGCATCATGAAGCATCGCATTGAGTGCATGTTGGCGGTGGCTGCTAACTATGGCTACCGGGATCTGGTGCTGGGGGCGTGGGGCTGCGGTGCCTTTGGGCATGATCCTTACCGGGTGGCAGGATATTTTCGTGAGGTGCTGATAGACAAGGGTTATATGGGCTTTTTCGATGGGATTATTTTCGGCATTATGGATGACGGGCGGACTAATAATTACCTTGCCTTTATTCATACTTTGGGCGACTGTGCACATCTTTTTGACCTGAAAAGGGCGGAGCCGGCACATGCAAATGCTGATGATGATACTGATGATGCTAATAATGGGATTGCTATGGCTGATAATGTAAGTGATATTGATAATATTGATAATATTGATAATATTGATGACGTTAATGAAGATAACGAAGCTCATGTTGCTGATTTGGCTGGCAATAACACTGCTGGTGGGGGAGAATATTATCAGCAGCAGTTCCAATCTGATTTCCCTTATATACAGTACAATTTTTCTCCGCGCAATATCGGCAAGGAGAATATCGGTTATGCCCACGGCGTAACGATTGATGGCATTCCCTATATGGCTGAGAAGTGGGAGATTGATGGCAAGGTTGATGTTTGCTTTTATCTGCCTGTGCTGGATGATTTAATTGATGGCCTGGATGAGGAGGAAGTGGAAAAATGCCAGGCGATGGAGCAGAGTGCAGAGTGCCATGATGTAAAAGGCGGCCAGATGCTGTGCATAGGCATGGTGGATAATTGCGTAGAAAATGAAATTCCTGTTATGGAAGCGTATTTTGAATATCTTGATACTGTGGGGCTTTTAGAATTTACCACTCAGGTTCGGGCTGCGTATTACCTTTTGCTGACAGATGTTAATGGCAATGATGTATTCGCTTTGACAATTACCACTGAGGAGAACGGCAATGTGCTGGCTGTTACGCCGCTGCGGTGGATTCCCTTTGACAATGGCTATGGCCAATCTGGCAATGTTAGTGGTAAAAGCGGCAATGCTTGTGAGAAAAATGGTAATGGTAATGGCTATGGTAAGCAGGAGCCTGGGAAGGCGGCACCTGTCCTGAGGCTGGTGAAGAAATAATGACTTTGGGTTGACGGCATGTGTGTTATTAGTAAATGATGGCTGCTGGCACACATTGCGGTTTTCCTTGACGAAAGCAAAAGGGAAAGGATGGTTCTTGATGGGCGGTATGAAATCAAAGGTAGATTTGCACATGCACAGCAGTGCTTCTGATGGCGTGGACAGTATAGCCGAGCTGCTGGCGAAGGTAAAGGCGGCTGGCATAGAGTGCTTTGCCCTGACCGACCACGACACGATTGCAGGTGTGCTGGCAATGGAAAAGCTGCTGGCAGAGCAGCAGGCTGGTGACGGCAATCGTATGCAGTTTATACGGGGGATAGAGTTTTCCTGCATTACGGCACTGGGAAAATGCCACATTCTTGGCTATGGCTACGATTATAATGATGAAGCGTTTCGGTCAGTGCTGGCAAAGGGGGAAGCTTTGCGCAGGGAAAAGCTGGAGAAGCGGCTGGATTTTCTGAGGAAGGAATATAATATTGTCTTTGCACCACAGGATGTGGAAGCCATGCGTGGTATGGGCAGCGTGGGCAAGCCTCATCTGGCAGAATTGATGGTGAAAATGGGCATAGCGGCTTCTGCCTCGGAGGCTATCAGGAATTATATCAATCATTGCCATGCCTTTGACAGCCGTCTGCCTGCCGGAGAGGCAATCAAGGCTATCCGCAGTGCGGGCGGTGTGGCAGTCTGGGCGCATCCTTATGGCGGTGTGGGGGAGCCTGTGCTTACGGAAAAAGAGCTTGTCAGCCAGCTGGAATTGCTGCTGTCATTTGGCTTGCAGGGGCTGGAATGTCATTATTCACGCTATGACATGGCGCAGACAGGCAGGCTGGCCGGATATGCCAAAGAGTATGGTTTGTGCATATCCGGTGGCAGTGATTATCATGGGCGGAAGAATTTCCCGGAGCTGGGACAGCTGAACGCGGAAGGATTTGCTGTTGATATGGCAGAGATTTCCGTCCTGGCTGTTGTTTAATTTTTTGCATAAACGTAAGTATTTATTATTTTGTTGTTTATTATTTATTGTTTATTGTTTATTATATTTATCACATATATGTATGGAAGCGGCTTTTAGCTTGCTTCGCAGGCTTTCTGGTTTTAGCACTTCTGCGTATTGGCCGTACTGCAATGCCCAATAGAGCATGGCTTCCTCGTTGCATTGCAGCTCAAGGGTGAGGGAGTCCTCCCGGTTTTCTGTTATGATGAAGTCCTTGCCGAACCAGTCGATAATTTCATCCAGAATAAATGGCTCGATGCGCAGGGTGATGGAGATGCCTTTGCCTGAGAACATGTAGATATGCTCTGCCATGTGCCTGGGGAGATCGTAGCCATTGGCATATTCCGGCAGGGTACGCAGGGGCTTTGCCGGGGTATCACCAAGGATGCATACATCGGTGATTTTGTCCACGCGGTAATGGGAGATATCGCTGTGATGGCTGTGATTGGCAATGAGATAATACCTGCCGTTGTTGGCTACCAGATAGTAGGGGCTGACGGTATATTTGTAGTTGGCAGCCCGTCTTGAGTGCAGTTTTAGGTCACTGCCGTAGGAATTGTAGGTAAAGCTGATTTGCTTGTTTCCGGCGATGGCATCGCTTATGCGGTCGATGTTCAGCATGGTCTGGGGATTGCTGTTGTGCTGCAGGGCCTGCAGGTGGCAGATGTGCTTTACTTTGCTGGGAAAATAGGCATTGCCCAGCTGCTTTAGCTTTTTTATCAGCCTGTCCGCCTGGACATGGGAAATGCTTTTATTGAATAATACACTGTCTATCAGCATGCGCAGCTCGGCATCATCAAACTCCCTGTCGCTCAGGTAATAGCCGGAGGCTGTATGCTCAATGGCGTAGCCCAGGTCCCTCAGGGAGTCAATGTTTGCCTTGATGGTCCTGCGATCATATTCCATGGCGTATTTGCTGTGCAATATGCCCAGGATTGCCTGTTGTGTCAGGCAGTGTTCTTCATCGGTATATTCCCTGAGAATTTTTAGAATCAGGATGTTCAGGCATTTTTTATCGGTGGGTATAATGTTTTCCAGTTCCATGATGTACCTCCATGTTGTTTTTTATTTATTATACTAATTATAATGTGCGTTTTTTTGTACATCCAAAGTGGGATAATGTTTGTATTAGTTATTTAGTTAAGTGTATAATGCAAAAGGGGGAATGTAAAGTAGTATAATGATTACATTTTTAGTAGTTGAATTTCAGAGTATATGTTGTATTGCGGGAAGCGTAATATTGCCAATGAAGTAATATGCGCATAGTTTGAATTATTGGAGGATATTTACAGATGAAAAGTGCAATTAGTGAAATGAAAAAGTCAAAAAATAAGGATGTATATTTAAAAATGTGGGGAGATTGGATTATTCCTGACGGCGATTTCAAGATAGGCAAGACTGTTGCAGAGGGAAATGGTGAAGGTTCCAATGTATCGTACAGTTTTATTATAGAAGGAGATCAAAAAAATGGTTTGGCAGATATTTTTGGCGTGCAAAACAAGGAATTATTTGGTATAAAATATGATGAGGCTATAAGTGGTTCAGGAAAGGAGCAAAAGAAAATAACAACATTGCATTCTTCTTCGCTTTGTTCATTGCTAATTTTTTATAATGTTAGTGAGGAAAATCCTTTGTTGCTCAAATTGGATGGCAAGATAGTTAAATTTACAAAATCTGTATTTGAGTACAAGAATGTTGTTATTAGCAATCCATCCAACATAGATGTTGTTTTATTGGGAACATGTGAAAAAGCAGGTGGTAAAAGGGTTATTTTATTTTTGGAATCTAAATTTTCGGAGTATTATTGCAATACGGCTTTAAAACATTGCATTTCTAAGGCATATTTAGATACGGGAATTATAAGTGGTAGAATATATAATGATGAACGTATGGAAAGTGATTTGGGATTGAAATTAGATACAGTTTCAGATGATAACAATTTTTCGTTATGTTCTGATACTAGGCAGTATCTGCATGGTATTAAGCAAATGATATCACATTATGTAGGCGTAGTTAATTTTTCCAAAAGGAATTTTTATATTAATCAGCGTACAGAAGCTCAAAAGGCTGTGGGAGAGTACTATGATTCTAATACCAGCTTGTATTTGGGAACTATCGTATTTGATGACAAAATAGGTGAATTGGATGACTGTTATGTAAACTATGCTAAACGTTATCATAGTTTAGCGGAAATTTTCAATAGTTGTAGGCCTGATAACATTCCGCTTACTGTTTTGCCGGAAGTATTGAAGTATTCTTTATTCAAGAATAATAATTACACATTGGAAGCCAAAATAAAAGAATTTTATTTTGGGCAGCAGTGATACGGTTATTCGGTTAAGGCTAGATTTTATGATGTATTCTGGATATTAAGTAGAGGAAATAGTTTATGGAAACAGATTTTAGTGAAAATGATTTGGAGTATGCAGTGGGCAGGTTGCTGGCAGCAAGGAAGCTGACGATTGCCTGTGCTGAGTCATGTACTGGGGGCTTGCTGTCCGGCAGGCTGACGGCAGTGCCGGGGAGTTCTGCTTATGTGATGGGGGGCGTGGTGTCCTATACGAATGAAGTCAAGGTCAGCCATCTGGGAGTGAAGCAGGCTACGCTGGATGCCGTGGGGGCGGTAAGCCAGGAAACTGCCGGGGAGATGGCAGAGGGGATACGTTGCCGCATGCACACGGATATTGGCGTAGGTATAACAGGGATAGCCGGTCCTGGCGGTGCTACGGCAGACAAGCCTGTGGGGCTGGTGTATATATCTGTGTCCGGCTGCAATGGTACGGTGGTTACACGCAATGTTTTTCATGGCAATCGCCAGCAGGTGCGCTGGCAGGCAACAGAAAAAGCTCTGGAGATGGTAGCGGAGTACGCTGGTGGATTGCCAGATAAGTCGAGCAGAGGGTGCGGACATTTTCTTGGACTATCTAAGTGACCAATCCAAGTCTATGTCTG
>OBLI01001397.1_pt1 | contig 23703 bp, 17 predicted proteins | sample 1519701 | NCBI WGS metagenome assembly OBLI01 (sample SAMEA3663005, study PRJEB22513) | pig gut metagenome | biome: pig gut; feature: pig-associated habitat; material: faeces | place: France | collected 2012
TTCTACATTCATTTTAAACGTTGTTTTTTATTCAACGTTTTTCAGGGTAAGACAGAAGAAGATATAAGATAAGATAAGAAAGAAACCAAAAGGGCTGAATTCGATAAATAACGAATTCAGCCCTTTTGGTTTTTCTATATCTAAAAACTATAGCCTGTAGCGTTTATCTATATTTTAAGGCTATAGCCTGTAACGTTGCTGTTGTTTAGATGTTGAAGCGTTATGGTGTTATTGCTATTGCTTCACCACCTTTTTGCCACCTATTATATATAGGCCCTTCGGGAGAACCGAGAGGTCGGTGCCGAGGCAGATGCCATCGATGGAGAAGATGCGGTTGTCGGTAGATAAGGGAGCATCGGTAACAACGTTTTGGAGACCAGACGTTGTGACGTCAGCAACAAAGTGGAAACTCACCTCGTGAGTAGATTCTGTGTCCTCCACGATGTTGTAAAGTCCCATTTTGTTGTCCTTAGGAGCATCACGCCAAGCAAAGTTAGGCAGGTTCTGCGTTGCGAGAAGCGTCGTGACCTTCAACGTTCCGGGGAACGGGTCGGCAGCCATGCTGTTATTATAAGCAGCCAGACGTTCAGAATTGGAGCCCGTGGTGTTATAGATGTTGAGCAAGCAACCGTCGGCAGGGACAATAGTGAAGCCTGGATCGCCGACAATGTTGTTTATCGGCGTGTTATACTGCATGTCGCTTATGCGCATGCTAACACGATAAGCGATGAGACCGTGACCGGGAAGTTTAGAGTTCCATCCCGTGTTTTGTATGTTTTCAAACACGAAATAGTCGGACACGCGACCTGCCGCCAACGTGTTGGGATTGTAGTAGACATGTCCGCGTCCACCCTTATCGGCAGTGGTTAGCGAGTAGGTCTTGCCATCCTCCATCTCCACATAATCGCTCCACCCCATGTGCTTGCGCTCAAAGGCGGTGTAAGCGACAGGATAATAGCCGTTTGACACGTTCTCGCCGCCATCCATAAGGCTCCAGTATTCGAGTTCCTGGTTGTCCTTCATATCGGCAGGCGAGGTGGTGGAATAGAAATCGGGGAGACCCATTGTGTGCGACATTTCATGACAGAACACTCCCACTCCATTGATTTGTGGAGTAGAATAAGATCCACCAGATCCAAGAAGGGACTTTTTGGCGTTCAGCTCACTAATCATCATAGCCGTCTTAACGCTCTTGCCATTATAAGAGCCGAAGTCTTGCAATGAGGTCTTTGCCCACAATGTATTTTCATTAGTAGGATCATTGTTCTCTCCGAATCCAGCAAAAATTATGGCCACGAGGTCCACACACCCATCTTTATCGCTGTCAAACTCAGCGTTGTCGAACGATTGTTGTTTGGAAGCCTCAGCGCACGCATCCTTTACGAACTGTCGATAGTTAACATCTTTAGAGCCCCCTGTACTGTTGGCACCATAATATTCCATTGACTTTGGAAGCGTTACAGGTCCCACAATCTTAAAATTAGGTGTAAACTGTCCGTCGCTCATATCCGTGAAATATTTCTTCACGCTGCCATGGTTACGGTTTTCACCATTTCCAAAATCATTCTGAATATCGCCATTAAAATATTGTTCAAACGACTTCACGGGGTCAGGCAGATAAAATTCAGTGTCGCTAAACTGAGCCAGTATGACCACTGCAGTAGGCGAGCCTTTATGTGGGAAATAGTTATATCCTGCACGGCCCGTCTGCTGCACACGCATAGCCTCCCTACGCGCCACTGCCTTTGGTGTGTTAAAGAGGGTTAGGTCCTGTTTTGCAGCGAGCGAAGCCTCCGATTCCGACCGCTGTTGTGCGTTGTGTGCAAGCTGTTCAGTGGCCACAATTGCCCCATCATTAGCAATCTGTGCCACAAAGAACTGTCCGCCGGCCATTGCCAGAATCACTCCATCGAGGGTGCTGTACCAGTGGAAATGTTCGTCGCCATGAAGGACGACCGTGAGCTCTGTGCCGTCAGACTGTTTAACCGTGAACGGCTCCGAGTTGGCTTTTGAGGCGAACATTGGCATCGCCATGAACAGGGTTGCAAAGACGGAGAGTAAAAATTTCTTCATATTTTGGAATCGTTTTTTATTTATTATTATGTAAGTAACGTTTTTGAATGCTCATTACCAGAGCTTTACGTCATTAAGAGCAATTGATTGTTGTTATTTCACGTTTTGTTAATGCGTCACGTTTTGTTGTTGCGTCACGTTTTGTTGTTGCGTCACGTTTTGTTGTTGCGTCACGTTTTGTTGTTGCGTCCGAAGAAATATTGTCCTTTGTTTTTTGTGCGCGATCCAAACTCGATGGCGTGCGTGGGACAATGGTGGAAGCAGTTGAAACAGGTAAGACAATGACCGTTGTGCAACCACTCTGGCGTCAGGCCCTTGCCGCCCTTAATGTCGTTCACGGGACAGACATCAGCACACTTGCCACACTTTATGCAGCGGTCTTCGATGACATGAAACGGTTTGTCTGTGACGAGGCAGTTAACAAAGAACGAGCCTATAAGCCTGCTGTTTATTCGTGGCCAGTGCCCTCTGTCGGGCTTCGACCTGAACGGTCGGCAATGCATGATGTCATCGATCATGCGGTTAAGCCTTATCTGCGATGTCTCAATTTTCTCTGCCTCACGTTCAGGCGTGTCCACATCCATGAAGGGCAGACCCACATAAGATTCGGGCATGAGCAACGAAGAACCCGCATCAAGGTTTATGCCTCGGGCCTTGAGGTCAGAAGCAAAGATGTCGAGCGTCTCACCGATGGTGTCGCCCGCTGTGCAGAGAGCATAAACGAAATGGCCCTGAAGATTGTTAACCTTCAGTCGGCTGATAAACTGTCTAACGATAAGCGGCGGGCGCCATCCATGCACAGGAAAACAAAAGCCCAGCCGTTCACCTTCTTCGAGAGAGATCTCTATGTCGGTGTCGGCTGTGGTCATGAGTTGCATGCGGTCGCGCGTGGTGGCCATAATCTGTTCAGCAGCCCATTTTGTGTTGCCTGTTGCGGAAAAATAAAATATCATGCCGCAAAGTTAATAATATTTTTTCTTACAAGCACGATGAAGGAGCCACAAAGCGAGCAAAAAATAGATTAAAGCCTGTATCCAGAGCATGCGACACTCGTAAACAATGTCGGAAATGAGCGCACCCATGGTGTTTAGCTTCACAAAGCCCTGAATGCCAAACGTTGACGGGAAGAGACATGCGAAGGCACGCCAGAACGACGGAATGTTGCTCTGCGGCCATGACACGCCGCTCAAGAACAGCAGGCCCACCGACGTGAACACCACCACCAACATTACATCCTCGCGTTGCGGTATGAGCATGCCTATGGTCATGGCAAAGAAGATGCACGCCAAGAGGTAAGGCAAGACAAAAAGCACGAGGTCGGCGGGATGGAGCAGCTGCACGAAATGGAACATCTTGGGTATTGCCATCAAGACGTAAGCCGTGACCGCAGCATAGATAAGCAACATGCAGAGCGTGCGGCCCGTGATGATGCGAAGCATGGGCAAGCGGCGCTTTAGGATGGGCAGCGTGGAGGAGGTTATGAAGAAGCCACGCTCACGACGCGAGCCATAGAGCAAGCCTGTGCCGAGGAGCAACGTCTGCTGGATGATGAGCATGAGCACGCCGGGCAAGATGAAGTTGCCGTAACCGCCCGTTGAGTTGAACATCGCCACCTCTTCATAGTTGAGCGGTTGCGTTGTTATGCTGTTCTCGTGGTCGGTATAGCCTGGTGCCAGCGCCACCTGAAGGTTTGCGTTCATAAGCGACGACACCGATGTGGCAGCTGTGAAGATGGCCTTATAAGCAAGCATCAGACTCATGTCGCAATAGACGCTGACCGTTGCCTGCTCCATGCGGTTGAGCCTCTTCGACAAGTCTTCAGGCAGATAAACGATGCCGTTGACCTCCTGTTTTGCCACCAGTCGTCGCGCCTCCTCTATGCTGTTACAGAAATAAGCCACCTTCACGTCGGGCGATGCGTCGTAACGCCGCACGAACTCGCGGCTCAGCGCCGAACGGGATGCGTCGACCACCGCCACAGGCACCTCACGCACCACCTCGTTGTTGTATATCCACGAATAGAGAATGGGATAGAACAAGGGGACGAACAGCATGAAGAGCACCACACCCTCGTCGCGCACGATTGTGCGCGCCTCCGAGTAGAACGAGCAGAAGATGTCGCTTAAAAACTGTTTTATTTTGTCAAACATGTTCATTATATTCAGAAAATATCCTTTTTACAATAAGATGCCTTGCTGACGAGAGCTCTTAGGAGAGGTAGACATAACTGTTGAACGCACGCTTGAGGTTGCGCACCACAAGCAGAGGCAAGAGGGCGAACGCCAGGAGCGCCACCACATTGGGCCAGTCGTAGACCAAGGCGTTGCCATTGAACACACACGTCTGATAAAGGCGGAAATAGTGGCGCAAGGGGAAGAGCTGCGCAAGCACCTCCAGAGGTGCGTCCATGGCAAACGTCGGGAACGCCGTGCCCACCATAGAGAAGCTGAGCACACCCCACAGCGAGCAAAGACTCATCGACATGCGGAGCGCGGGAACCAAGCCATACATGAAGACGGCAAAGCCCATCGACGCCACCACGCTCAAGAAGCCGAGGAGCAAGATCACGGCAACGCTGCCTTGGTAAGGGAAGTGCATGACCGAATAGACGTAGAACAGATAAAAATAGAACACGGCAAGGTTTATAACCATGTGAGGCAACAGCTTTCCGAAGAGCGCCACAAAAATGTTGTTGTTTGCCATCTTCATGAGTTCCTTCGATGTCTGCATCTTCAGTTCCTGACCCAGAGCATAAGCCGTTATGAGGAACACGAACAGCAGCAGACAGCCCGGTATGAGCATTGTGCTGAGGTAGGTGTTATAGTTGACCCACGGGTTTGAGACCGTGTGCAGGTCAACCTTTATGGGTTGCAGGAACGTAGCTATCTGTTCTGGCGTGAGCCCTTTGGCCCGTAACGTGGCCTGCCCTATTGCTGCCGACCCGAGCGTAGATATGGTCTTGAGGTCGCGGAAGAGCAAGGCACCCGCCGTTAGCGAGGTGTAAGTGTAATAAAAAGAGATGGAGGGACGACGCGACGACAACAGGGCATCGGTTGTGCCTTCAGGAAAAAAGAGAAAGGCATAGATGTCGCCGTGCTGCATGGCCTGCCGTGCCTCCTCGAAGCTGGCATAACGGGCCACGATGCGCGTTGTCTGGAAAGCGTCAAGCGAATGGGTGAGCTTGCGTGTGAAGGTTGAGTTGTCCTGGTCGACAATGCCCACGGGCATGTTCTCTGGCTGGCCTTCATCCATGAGAGAGGTGAACAGGAAAGTCACCATCAGCGGAAAGACCAGCATGCAGAGCACATACATAGGGTTCTTCGTCAGCCTACAGCACTCGCGACGCGCTATGTTAAAAATTCGAGACAATGTTGTTTGTTTTAAATTCAAGATTCGTTCACGGTAGCCCGTTGAGCTGTCACTTTATTTCTTAAGGACGAGCGACATGCCGGGACGCAGACCCTCAACCTTTGTCACGGGACGGGCCTTCACCTCAAAGGTCTTGAGGTCATACTGTCCGTTGGCCTTTGTGGCTTTCCATGTGGCATAAGAGCCCTGGTCCTTGATGTAATAGACCTTCATCTTAATGTCCTTCTTGAAAGCGGGAGCATAGGCTGTGATGACCGACCCTATGCGCATGCCGTCGAGCTGGTCTTCACGCACGTTGAACGTTCCCCACATGTCGTCGAGCAACGACACCGACATGATGGGTGAGCCTGTGCCGATGAGCTCTCCCTCCTTGGGATAGACATCGCTGACCTCGCCAGCCTTCTGTGCTGTCTGCATGGTCTCGCTGATGTAAGAGTTGACCTCCTGCACCGCTCCCTTGGCACGGTTCACCTGTGCTGCCGCCGCCATTTTCTCCTCGCGGCGGGCGCCGTTTACAGCCATGTCATACTGGCTCTGTGCTGCCTTGACCTGTGCCTCTATTGCCTTATAGTTGGCAAACGCCTCATCGCGTTTCTGTGCCGACATCACGCCCTCGTCGTAGAGACGCTGCACGCGGTTATACGATTTCTGCGCAATTTCCAATCCGGCCTTTGCCTGCTGAAGCAGAGCATAAGCACCGTTGATCTGTTCGCGACGAGCACCGTTGTTTGCCATCTGGTCCATGGCCGATGCAGCGCTCTCAGCGCTCTCAGCCTGTGCGAGCTTAGCCTTCACGTCGGGAGCATCGATGATGGCGAGCGTGTCGCCAACATTCACATAGTCGCCCTCCTTGACACGCAGTTCGAGCACACGCCCAGGCACCTTGCTCGACACGCGATATTCAGACACCTCGACATATCCCTGTATAATTTCCGGCTCGCTCTTGAAAACAAGAGTGCCGATAACAGCTATTATTACAACCACGACGGTGAAAGCCGCCACCGTGAGCAATATGTTCTTATGTTGTGTTTTTTCAGACATAACGTTTGTTTTTATTGTAGTGTTCCAAGTGCCTTCTTGAGGTTCACCTGACTAAGTTTAACTTCTATTTCAGCATCAATCTTCTGCGACTGTGCCTGCATCCATGCCGTCTGTGCCTCCATGACATCGGTAGACGGTATGACGCCCTCGCTGAAACCGAGGTTGGCGCAGCGCAGGTTCTCGTTGGCCTTGTCCACATTAGACGAAGCCATAGCGAGCTTGCGGCTTGCCTCAGACACCTTAAACTGGCTCTGGTTGACCTGCAGCTCTATCTTCTCGCGCACCTCGCTGGCCTCGAGCTGTGCAATGCAGGTGGCTGCCTTGCTGGCTTTAACCTTATATTCGCCCTCGAACCAGTTCCACACAGGCACGCGCACCACGACCCCAACGTTCCATACCCCGGCAAATTTTCTTTCAAAGCCGTTGTAGAGATTAGGGTTGGTGGCGGTGTAGCCGCCAGAGAGGAGCACCTGAGGCAGATAAGCGGCACGCACCAAGCGTGTGGCCTGACGCGACAGGTCTATGGTGTTTTCAAGAAGTTTCACCTCGGGACGGTTTTCAACGGCCGACTCCACGTCAACAGTCTGTACCGTGGCATCGAGCGGCAGGTTCTCGCTGTCCTCATCGGCAAGGGTTATCTTGCTGTCAAGGGGCAGACCGCACAGCTGACACAGATACATCTTTGCCAGCGACAAACCGTTGTCGACCTGTGTGAGAGCCATCTCTGCCTCGTTCACCTTAACGTCAACCTTCAGTCCGTCGGCTTTTGTGGCCACGCCCTCATCAATCATCTTGTGCACATCGCCGCTGAGCTTCTTGACGAGATTGAGGAAGCTGTTTGCCAACTTCTGCTTATGCTTGAGCGACACCACCATCCAGTAGGCCTGATCGGTGCTGTAGAGCGTTCCTTGCAACTTTGCAGCATAGTCGTTGTCCACCATCTGCTGCGAGATCTTCGCCATCTTGTTGGCAGCAGTAATGGCGCCACCCATAAACACAGGTTGCGTCACCACGGCCGATGCCATGAACATGTTGCGCGTGTCGGTGTCCAAAGCTTTCACGATGCGCTGTCCGCTGTGGTTGAGGGCATCGCCCAAAGACGTGCCCATGTTGTTGAGCACACCACCAAAGTGGTTAGCCTGTTCTGGTGTGAGCACGCCATCCTGTGTAAGTTTTGTCAGCACCGAGGAAATGTCGTTTCCGAGACTTCCGCTGAGAGCGGTGCCAATGCTGCTGAGAGTGCTTTTCTGCTCATTGTTGAGCAGCGATATTTCTCTGCTCGTGAACATGTAGCCTCCCACAACATTCAGTTTTGGCAAATACTGAGTTTTGGCGGCCTTAACGGTATATTTGGCCGCCTCTTTCTTGTATTGAGTTATGCCCAACTGCTTGTTGTTTCTCATAGCCAGAGCCCGGCAACTGTCAAGCGACAGTGCCTGCTGCGCCGCCACAGGGACGGCGCATGCAACGAGAAGCAATAACAATAATTTTTTTCTCATTTAACTATCTAAAAAATCTTTACTTTCAACACTTTCAATAAAAGAGATGCGTGCCCAAGACGGGCTTTGTCATTAATCGAAGCTGAAGGTTCGTGAGCCGATCATGTTGCCGTCGGCAAACACGCTCACGTTGTAAGACCCTTCCATGAGAGCCTGACTGATGTTCCAGTAGGTCACGACGGTTGTTTCCTGTCCGGTGTACTCGACCGTCTTTTTCATTGTGCACTGGAGCGAGCGGTTGGCATAATTGAATGATCCGTCATTGCCGAGCACAGCACCTGTGGGTGTTGTGACACGCACATAGAAGGTCTTCATGCCGCTCTTGGCCGTAACGTTCTTAGAGACGGTGAACGAGACCTGCATGGTCTTACCCTTGTTCAGTTTTTTGGTGTCCTTGCCACGTTTGTTCTTCAGCGTCATGCGTATGCCAGTGGCGTCGAGCTGGGCGGCAATGGCCACCTTCTCTGAGAGCGATGCACGCTCTGTGTTGAGACCCGCAATCTGACGTGTGGCCTCATCATACTGGCTGCGCACGCGTGTGTTCTCGTCCTTGAGGTTCTGGTTCAAGCGGTTGAGCGAGTCGATCTCAAGCACATAGTTGCGGAGGACGGCACGCACGGTTGCCAACTCTTTCTTCAAACGTGTAATCTCGCGAGCATCGTTGCTCTTCACCTGACGCAGCTCCTCAAGAAGTTTCTGGGTCTTCTCTTGTTCAGCGGTGAGCTGAGCCACGATAGAGTCGTTGGTGATCTGCGTCTTCATCTCGCTGTATTGGTTTGCAAACTGCTGATACTCGTTCTCCATTTCTTTCTTATCGAGCTCAGCCAGCTCCTGCATTTCACGGTTTTCCTGTTTCTGTTTGTCAAGACGAATGGCGAGGAACGCAATGCCTGCCACGAGCAAGATTCCGACAATAACAACCGGAATCAAAACTTTTTTGTTCATATCGGGTACCTTTTTTGTTTTTTATAATGTTATAACGCTGCAAAGTTAAAGGTTTTATCTGAGTTGAACAACTAAAAACCTCGGCCGAATTCTTTATATTTATTAAAATTGATATTTTTTGAGTAAAATAGAATAATTTTGCAAATTAATTTTATATCTTTGCCCTGTCGAGAACGACAATTTCATTGTTTCTTCCGACACTTCTTTAACCTCTGACGCATCTCTTCTTCATAATAGAGAGCATCTCAACAAATTAAAGAGAGCATATCTATAACTGACGACATTTTTCATTTAACTTATGATCAACTTTCTTAAAAAGACATATTGGCTTTACAGGGACGGCTTCGCACAGATGACTGTGGGGCGAACGCTTTGGACGGTGATAATAATAAAACTCATTATTATCTTCGCTGTCCTGAAACTTTTCTTCTTCCCCGACTTCCTTAAACAACACTCGAAAGACGGCGACAAGGCAGGACTGGTGTCTAATGAACTGGTGAAGAGAAGCTTTTAAAGGTAAAAAAGTAAAAAGGTAAAAAGGTAAAAAAGGCTGACGCCAGTTTAGGGAAAAGGGAAAAACGAAAAGGGAAAAATCCTATTGCCAAGACCGATTAAGGGAAAAGGGAAAAACGAAAAGGGAAAAATCCTATTGCCAAGACCGATTAAGGGAAAAGGGAAAAACGAAAAGGGAAAAATCCTATTGCCAAGGCCGATTAAGGGAAAAGGGAAAAACGAAAAGGGAAAAGAAATCCTATTGCCAAGACCGATTAAGGGAAAAGGGAAAAACGAAAAGGGAAAAATCCTATTGCCAAGACCGATTAAGGGAAAAGGGAAAAACGAAAAGGGAAAAATCCTATTGCCAAGGCCGATTAAGGGAAAAGGGAAAAACGAAAAGGGAAAAGAAATCCTATTGCCAAGGCTGGTTAAGGGGAAAGGAAAAAACGAAAAGGGAAAAGAAAACAATAAACAAATAACAAAAAACGACAAAAAACAAAAGAAAATGAGTAATCTGTTAACCATTGACACAGGGGCGATAGACTGGGCACGAGCACAGTTTGCCCTCACAGCCATCTACCATTGGCTGTTTGTTCCCCTCACGCTGGGACTGGCCCTTATCATGGGCATCATCGAGACCATTTATTATCGCAAACGCGATGAGTTCTGGCTTGAAGCGACCAAGTTTTGGCAACGACTGTTTGGCGTCAATTTCGCCATGGGCGTGGCTACAGGCATAATCTTGGAGTTTGAGTTTGGCACCAACTGGAGCAACTACTCCTGGTTCGTTGGCGACATCTTTGGCGCTCCCCTCGCCGTCGAAGGCATCGTGGCGTTCTTCATGGAGAGCACCTTCGTGGCTGTGATGTTCTTCGGATGGAAGAAGGTGTCGGCAGGCTTTCACCTCGCATCGACATGGCTCACGGGCCTCGGCGCTACCATATCGGCATGGTGGATTCTGGTGGCCAACGCATGGATGCAGAACCCTGTTGGCTGCGAGTTTAACCCCGATACCGTGCGCAACGAGATGACAAGCTTTGCCGATGTGGCTCTATCGCCGTTTGCCGTAGACAAGTTCCTCCACACCGTGATCTCATCGTGGGTTGTGGGAGCGGCGTTCGTGATGGCTGTGAGCGGCTGGTACCTGTTGAAGAAACGCAACCAGAGGTTGGCAACGGAGAGCATAAAGATTGCAAGCATCGTGGGCATCGTGGCTTCTCTGCTCGCCATGGGCACAGGCGACATGTCGGCTGTGAAGGTGGCCGACAAGCAACCCATGAAGCTCGCTGCCATGGAGGCTCTCTACGACGGAGGACAGAACGTGAGCCTCACAGCAATAGCGGCCATAAACCCCTTCGAGCAACCCGACTATGCCAAGGGCGGCGAGGCACCGCTGCGCATAGCCATTCCTTCGGGACTGTCGCTGCTCGCCACACACAGCACCGACGGCTATGTGCCTGGCATTAACGACATCATCAAAGGCTACGAAAAGGCCGACGGCACACTTGTGCCTTCGCTCAACGAACGTATAGAGAGCGGCAAGGTGGCCATAAAAGCGCTTGCCGAATATCGTCGTCTGAAAGCGGAACATCCTGAGAAGAAGATTGAGATTGCCATCAACAAGACGCTCATCGATGCCAACATGCAAAACTTTGGCTATGGCTACATCAAGGACGAGGCAGAGATTGTGCCTTACATTCCTCTGTGCTTCTATGCCTTCCGCGTGATGGTGGGCATCGGCACGCTGCTGCTTCTGTTCTTCCTCGTGGCAGGACATGTGGCGTTCCGCATGGACATAAGCAAACCGCGCTGGCTGCACATTGCCGCCATCGTCATGCTGCCCCTCACCTACATTGCGAGTGAGGCAGGATGGATTGTTGCCGAGATGGGCCGCCAGCCGTGGGCCATACAGGACATGCTGCCCGTCGGTGCCGCCGTGTCCGACATTGGTTCTGCTTCTGTCGCAACAACGTTCTTTATCTTCCTCGCACTCTTCACCACCCTGCTTGTGGTGGAGATAAGCATCATGCTGAAACAGATTAAAAAAGGATAGAGGCTGAAAAGACTAAAAGCGGAAGCTTAAAGTCAAGAAGCGGAAGCTGAACAGACAAGAAGCAGAAGCTAAAAGACTAAAAGCGGAAGCTTAAAGACAAAAAGCGGAAGCTGAAAAGACAAGAAGCAGAAGCTAAAAGACAAAAAGCGGAAAATTAAAAACAAAAAAACATTTGGTGTCTTTAACTAAAGAAGAAAAAAAATGACCTACATATTTTTGCAACATTACTGGTGGTTCATCGTCTCATTGCTCGGTGCCCTCCTCGTTTTCCTTATGTTTGTTCAGGGAGCCAACTCGATGGTGTTCAGCCTTGGACATAGTGATGAAGAGCGCCGCGTTGTGGTGAACAGCACGGGGCGCAAGTGGGAGATAACGTTCACCACGCTCGTAACCTTTGGCGGAGCATTCTTCGCCTCTTTCCCGTTGTTCTACAGCACCAGCTTCGGCGGTGCCTACTGGCTGTGGATGATCATCCTGTTCTCCTTCGTGCTCCAGGCTGTGAGCTACGAGTTTCAGAACAAGCTTGGCAACATTCTCGGCACACGCACGTTCCAATGGATGCTTGTGGCTAACGGCATTATCGGCCCGTTGCTTCTCGGCGGCGCCGTGGCAACGTTCTTCAACGGCTCCAACTTTGTTGTGGACAAAGGCAACCTCACATCGTTCCAACCGGTGATAAGCCATTGGGCCAACGCGAGCTACGGCCTCGACGCCTTGCTCGACCCGTGGAACCTGGTGTTTGGATTGGCCGTGTTCTTCCTTGCACGCATCCTTGGCACGCTCTACATCATCAACAACGTTGACGATGAGAACATACGTTCGCGCGGCAGCGTTCGTCTGGTGGGTTGCACCATAACGTTCCTCATCTTCTTCCTTGCTTTCCTTGTGCGCACGTTGCTTAAAGAAGGCTTCGCCGTTGACCCTTCAACAGGCCTTATTGTGATGGAGCCAATGAAATATCTGCACAACCTCATCGCCATGTGGCCTCTTCTCATCGTGTTTGCCGTTGGCGTTGTGCTGCTGCTCTACGGCGTGGGCCGCACCATCGTGAGCAAGACCTACATCAAGGGCATCTGGCCCGCCGGCATAGGTGTGGTGCTCGCCGTGCTCGCGTTGCTGCTGTGCGCAGGATGGAACAACACAGCCTTCTATCCCTCTAACGCCGACCTACAGAGTTCGCTCACCATAGCCAACAGTTGCAGCAGCGAGTTCACGCTCTGCACCATGTTCTATGTGTCGCTGCTCGTGCCCTTCGTTGTGGCTTACATCGCTTATGTGTGGTACGCCATGGACAAGAAAAAGCTTACGAAAGAAGAGGTTAGCGACGAAGAGGCTTACTGAAAAAAAAAGACTGGAAAGAAGATTTTCTAAAAATCAGCAGTTTTTAACCCAAATCGGTCGTTAGGGTTTGCTTGGATTTTGGATTTTTAGAAGAATGGATTTTGCTTGGCTTTTAATGAGTAATAGCGAGCTATTGCGAATTAAAAACAAGCAAAAGACAACTTATAAAAAACAAAAGACTGCAAGCAGTTATAAAATAATACAGAAAACGACCTAATGACCGATTTGGGGTTAAACAAGACAAGGGTGTGTCAAAAAGGGAAGATTAAAAATCAAAAACTCCCTTTTTTGACACACCTCTTTTCTTTAAGGCTTATGCCCAAGCACCGTTAAGGCTTAATTGGCATAAGGCTCTTTCCATAATCTTTCGGCGTTATGGTGATGCTGAACAGCACCTGCTTGGCATCCTTATGGGACCGCAGGATGTAGGCAAAAGAGAAAGCCGCCTCCTTGAAAGCTTTCAGGTTGGGGTTAGAGTTGACTTCCTCCTTCAGATTGTCCGTAAGGACCTGGCGATTTGCGTTTATGAAATCGGCATTGTCGGCCTTGCCCCTCACGCTGCAATAGTAGATATAAGTGCGCGAGTCGATGTCGAAGCTCACGCTGTCGGTGCGCACATCGTTGTTGTCCCAAGGTGTGGGGCAGTTGCGCTCCGTATATTCGCGCGCCTCCCGTTGCGCCCTCTTCTCCAGGCTTTCATGACACGACACAAACACAGAAGACAACCCCACTAGAGCCGTCAAAGAAGCAAATGCGAACAAAGCTTTTCGCAAGACCTTAATTTTTAAAAACTTATTCATCTTTAAAGAAATAGAGTTACACATTAAAAGAAAAAATGACACAATAAAATACAAATGCGTCAATTTTATACAAAGCAACACAATATTTTATGCAAAGTTACTCTTAAATTCAGAAATTCTCATTATCTTTGCACATAAAAATGATTTAAATCAATGGATAATATAAGAAATTTCTGCATCATCGCCCACATCGACCATGGCAAGTCGACAATTGCCGACCGACTATTGGAACGCACCAACACCATAAAGATTACAGAAGGGCAGATGCTCGACGACATGGATCTTGAGAGAGAGAGAGGCATCACCATCAAGAGCCACGCCATACAGATGGAGTATGAGCTGGACGGCCAGAAATATATTCTGAACCTCATCGACACTCCGGGACATGTCGACTTCTCTTACGAGGTGTCACGAAGCATCGCCGCCTGCGAAGGTGCGCTGCTCATTGTTGACGCAAGCCAAGGCGTTCAGGCGCAGACAATTTCAAACTTATACATGGCCATTGAACACGACCTTGAGATTATTCCCGTAATAAACAAGATCGACATGCCGAGCGCCATGCCCGACGAAGTGGAAGACGAGATAGTGGACCTCATAGGCTGCGACCGTAGCGGCATCATACGCGCCTCAGGAAAGACGGGCGAAGGCATAGACGAGATTCTGCGTGCCGTGGTGGAGCGTGTGCCCCACCCCACAGGCGACAAGAACGCGCCCCTTCAGGCCCTTATCTTCGACTCTGTGTTCAACTCGTTCCGTGGCATCATTGCCTATTTCAAGATTGAGAACGGCTCGATAAGCAAAGGCGACAAGGTAAAGTTTTTCAATACAGGCATGGCGTATGACGCCGATGAGGTGGGCGTGCTCAAGATGGACATGATTCCCCGCAACAAGCTTGAGACAGGCGAGGTGGGCTACATCATTAGCGGCATCAAGGACGCTTCAGAGGTAAAGGTCGGCGACACCATAACCCATGTGTCGCGTCCGTGTGACAAAGCCATCGCCGGTTTCCAGGAGGTTAAGCCCATGGTGTTTGCGGGTGTCTACCCCATAGACCCAAGCGAATATGAGAACCTGCGTGCATCGCTTGAGAAGCTACAGCTCAACGACGCGTCGCTCACGTTCCAGCCCGAGTCGTCGGTGGCTCTCGGCTTCGGTTTCCGTTGCGGCTTCCTCGGTCTTCTGCACATGGAGATTGTTCAGGAACGTCTGGACCGCGAGTTCAACATGGACGTCATCACAACCGTGCCTAACGTGTCGTACATGGTCTACGACAAGCAGGGCCACTCAAAAGAGGTTCATAACCCGTCAGGACTGCCCGACCTCACACTCATAGACCACATTGAAGAGCCTTACATACGCGCCACCATCATCACCACAGCCAACTTTATTGGCCCCATCATGACCCTGTGTCTTGACAAACGTGGCGAACTGATAAACCAGGAATATGTTAGCGGCAACCGTGTGGAGCTTCATTTCCGCATGCCGCTTGGCGAGATTGTGATCGACTTCTACGACAAGCTAAAGTCGATAAGCAAGGGCTACGCCTCGTTCGACTATCATCTCGACGGTTTCCGCCCGTCAAAGCTTGCCAAGCTCGACATCCTGCTCAACGGCGAACCTGTCGATGCGCTCTCGGCCTTGGCGTTCCAAGACAATGCCGTGGTGCTGGGCCGCCGCATGTGTGAGAAGCTCAAAGACCTCATACCGCGTCAGCAGTTTGACATCGCCATCCAGGCAGCCATTGGCTCAAAGATTGTGGCTCGCGAGACGGTGAAATGTGTGCGTAAGGACGTTACTGCCAAATGTTACGGTGGCGATGTCAGCCGTAAGCGTAAGTTGCTTGAGAAGCAGAAGAAAGGCAAGAAGCGCATGAAGCAGATCGGCAACGTGGAGGTGCCGCAGAAAGCATTCCTCGCTGTGCTGAAGCTCGACTGATGCGTTGCTCTAAGGCACGGTTGAAACTTTGGCGAAAGGCCACCGATGCTCTGCTGAAGCTTTGCTGAAGCTCGGCAGAAGCTTTGCCTATAGCGACAACAAAGAGAGAGATGTATGGTGAGTTCTTAAGAAAAGAAATAAAAATAATATTCTAAGAAACAACCCAAACAAGACATCTATCTGACAAAAAAAGCGGAACCCACCATACAATATTTTTCTAATTTACTAAAATCTTAAAAAAAGAGAAAGGAAGGAAACAAAATGAAGGAACCATTAGTAACGAAACGCGACATTGCCCGCGAGCTGGCGCGTAAATATAGCACGATGACTCATGAAGAACTTGACATTCTGGAGAGCGTGCTCGTGCCTATGAAGTTTGCCAAAGGACAGATGATCCTGACTAAGGGCGAGATATGCCGCCACATCTATTATATAGACCGCGGACTGGTGCGTCAGTTCTACACCAAGCACAACAAGGTCGTGACTGAGCATCTGGCTGAAGACCACACCGTGTTCATGTGCATAGAGAGCCTGTTCCGTGAGGAACCGACCAACCTTGAGGTTGAGGCAATAGAGCCGACCATGATCTATGCATTGCCCAAAGCCGAGCTTGAGCGCGTTGCTCTGCACAACGTCAACATCCAGATCCTTTATCGCAAGATCCTTGAAGAGAGCCTCATCCTCTCACAGGTTCATGCCGACCTTGTGCGTTTCGAGACAGCACAGGACCGCTATGTGCGCATGTGCAAGCTCATGCCTCAGGTTGTGCTCCGCGCTCCGCTGGTTTACATTGCCAGCTATCTGCAAATGACCCCCGAGACGCTGTCGCGTGTGCGCTCTTCATCGCTCAACGATTAAGAAGTGCATAATAAACCCATTTTCAAACGATTATCATCTCAAGCGAGCGTCGCCGAAGGCGACGCTTGCTTGAGATAGTTCCTTTTATTTTTTCGCCATTTTGTTGGTTATCTGCTCCCATTTAAGGAACAAACCAGCAAGGATGGTGCCGGATATGCTGTGCCAAGCGCAACTGATGGCACAAGGCAACACGGCGAGAGGCTGGGCAGCAAAGAAGTTGGAGGCAAGAACCGTTGCCAAGCCCGCGTTCTGCATGCCCACCTCAATGGAGATGGTGCGCTTCTTTGCCGTTGTGAAGCCCGCCAGTCGGCCTGCTGTCCATCCCAAGAGATAGCCCAACGAGTTGTGACACAGCACCACAGCAAAGGTCCAAAGGAAGAGAGTCAGTCCGCGTGCCACAAGATCATCGTGCACGGTAGAGATCACGCCTCCCACAATCATAGCCAGACAGATCACGCTCACGCCCGGCATGAGGCTCTGTAGCGTCGGGAACGAGGGGCGACGGCTGAAGAAATAGTTGAGCGCACAGCCTATCGACACAGGCAGGATGGTGACAATGAGGATGTTAAGGAACATGCCCACGGCATCGATGTGTATGATCTGTCCCGCCGTAAGCTTCATGAGCAACGGTGTCATAAAGGGCGCGAGAAGAGTGGAAGCACAGGTCATGCCCACCGAGAAAGCCACATCGCCATGGCACAGATAGCTCATGATGTTGCTCGACACGCCGCCGGGACAACAGCCCACAAGCAATATGCCGAGGGCAAGGGCGGGGTCAAGGTTCCACACATGCACAAGTACATAAGCCACGCCGGGCATGATTATAAACTGCGCACACGCTCCTATGAAGATGTCGAAGGGGCGACGGGCAAGAATCTTAAAGTCGTTGGTGGTGAGCGTCAAGCCCATTGTGAGCATAATGATGCCAAGGATGACGGTTTGCGTTGTGCCGCGCACCCAGTCGAAGGTGTGAGGCAAGAAAAAGGTCACCACAGCAATGCCGATGATGAACAATGACGTGTAATTTGCGAGCCAACGGCTCATTGTTTGAAAAAGTCTTAACATATTCTTTTTAAGTAGGCATGTGATAAGTGACAAAGAGGTTTACCTTTATGTTTTTGGGCATTCGTTGTCATTGTATCTCTGCAAATCTTTCATTTTCGTTTATCCGATGCAAAAGTAACATTTTTCTTTCAAACACAAACAAACAACAGCATTTTATCACAAAAATATTTACAAAACAACGATTTTCAATTACAAACGCTCACTTTTCTCAACACATTGAACAGGAAACAGGCTGTTTATAAAAAATGGAGCTGTTTGCTCTCATTCGGAGAAATATCATTATCTTTGCATCATCTTAAAAAGATTTCTGCATTATCAAAGCAGAAAACAAGGAACACCTATTATATAAGGACAACATTTTATCGGCAATGAACATATTATCGGCAAAAAACGAGCAACTTGATGACAAGAAGATAGCGGTGCTGCTCTCGGGCGGCGTCGACAGTTCGGTGGTGGTTTACGAGATGGCACGTCAGGGATTGCATCCCGACTGTTTCTACATAAAGATCGGGCCAGAGGAACAAGAGGAGTGGGACTGCTCCTCTGAGGAAGACCTTGAGATGGCAACAGCCGTGGCACGACGCTATGGTTGCAACCTTGAGGTTGTCGACTGCCATCAGGAATATTGGGACGAGGTGACACGTTACACCATGGACAAGGTGCGCGCCGGCTTCACCCCCAACCCCGACGTGATGTGTAACCGTCTGATAAAGTTTGGTGCTTTCAACGCCAAGATGGGGCACAACTATGACCTCATAGCCACGGGCCATTATGCCCAGACCGAGATTGCCGACGGACACAAATGGCTCGTAACCAGCCCGGACCCCGTTAAGGACCAGACCGACTTCCTCGCGCAGATCTACGACTGGCAGCTGCGCAAGGCGCTCTTCCCCATTGGCCACTACATGAAGGAGGAGGTGCGTGCCATTGCTGAACGCGAGCATCTTATCAACGCCAAACGCAAAGACTCGCAGGGCATCTGCTTCCTTGGCAAGATCAACTATAACGACTACATTCGCCGTTATCTCGGCGAGTGTCCGGGCGATGTGCTTGAGCTTGAGACGGGCAAGAAGATTGGCCAGCACAAGGGTCTGTGGTTCCACACCATCGGCCAACGCCACGGCCTTGGCTTCGGCGGCGGGCCCTGGTATGCGGTGAAGAAGGACATGGAGCGCAACATCCTTTATGTGAGCAAAGGCTTTGAGCCTCGCACAGCCTACAAGCAACATTTCCCCATTCACGACTTCCATTTCCTCACTCTCAACCCATGGGAGGGCAAAGACCAGATGAACGTGCGCTTCAAGATTCGCCACACGCCCGAATATCATCGCGCCACATTGGAACGCACGGGCGACCGCTCGTTCATTGTCCATGCAGAGCAGCTCATACAGGGCGTGGCTCCAGGCCAGTTCTGCGTGGTTTATGATGAGGACCACCACCGCTGCTTTGGTTCTGGCGAGATTACGGTAGAATAAAGACAACGAGGGGTTTAAAAAGACAATCTTTGTTTTTTAGAAAACAACCTTTGTTTTAAAAAGACAATCTTTATAAAAATCAATTTGGTTGTTTTAAACGACAAAAACCAATTTGGTTGTTTTAAACGACAATAGAGACAATAGAGACAATGCTTTGGTAGAGGTTTTTTTCTTTGCCGCCTCATTTAAAGCATTGTCTCTATTGTCTCTATTGTCGTTAAAACAAAACCCCAAAGGTTGTTGTTAAAAACAAAACCCAAGTTTTTTTATCTCACACCCAGCTCAGCCACGCCAATCTGCTCGCCATCGTTAACCATGCGGTCGGCCTTGAGCTTCAGATAGCGCGTTGTTGCGGGCTCAAAAGTTATGGTTTGCAACACAGGGTTGTTCTGAATGTTAGAAAACTCGCCTGAGCTGAGCACATGCTCATCGGTGCCATCGGCCTTGCAAGCCGCCAGGGTGTAGCTGTGGATCAAGCCGTGACGGTTCTCGCTCTGGTCGGGCAGATACATGAGCGTGCTCACCTTCGTGTCGCGTCCAAGGTCAATAAGCAGCTCGTTCTTGTCGGCAAAGAGCACCGTTGCGGGGTTGCGGTCAACAACCTTTGCGAGCTGCGCCTCATCGAACCCTTTGAGCGAGAAGGGCACACTCTTCATTGCCACCGACGCCGGGCTCCATGTGAGCTGTGCGTCCTCACCGCCATAATAAACGCCAATGTTGTTCATACATATCGGTCCGCGCGAATCGAGAATGTGCACACGCAAGCCCTTTGTCTCAACCGTCAGGAAGCGAAGCAAGCGCTTGTAGCCAATGGTTGTGGTCTCCTCGCCCTGCTCCACAGCCTTCCATGTGCCGTTTTTGTCGAGCCATTCGACAGCAAACTTCTTCACGCGCTGTCCGAGCGGAATATACTCTTGCAACATTATGCGGTTCATCTTCCGCGCCTTCTTGAACGTGAAGGTTATGTCGGCAGAGGTCACCCCGTCGCCTGTTGCCCAGTAGGTGTCCCACGAACCATCGGTCAGAGCTTGCGCCGCAAACTGTCCTCCGCGCTCGTTGCTCACCTTTGGTTTCATGCCAGCCACGAGGTTGTTGCCAAGCTCGCGCTGAATGAGCTTATGAAAGTTGACAGCATTTGCCGAATCAATAGGGTTTATCAATCCGTTACGGTCAACGGGGAAATTGAGCAGCAGCGTGGCGTTGTGTCCCACACTACGATAGTAGAGGTCAGCCAGCTGCTCCGGACTCTTCACCTTGTCATCCTCCTCAGGGTGATAGAACCATCCCGGACGAATGGACACGTCACACTCGGCTGCCGTCCACTGGTCGCCGTCGGGATAGCCAAACTGCAATTCGGGATAGTTGGGATAGCCCGGATAGACCGTGTTCTTTGGAATGAATGCCCAGTTGGTTTCGCCAGCAAAGCCCTTCTCGTTGCCCACCCATCGGCATCCCGGTCCACCGTCGCTGAACACCACCGCTTGTGGCTGCAAGCTATCGAGAATCTGGTAGATGCGCGGATAGTTGTAATAGTTCTTTCGGTCGATGGTGCGTTTGTCCCTCGCACCGCCATAATAGCCGTCGCCACCGTTGGCACCGTCGAACCACACCTCAAACACGGGGCCGTAGTTGGTGAGCAGGTCACGCAGCTGCGAGTGGAAATAGTCGACATAAGAGGGCGAGCCATAGTCGGCGCGCGAGCGGTCCCATGGCGAGAGATAGACCGCAAACTTCAGTCCGTGCTTCTTACAAGCCTCCGACAGTTCCTTCACGACGTTTCCTTTTCCATTGCGCCATGGCGACTTGCTCACGTTATAATCGTTTCCTTCAAATGGCCACAGGCAGAAGCCGTCATGATGTTTTGCCGTCAGGATGACGCCCTTCATGCCGGCAGCCATGAGCGTCTTCACCCATTGCTCACAGTCGAGGCGCTTAGGGTTAAACATCTTTGGGTCGGTGTCGCCATATCCCCATTCTCTGTCGCAGAAAGAGTTGAGACCGAAATGAATGAAGGCGTAGGTCTCCATGCGTTGCCAGTCGACCTGTTTTTGTTCGGGTAGCGGGAGCAGGGGTGCCGGAGCCTTTACCTCGTCTTTCGCAAAAGCGGGAGTGTAGACCATTGCCGTGCATGCCATGGCCGCCAACAGTTGTTTAAGAGTTCTTGTTATCATTGTTTAAAATTGTTTTAAGTTTTCTTTAAGTTGCGTTTAAGCCGTCTTTAAGTTGCGTTTAAGATTTCCCTACAAAAATAGCCATTTTCCTTGATTCTCCAAACGTGTTACTCTAAAATTTGCTATGCTGAATGAAAAATAAAAAATTTTGATTATTCATATATGCGATTAATTTTGAACCCCTACTTATTTTCTCAATTATCGTGCCCCTCTAACAAACAATCGCCGCATGAACCTGCTTACGCAGGCGTCATGCGGCGATTTTTATTGTTGTTATCGTTTCCTAAACTTGTATTGTTGTGTCTTTGTTTTCCCAAACAAGTCTTTGTGGCGTCAATCGGTTGCCCTCGTTATGAAAGCAAGCTTTGGCGAAGGTTTTTGTAAGAAACAGCCCGTAAGAAATGTTATCTTCGTCTTATGCACATTTGCCTTACGGTAGCTCCATTCTCATCGGCAAGAAACCTGATGGTGCCAGAGGTGTTGGGCTGCTGTCCTTGCCGGTCGCTCACGAGGGGCGTGTCAAGGAAGAGGTCGCGGCCGTTGACCGTCACCGTGACCTTGTTGTCGGTAACGCTTATGTTGGCCGTACACCATGCAGCCTCATCGCCTGTCGGAAAACTCTTGCCGTCGCCAGAAAACGGATGCCAGTGTGCATCGCCTGCAAGCCGGGCGCCGAGCTTGTGGTGAAGGGTGAGCACCGGCATGGAGTGAATGTAGACGGTCAGCGTGCCTTCTGCAAGCCAGTCGAAGGTGAGATCAAAGTTTTTCAGCTCGTCATACATGTTCCAATAGCCTCTTGCCCCCATCTTCGTTGGAGCGCTTGCAGCAAGGTTATAGCCTCCCGCCGTGCCACAATGGTCAATGGCATCGAGCACATCGTCAATGGCTGTGCCTACGCCCTGCTCGTCATAATGGTGTATGAGCGATTGCTTCGAAGCTTGCAGCATGTTGTAGACGTGGCGCCCGCCGTTGACCTGAGGGGCATTGGCAACGATGTCGTGTGTGGCAGCGCCGACGGCATCGTAAAGCGATTTTTTGTCATAATATTGCCTGATGTAAGCCAAAGCCTGAACGGTGTGTGTGGCACCGAGCGCCACGATTATTTTCTGTCGCAGCAGGTCGCTTGGCTCCAGCTCGTCAGCGGCACGCAACAGCAGGTAGCGCTCGCCGTCGGTGGCACCACACGCCTCTGCCATGGTCACATAACGCGCGAGCAAAGCGTCGCGTGCAGCGCCCGCCTCTTTCTTTGCAGCCATGTCGAGCAGACGCGCCATGGCCACGGCAGCCGGTTCGTTGAGCATCAGCGCATCGGCTGCGGTGTCGCGCTCTGCACGCATGAGGTCCACCGCCTTGTCCAGACTCACCGTCCAGAACGGCAGGGCCGACGGCTTGGGAAGCGCCTTGGCCTTGGGAGCCTCTACTGCATGGCCCTCACGCGCCTTTATGACCTTTTGCAGGTTGGCCTCTGCTTCGCCCATTGCCTCCTTGCTGCCGGCTGCTGCGGTCTTGCCGTCAGCTGTCTCTCTTTTGAGCAGGTCGTTCAGCTGCGCATCAATGCCCGGCATGTCTTTAAGCACATCAAAGGCTGCCGCCGCCATGTCGGGGTCAGAGAGATACATGGCAATGTGTTGCGCGTCGGCAGGCTTAGCCACCTTTTTCAGCTGGTCAAGATAGTGAAGACGCGCCTCTGGGCTGTCGCTGCGGTCGATGGCCTTCTTCAGTCCGTTGCGCACCAGGTTCACATAACGCTGCCCGTTGGCTGTCAAGCTGTAGGCTGTTATGTCGTCGATCAGCCGCACACAGGCTTTTGCCTGTCGTGCGTCTTCGGGGTCTCCCATTCGGCTGAGCATGTCTATGCTCACGTCGGCATCTGCCGCCAGCTTGTCTATCAGCTCGTCCTTTGGTGTGTGGCCCGTAAGCGCAATCTGGCTTATTGCCTCGTTTGCCGTCTTCTCTATCACGCGACGGCTCGTCTGTGCTTGTGATGTGGCACAGAAACACATTAAGAGTAAAAATATCGTGAGTTTTTTCATATCCGCGTGCAAAGGTACTGCAAAATTTCGATTAAGCGAAACGAAAGCAAATTCATTTGCTTTCGTGAGCGTGAGGAATTTATTTAAATCGAAGACAAAACAAAAAAAGCTTGCTTTTTTGTTTTGTTGAGATGCAGCGTACCTTATTTAAAGGTACTGCAAAATTTCGATTAAGCGAAACGAAAGCAAATTCATTTGCTTTCGTGAGCGTGAGGAATTTATTTAAATCGAAGACAAAACAAAGAAAGCTTGCTTTTTTGTTATGACATCAGAACTTTCTTAAACATCCTCAAATCCGCAACCGCCCTCATAAGATGACACAGAGGTCAAAAAGGTAGCGACACTGTGGCAAAAGAGGGTGCAACGCAGCAAAAATCGCCACAAAGACGCATTAAATCCCCTTACCCCACCATGCGACTTGAGGCAATACGCAAAATCACGACCATAAGTTGTCGGTGTCATCCAAAGTCATTCTGGAACACATTGGCATAAGCATTGTTGCATGAATAGATATTCAGCACATACTTCCTTGATGTCCTGACCCATTTGG
>OBLI01001398.1_pt1 | contig 23698 bp, 26 predicted proteins | sample 1519701 | NCBI WGS metagenome assembly OBLI01 (sample SAMEA3663005, study PRJEB22513) | pig gut metagenome | biome: pig gut; feature: pig-associated habitat; material: faeces | place: France | collected 2012
CTTTGAGGGGGTAGTGTCAATTGCGACGTGGGAGTTCGAGTCTCCTCCTCTTCACTTGCTTGCGGAAATAGCTCAGTTGGTAGAGCACAACCTTGCCAAGGTTGGGGTCGCGAGTTCGAGTCTCGTTTTCCGCTCTTCGAGTCAGACAGCTCTGCGATGAAACATTCGCTCAGTTGTCTGATTTTCTTTTTCTGCGAGGTATATGTGTGACGCTCATGCAGGGCAGGGTGTGCTCACATACCTTTCTTTTCCACTTATAATAAGGCGATGAACATTTACGCACGCTATTTTGATCGCGATGTGCTTGTGCACAATTACGAGGAACTGATTGAGTTTCTCAGTTCGATACCCGAAATACCCATAACGCCAAGAATGATGGAGGATGTAAGGGCGTACGTAGACAGCGATATGCCATATCCTCGTCGTTACAAAATACGTCCGCGCGTCTACTTTATCCTCATTAAGACCAATGCCGAAACGATGCTTGAGTTTAAGTCGCATCGCAAGGATTCCGGGCTGGATGGCGAGAATGTGAGTATGCGTTCAGTTGAAAGTGTGCCTACTAAGAAAGAGTTCAAGGCTGCCTTGCTCTCGCAGCAGCGTGAAGGATGGTATTTTGGTGGCATCACTTTCAAGCGTGTCATACAAATTGCGGCAACGTCCAAGTTCCGCTATCAGGACACAGATTTCTCGGCCTACGTATATTGTAATTCTCCGCAAGAGTGTTACGATCGCATCGTCAATCATCTAAAGAACCGTACAGAAGTAGATTTGCGAAGCCAATTCCCATCGGCACGAGGCGCCAACTTCTCTTTTGAATACATGGGTAAGGACTTGCCTGAAGACGTGGAGATGGAGATGTAATGGCTGCAATCGTATCCAAGCCCGTGTACACCTGTTTGGGCGGTCAAAGCACAAACTCTTTGCATTGCTTGGCTATAACGACAGAAAACGCTACTTTTGCACCGCATTTGGTTCCGTAGCTCAGTTGGATTAGAGCAACGCCCTTCTAAGGCGTGGGTCTTGGGTTCGAACCCCAACGGAATCACACACAAAGACGGACTTAGTTCCGTCTTTTGTGCTTTATATAGCCCGTTGCCTAACATGTAAAGCAACAGCCGTGTCTATGCTTTGCCTGTTTTTTCGTAACTTTGCACGCATCATTAAGTTTACAACCCGAAAATCCTTTCCATTTTAGCATGAAAGCAGTCTTTCCGTATATCCTCATGCTGTGTTTGAGTTTGCTTGGCATGACGAAAGCTATGGCAGCGCAGCCCGATAAGATGCGCGACGTGTATATGTTCGGCTTTGCCACCGACCTTAACGACTCCACCGTGTTCATGACCAGCGTGGTAAAAATTAACGGGGCGGCCGTGAACAAGAAAACAGGCTTCTTGGAACAACGCAGTCATTATTCGGCGCAACTCAAGCAGTTCCTCGAACATAGCACCAAGACTTCGTACACGTGCACTGTCGTATATGCCAATTCGCGCAAAGAGGCGGAAAGGCAGTATATTGCCATGCGCAAGCATTGGAACAAACAGTCAGGTCATGTGGTGAGAGAACTTGCAGAAAGTGATTTTACCTTTGTAAACCCTGAATAAAAGTCAGACCTATCACCACTTATATACGCGCTTCATTTGGAAACTTTGCACTTTCAGGTAGCGAACCTCTACTTTACGCTACACACGCCCCAAGCTGAAGAACTGAAGGAACTGTTGCCCTCATATGCCCCCTTTCATGTGAAGAAACTGGATGAACCTGCCATCTTCACTGCTACCATTGACGACGACTTGGTCGACACTGCACCTGAGGGACAAGAGGTGGGCCAGTTTGACTGCGGTGGAACCAACCACGCTGTGTATCTTACAACTGAGGGATACAAGTTTGTTATCAGCGATTGGGAAAAGCGGCCAGTCTGTGCCATGCGTACTTCGGCCGACATGGCCACCGTGCGCATCACGACGATGGGCGCAGAGCATGCACGCCGTTATGGATTGAACAATGCACTGATGATAGCTTTCTCGTTTAGTTCAGCCTACCATAAAACCATTCTGATGCACGCGTCAGTTACGTTGTGGCAGGGTAAGGGACATCTGTTTCTTGGCGTAAGTGGTACAGGAAAAAGCACTCATTCGTCGCTGTGGATAAAACACCTTGAAGGCGCCGAACTGCTGAATGATGACAATCCCGCAGTGCGCTGTGCTGACGATGGCAGCATCGAGGTGTATGGCACACCGTGGAGTGGCAAGACGCCCTGTTACCGAAACATGAAAGCTCCTGTGGCGGCTTTCGTAGATCTTGAGCAGCATCCTCAGAACATTATCCAGCGTGAGCAGACACTGAAAGCCTTCAGCGATATACTCGTTTCGTGCTCTGTGATGAGTTGGGACAAACCCTCGTACCGTTGCATACTCGACACCGTGACGGCAATTGTATCTCGTGTGCCCGTTTACCATTTGCAGTGCCGCCCTGATGAGGAAGCCGCCCTGCTCTGTCAACGCACAATTTATGGAGCATAACCATACTATCAGCGTACCCAACCATGTGCTCATTAGTGAGATGGCCCGCGTGCTGAAGCGCGGACAGTCGGCCACCTTTCGTGTAAAAGGTCGGAGCATGCGCATTTGGCTGGAAGACGAACGCGATCTTGTGACTATCAAGGCAGTGGATGTGGCTGACATTCGGCTGTACGACCTTGTGCTGGCAGAAATAGAGCCCCAGCATTATGTGTTACATCGCATCATACGTATCGACGGCGACCAGTTGACCCTCAAAGGCGATGGCAATGTGGCACAAATTGAACACTGTCGCAAACAGGATGTAGTGGGACGTGTCACGCACTTCTACCGCAAGGGCCGCACAACGCCCGAGAGTGTGGAAGGTTGGCGATGGCGTCTTTATTCCTTTGTCTGGATTAGGCTGGCGCCCATACGTCGTTATTTGTTGGGCATTTATCGGCGTACCTTGTTGCGCGGCAAACCGTGACGGCGTGTGTAGATAGGCTTAAATAATTGATATCATACCAAATACAAGAAGAATATGAAACTGAAAGATGGCTTCGAACTACGTACTATATGCAATGAAAAAGTACTGATAGCCTGCGGACTGGAGAATATCGACTTCAGCCACATGGTGGCGATGAACGAGAGCAGCGCCTACCTTTGGGAGCAAGTGGCTGGCAAGGATTTTGACGCTGACACGCTGGCCGATCTGCTTTGCCAAGAGTATGAAGTCGATCGTGCCACGGCACTGCTTGATGCCAACAAACTCATGGACGAATGGCGCACGTGCGGCATAGCCACAGACTGATGATGATCAGCTTAGCAATTCATGTTACAAGATTACCAATAGCATACATAACCCACCTCCACAATGAAAGAATTGGAACTCAAGTACGGATGCAACCCTAACCAAAAGCCATCGCGCATCTACATGGAAGAGGGCGAATTGCCCATGCAGGTGCTCTGCGGCCGCCCGGGCTACATCAACTTTCTCGATGCTCTGAATGGTTGGCAACTGGTGCGCGAACTGCGTGCTGCCACTGGTGTGGCCGCTGCCGCTTCGTTCAAGCATGTATCGCCTGCGGGGGCTGCCATTGGCTTGCCCCTGAGTGATACGCTGAAGAAAATCTACTTTGTTGATGATATCACTGAACCCTTAACACCCATAGCCAGCGCCTATGCTCGGGCACGTGGTGCCGACCGCATGTCATCGTATGGCGATTTCATAGCTCTCTCTGATGTCTGCGACCTCGCTACGGCGCTCCTCATCAAGCGCGAAGTGAGTGATGGCGTCATAGCTCCTGGTTATACGCCCGAGGCCCTCGACATTTTGCGTGAGAAGCGTAAAGGTACCTACGTCGTGCTGCAAATGGACGAGAACTACCGTCCGGCACCGCTCGAAAGGAAACAAGTGTTTGGCGTGACCTTCGAGCAAGGCCGCAACGAAATAGATCTGTGCGACGAGGGCATCTTTGCGAACATGCCGACGCAGAATAAGACGCTGACTGAGGAGGCAAAACGCGATTTGCGCATCGCACTCATCACGTTGAAGTACACACAGAGTAACTCCGTGTGCTACGTAAAGGATGGTCAGGCTATCGGCATAGGTGCCGGCCAGCAGAGCCGCATACATTGCACACGTTTAGCAGGCAGCAAGGCTGACCTTTGGTGGCTGCGCCAGCATCCCAGAGTCATGGCTTTGCCTTGGGTTGAAAAGATTCGCCGTGCCGACCGCGACAATACCATTGACATTTACCTTTCAGAGGATGCTGATGATGTATTGCGCGATGGCGCTTGGCAGCAATTCTTTACCGAACGTCCCGAACCGCTTACCCGAGAAGAAAAGCGTGCATGGATTGCGCAGAACACGGGTGTAGCACTGGGCTCTGATGCCTTCTTTCCTTTCGGCGACAACATTGAGCGTGCTCATAAGAGTGGCGTAACGTTCGTGGCCCAAGCTGGTGGTAGCGTGCGTGATGACCATGTGATTGAGACTTGCGACAAATACGGTATGGCCATGGCCTTTACGGGCATTCGTCTTTTCCACCATTAAAGTTCACTCACAGTCAACACTATGGATGTAACCCGTAAGGCCGGTAAGGAAGAGATAGAGAAGGCCATGATGGGAGGCATCACCTTCCGCGGTGCCAAACTTAAGCCCAAGGCCGACGGCAACAAGGTGAAAACAAAGGCGAAGAAGAAAGCCTATATCACTGGTGCGCATGGCTCAGGTGCTGCCAAGAAGAAGGCTGAAATACGTCTGAAACGGGCTAACCGTCACAAGTAGTGCAGTTTGAATGTCTCTTGTCAGGCGAGCTAAAGTTTGCTCTTTACCGCCGGCACAAGAAATTCCTATGCAGGAAAGGGGTGATACATCAAGTCTGTGCATTCAGCCCACTACGGTCTGACAATCAACGAACAGCGACAGTCTTCCCCAGATCATCATACGAACCTGTACGAAACGGGGGTGCGTCACCATGGGCGCATCCCCGTTTCATAGGTTTCGGGAGTAGCGCTCTCAGTAAACTGAACGGTAGTACATCATATACAACATGACCTCTGCATAGTTCTCCCCACCTAATTTTGTTACCCCACGCGGCAGTTGGCTTGCTGCACAAAGCTGGGAAACGAAAAACCGGCGAATAAATGACGTAGTAACCCTTCGGAGAATCTTACGTAGACTACAACATGTCGACTAAACGAATGCTTTGGCTGTAATACTGTAAGTACTTGATTAGAAAGCAGTCGCCTGAAAATCATACGGCGCTGTTCCACTCTGCATTATGGATTTCCGTTCCCACATCGGGAGCCGTTCGTTGTTCTCGGGCGTGTGCAACGTTGTCCGTGGACGTGTGCAACGTTGTCCGTGGGCGTGTGCAACGTTGTCCATGGGCGTGTGCAACGCACCAAGCGGCATGTAGAAACGGATAACAGGCATATCAGCTCGGTAAGCCAAGATGTCGTAGGGCTGAAAAGGCTGAGGAACGCAGAGGAGATGGTTGGTGGTTATAAATGGCGAAAGCCGTGGAGCCGAACTCAATGGCGAGTAAAGATCTTGTGACGGGGCGTCCGCTTTCTGTATAGTGTTTGCCAATATGTGCGACAGACTACCACTTGGAGTTCGTTGTACCCCAATGGGGGCTCCTTGTTTGGTGCGTAATGCGCTACAAAAAATGAAGAAGTGTTGTAAGCCAATCATATTACGCAATTTGCTTACAAAACATAATTCTTCTTGGAGGAGTATCTAATTTGCCCGCCATCAGTTACAAGGCAGGGAGTAGGCCGTTATGATTTTACATAAAAACACCCATGATGCTGTAAATCATGAGTGGATGGTCTTGCAAATTATCATACTTGTATGAGATCACTATTTGCGCTTTTTGTTTTTCGGTTTCAGCCACCCTGCTATCAGATTGAGGCGGCGGCAGAGTTTGTAACCGAGCATCACGCCGTCATACACAGCCACAACCCGTTCGGCTTGGTTAACCCAATGTTGTACACGAGTTTCGGCCACAGGTGGCGCAAAGAGCGTTTGCCATGCATCGTGCATACGTCCTTTGCATTCATCCATTTCTTCCTTCAACTGCTTCTGCCTTTGCGCCAGTTGGTTCATCTTGTCATTCGTCGGCTTCATGGTTTGGCGTGTTTTCGTCGTTTTTCAAGAATAAGTTGGCCAGAAAGTTGCTGATGGGTACTTGAATCCATGTGTGTCGTTTGCTGTAGATGAGTAAGGAAATAAGCAGGTAAAGCAACACAATGCAAGCATAGCCAATGGCTGGGACTCCCGACCACGAAGCAATGGCTTCGGCCAGGGTATAGGAAAGGAACAGCACTATAATGGAACCGAACATGAGAAAGAGGATGCAGAGTACCAATGTGCTAAGCAGCACGGAGAGTTTGCTCACCATGCTGAGTTGCAGGCTCTCTCCTTTTAACTGTATATAGTGCTTCAGTTCCTTGATAAGGAGGGCAATGGTTTCTATGTTATGGTCGGATGAGAACAAGGCCATGCGATTTATTAGATGATGGTTCAAACTGCAGGTAGAGCAGGTCTCTTTTCAAAACAAAAGCATGAGAAATCATTCCGTTCAGCATCCTTGCGAAAGGAGAATATGCTCGGTTCGATTTCTCATGCTTCAGGAGCGACGTTAGTCGTTGGCGGGGGTGAGCTCGTCGGCGATGTCGTCAACGAGGCTGGCCATCTCCTTACGGTTGAGCTTGATGCCGCGCTTGCGGATGGCTTCTGCTATCTTTTCGCGCGTTTCTACACCTTTTTCGGGGGCAAAAAGAATGCCACAAGCAGCACCTACTGCTGCGCCGCCAAGGAAAGCGGCTAAAATGCTAAGACCTTTCATGATAAATAAGGATTTTGTGCCCTCTAACAAGTGCCTTTGGGGGAAACTACGTTTTCGGGCGAGGTTGATAATGTTTTTAGGCTTCAAAAGTACGCTTTTCACTTTGTAACTGCAATTTTTGAACCTCAAAATTTTAGATATTGAGTAAATACGACGTACGTTATATTCTTTTAACGTAGGTACGCGCTGCGAGAGGTGGCTAAGTGCTAAATTTGCAAAGGATTTATGTGCGGAGACGCTGTTTCGTGTGAACAGACATGATGACAACGTGCGTGCACTTGGCTTTTGCCAGTAGGCGAGGCCAGTTGATCGCGAAGATTTCCGCTCTAAGTTTATTGACATGTATAGTTCGCTTGCTCGCTCTGCGATAGGCAGAGTGGGTGGTTTAATCCCATAACAAAACAAAGGAGTAATGAAAAAGAATGTTATTTTGGTGCTTGGCTTGTGCTCGGCCGTGATGCTGACAGGTTGTAAATCGAAAGAAAGCGCTTATCGTCAGGCTTATGAGCAGGCTACGCGCGAGCAGGCTTATAATACGGATGCATCGCAGACCACCACGACACCTGCAGTGACGCCCGTGCCTACTACACCTCCTGTAAGTGAGGCTCCCGTGACCCAGACGCCTACACAGCCGAGCTCGGCAGTGGTGGTTGACAATAGCGATGTGCGCACCATCGAAGGTGGTTTTACCGTGCAGAGCGGTAATCCGCTCAAGACCTTCAGTGTGGTGGTAAGCAGTTTCGTAACGCAGGCCAACGCTGATAATCTCGCTACACGCCTGAAGGCTGAAGGTTATGACGCCCGTGTGGTGAAGACCAACGAAACAATCAACGGCACGACGGGTTGGTATAGAGTCATTGCCGCTTCGTATGACGACAAACCCTCGGCTGCACAAACGCGTGACCAGTTGAGAGGTAAGTTCCCCGGCGCTTGGTTGCTGTATAAAAAGTAACCTTTTTAGGTAACCCTCTGGTACAGGAAATCGGAACAGACTTTTGTTTCTATCCGATTTCCTGTATTGTCGTGAAATGCCCTATAGGCTTCAAGTGGGGCGCGCCAGTAGGCGAGCGGCGTCGTGAGAGGTTTGTAGAGCTGTCTTCTTTATCGTTCAGGAAAGAGGGGAGTGGTCTTCTCTTAGTTCCACCCCTTTTTATACATTCTACCTATGACACCCTTATTGGGCAAAACCCTTGAAGAACTGCAGGCCCTTGCTGAAGAACTGGGGCAGAAACGTTTTGTGGGTAAACAGATAGCCAACTGGCTTTACAGTAAGCATGTAACAGCTGTGGAGGCTATGACGAACCTCTCGGCTATGGCACGCCAGCGTTTAGCTGCCTCCTATGAAGTGGGATGCAGTGCACCCGTTGAAGCCATGCGGTCGGTTGACGGTACGGTGAAGTATCTTTACCGTACGTCGCAGGGACATTACATAGAATCTGTTTATATTCCTGATGGTAAGCGAGCCACGCTCTGTGTAAGTTCGCAGGTAGGTTGTAAAATGGGTTGCGCCTTTTGCATGACGGGGCGGCAAGGATTTAACAGCCAACTTTCGGTGAGCGACATACTTAACCAAATCTATTCCCTGCCCGAACGGGATACGTTGACCAATGTGGTTTTTATGGGGCAGGGTGAGCCATTCGATAACCTTGACAATGTGTTGCGTGCTACGTCAGTGCTTACGGCGGAGTGGGGCTACAAGTGGAGTCCCAAACGCATCACGGTGTCAACGGTGGGGCTTGCCAAGGGTTTGCAGCGCTTTTTGCGTGAGAGCCAATGCCATTTGGCTGTCAGCCTACATCACCCCATACCATCAGACCGTGCTACAATGATGCCGGCAGAACGCGCCATGAGCATCGAACACGTGGTGCGCGAGCTGGAGGACTACGAACCTTTCCGCAAGCGTCGGCGTGGTATGGTGGGAGGAACCGATATGTCAGGACAGCGGCGCTTGTCGTTTGAGTATATTGTATTCAAGAACCTGAACGATAGCCGGCAGCATGCAGATGCCCTGCTGCGACTGCTGGCCAATTTGGACTGTAGGGTAAACCTCATTCGCTTTCATGAAATACCAGGGTCGCCATTTTGTGGCGTAGATGATGAGAGCATGTTGCGCTTCCGCGATTACCTGACGAAGCATGGCCTGTTTACCACCATACGGGCTTCACGCGGGCAAGACATCTACGCTGCCTGTGGACTGCTTACAACAGCTCGCCAAGAGGCAGAACAAAAAGAGGAGGCTTCGATGAAAGCGTAAGGTACTTCGCACAATGTAGTATGATATGGAGCGTGCTCCACACTTCATCATGCTGCGCTATATAATTATTAGGAGTATTCATGCCCAAGTAGCAAGGGGGATTTTCAACCGTGCAGTGTGGCAAAATAGTATAGCATTATGGACAATATTCATAACCAACCGTCAGCAGCTCCTCAAGAACTGGTGTCGCATCCCATGAAGGTGGCTTTGACGCAGGGTGATACGAACGGCGTGGGGCTTGAACTCATCTTCAAGACATTCTCTGATAGCGCCATGTTCGAGATTTGTACCCCAGTAGTCTATGGACATGCCAAGGTGGCTGCATACCACCGCAGGGCACTTGGTATAGAGTTACCGTTCAAGATGGTGGCCAGTGCCGATGAGGCGGAACAGGGCGTGCTCAATTTTGTCAACTGTTCAGACGAAGACGTAAAGATAGAATTTGGTAAGGTCGCTCCTGAAGCCGGTCAGGCAGCCTTTGTCGCATTAGAACGTGCCGTGCAGGAAGCCCGTGAAGGCAAAGTCTCAGCATTGGTTACGGCTCCCATCTGTAAGGCATCCATTCAGAGCGCCAACTTCCCTTATACAGGCCACACAGAGTATTTGCAAGACAGCGTGCCCGCGTCAGATACCACTGCCCTCATGGTGCTTTGCAACAGTATGATGCGTGTGGCACTTGTTACCACCCATCTCCCCGTAAGTGAGGTGTCTTTCTCTGTAACACAGGAAGTAATTGAACAGCATGTGCACACGCTTTATCACTCGCTTTGTCGTGATTTCGGCCTTTCTGCCCCCCGTATTGCTGTGCTGGCTCTCAATCCGCATGCTGGCGACAGCGGTTTGTTGGGGCATGAAGAGATGGAAGTGATACAGCCCGCCATCAAGTCGTTGGCTGATGCAGGCTTGCCCGTTTATGGTCCGTTCCCAGCCGACGGCTTCTTTGGGGCAGCACAATATCGCCAGTTTGATGCAGTGCTGGCCATGTATCACGACCAAGGCTTGGCACCATTTAAGGCGCTGTGTATGGATGATGGTGTGAACTTTACAGCAGGTGTGGGCATTGTACGCACCTCACCAGACCATGGAACGGCCTTTGACCTTGCGGGACGTGGCCAAGTGCGGCCCGACTCCTTCCGCTCTGCCATTTATGCCGCCATTGATATTGCGCGTCATCGCCAAGCCTATGATGAGAGCCACCAATCGCCGCTTCCCAAACTCTATCATGATAGAAGAGAGGAGCGAAACGGACGTTAATGAAAGCCGCATCGTGAGGAGGGAAGAAAAGCACTTTTTCTGAACATTCAACCTCCGATGCAGAACGCATAGAAGGCGTGGTGATACCTGCCCCCCTCTCTAATAACCCCTTTATCTATGAAATTTGCCATAATAGCCGCTGGCGAAGGCTCACGGTTGCAGCAAGAAGGAGTAGCACTCCCCAAGCCTCTTGTGCACGTAGGTGGTGAAGCGTTGATTGACCGCCTGTTTCGCATTTTTCGAGGTGTGCACGCCGAGCAAATCGTGGTGATTGTCAATACGCTCAATCCGCTTACCGAAGAACATGTGCGCAAGTTGCAGCAACAAGGTTTGGCCGACGATGTGCAAATGGTGGTGAAGAGTACCCCCAGCAGTATGCACAGTTTCTTTGAGCTCAGTCCTTATCTTGAAGGTGCGCCTTTCTGCCTCACTACGGTCGACACCATTTTCCGAGAGAAAGATTTTGCGGATTACATACATGCTTTTGAAACCTCTCAGGCCGATGGGCTGATGGCTGTAACCGATTACATCGACGACGAAAAGCCGTTGTATGTGCAAACTGATGAGAACTTGCGCATCACCGCCTTTTGCGATACAGACCCTAGCACCCCCTACATTTCGGGTGGTATGTACTGTCTGCGTCAGAACGCACTTGACGTGTTGCGGAGTTGCATAGCCAACGGTCAAAGCCGCATGCGCAACTATCAGCGTGCACTCATCGCGGCAGGATTGCATTTGCAGGCCTATCCGTTTTCAAAGGTACTCGACATTGACCATGCTTCAGACATCGCCAAGGCTGAGGCTTTTCTCCAGTCTTAAAGGTTCTACTCTTGCACACACGCCCAGTCAAGCAGACGGGGCGTGATGCTCACTTGTGTTATGAAGATTTTAGGTATTAGCCGCGACCCCAAATACAGTCCCAACGCAACCGACCGCGATGCCGCCATATTTCAAGCCACGGCCTCACGCTTGGCACGTCACCATCACGTAAGTCTCATCAGTGAGGAGTTCTTCATCTCCGTTGACTTGGGTGAATTCGATGCAGTGTTTTCTATGGCGCGTAGCCACTCCGTGCTTACGGCATTGGCTGAGGCTGAGTCCACGATGGGGCTGCAAGTGTTCAATGCAGCTCATGCACTGTTAGCAGCCACCCGTGTGAAGCAAGCCGAAGTATTTCAGGAAAAAGGTGTACCGCAGCCAGCCTTTGCTGTATGCCAGTCGTTGGATGCCTGTCTGCCAGCCTTGCCATTCCCCTTTTGGCTTAAACGCAGTGATGCTTGTGCCCAGCATACTGGTGACGTGCGCTTTATTGGCGATGAGCAGGCTTGGGCCGAAGCCGTGACGGATTTTTCAGCACGTGCTGTGTCTGAGGCTTTGGCATTAGAACACGTACAAGGCGATGTGGTCAAATTTTATGGAGTCGAGGGCACCTCGTTCTTTTATGCGTCAGTAGTGACGGCCACTACAGGTTACAGCAAGTTTGGCTTGGAGCGTCACAATGGTGAGCCACATCATTATGCTTACAATGCCGAGGCGCTTCAGCAGGCAGCAAATGTAGCAGCCCGTGCGTTAGGTCTCACTATCTATGGCGGTGATGCCATTGTTTCCCCAGACGGCCATTTCTACATCATAGATTTCAACGACTGGCCCAGCTTTGCAGCATGCCGCAAGGTAGCGGCCAAAGCCATAGCCGAGCGCATTGAGTCCGCATTCCCAGTCGTCAGATAGTGCATGTTTGATAGGCTTCTGATTGTCGTTATTCATCATTCGTAACATGTCCGAACAAATCAAAAACAATTCACTGCAAGCCACTTTTAAGTCGCAGGATACCGAGGAATGGCTTGACATACACTTTACGCGGCCACTCGGTTTGCTGTGGGCACGCTTCTTCAATCACTTTGACATTCATCCCAATGTGGTCACCATACTCAGCATCATTCTTGGTGCCGCGGCTGGTGTGATGTTCTATTATCCAGATCTTACCCATACGCTCATGGGCATCTTTCTGCTCGTATGGGCTAACCTCTACGACAGTGCAGACGGTCAACTGGCGCGTATGACAGGTAAGAAAACGCGATGGGGACGTATCCTCGATGGCTTTGCGGGCGATGTCTGGTTCTTCACGATATATGCAGCCATTTGTTTACGTCTGCAAGAGCAGCCTATTCCTGGCACCGACGAGCCGTGGGGCGTTTGGATATGGCTTATGGCCGCCGTGTCGGGATTGATTTGTCATGGCAAGCAATGCCAATTGGCGGACTATTACCGCAATATCCACCTTTATTTTATTAAGGGGAAATCAGGCAGCGAACTTGACCGCTTCGATGTATTGCGCAAGGAGTTCCACAGTCTGACGTGGAGCAAGGACGGTGTGTGGAAACTCTTCCTCTACTTCTATGGCAACTATACACGTTCACAAGAGCAAATGACGCCTGCATTCCAGCGCTTCCGTGCCGCCTTATCAGAGCGTTATGCCGGGAGTGAACTGAGCGATGCTTTGCGTGCAGACTTCCGCAAAGGCAGTCTGCCGCTCATGAAGTATGCCAACATCCTTACGTTTAACACCCGTGCCATTGTGCTTTACCTATCTTTGCTGACTGGGCACCCTTGGTTCTATTTCGCCTTTGAGTTGGTGGTCATGAACATACTCTTTCTCTATATGCGCAACCGTCACGAAGCATTGTGCCGACGCATGCAACAGCAGTATTGCTAAGTCATGCTCCTTTCACACTACTTTTGCATGAAACCTCTTTATCGCAATCTTTTCCTCTTATTTGGTATTGCAGCCATTATCTTTATGGCATGCACCTTCGACCTTGATTTCGAACAATTACGTCACAACATCCGTCGAGCCGGTCTTTATTTGCCAGCTGTCATAGGTGTGTGGGTCTTTGTTTATGCTTTCAATGCTCGCGCCTTTCAGTTGATAGTCAACAGTGGGACGCATGACCGTCATCTTCCCTTTCGCCACGCCTACAAACTTACGGTGTCCGGCTTTGCCTTCAGTTATACCACGCCTTTTGGCTTTGGTGGTGGCCCCTATCGTGTGATGGAACTCAGTGCCTACATAGGCGTGCCCCGCGCCATGTCGAGTGTCGTGCTTTATTCCATGATGCACATTCTTTCTCACATCTGCTTGTGGAGTTCTTCGGTGGTGCTCTTTGCCATTGTCTATACGGAGAAGATGACGCCCTTCCTTTGGACGCTCTTTGCGCTTTTCGGCGTACTCCTTTGGGTGGTGCTGGTGGTCTTTAACTTGTGTTATAAGCACGGTGTGATTGTCAAACTCTTTCAGCCGTTGCTCCACATACCATACGTGCGTAGGATAGCACAGCCGTTTTATGAAAAGAACCGCGAGTCCATGCAGCAGGTGGACGATAACATAGCCTACCTGCATTCACGTCCCCGCGCTTTCTTTGCCTCGCTTTTCTACGAATACATAGCCCGCGTGGTCAATGCGCTTGAATATTACTTCATCTTGCTCTCGCTGGGTGTGCAACTCACTTTTTGGGATGCCGTGCTGGTATTGGCGTTCTCATCGCTTGTGGGAAACATCCTTTTCTTCCTGCCCATGCAACTTGGTGCGCGTGAGGGTGGCCTCTCGCTTATCGTGAAGTTGCTCGGCCTGAGTGCTCCTGGCATCGGTATCTTTACCAGCCTCTACACCCGCATTCGCGAATTGTTCTGGATCTTCGTCGGTGTGAGCTTGGTGAAGATAGGCAACAAACGCATCATGCACTGAGTTCCTTCTGTTTACATCTCATATTCACATCATTTCCCCTATGGCATTACTTTTCGATTACGGTGGAACGCTCGACACTGCAGCCTGTCACTGGTCGTATGTGTTGCACGAGGGTTACACACAGGCTGGTTTGCTGTTGACCCAAGAAGCATTCCGCCTGTCGTATGTGCATGGCGAGCGCATGTTGGCCAAACATCCAATTATTCAGCCCACCGACAACTTCCGTTCACTCTTGCAGCGCAAGGTGCGTATAGAAGTGGAGCAGTTGGAGGCAGATGGATATTATCGTCCCGAGTCGTCCGCCGCTCGTGAAGCATTAATCGTTCAAGTGGCAGGTTGGTGCGATGATTACGCCCGCAGCACCGTGCAAGCCTCGGCCAAGGTGCTCGAGGTTTTGGCTCAACGTCACCGCTTGGTGATGGTTTCCAATTTCTACGGAAATCTGCATGCCGTCCTGGCCGATTACGGCATACTCCACCTGTTCTCAGATGTGATTGAAAGTGCAGTCGTGGGAGTTCGCAAGCCCGACCCTGCCATTTGGCGTTTGGGCGTGGAGGCCGTCGGACTGCCTGCTGAGAGCATTTGGGCCATTGGCGACAGCTACGGAAAGGACGTGGTGCCAGCCAGCCAAGTGGGGTGCCAAACCGTATGGTTCAAAGGGCGTGAATGGGAGGACAAACAGTATGACGAAAGCGTCCCCACTCGCATCATCCGCAGTTTGTCCGAACTGACCGATTTTCTTTGAATTTAGGTTCTTGAATACCTCATCTGCTTAAATACGTGCATGATATGCCGCGCCAAGGATAGGTGTGAAGCCTTTCCACTTCTTGATAGATAGGTCTTTTTTTAAAGGAAGAACCGTGACAGAATAAGAAAAAAGAGGAAGAAAACTTGTTTGTTACGTTAATATGGCCTATCTTTGCACTCGCAAAACGGAAATGCCGAAATAGCTCAGTTGGTAGAGCATTTCATTCGTAATGAAAGGGTCGCCGGTTCGAGTCCGGCTTTCGGCTCACAGATTGAGGCAATTTTGCTCAAGATCAAGTCAAAACAAGAAGACACTGACGATGGACATCTCGCCAGTCTCTTTTGTTTTGCTGGGCGCCTGCTCAAGAGGCGCCGCCGACTATTGCATCACGCCGTCGTCATACGTCACGATGTCGGGCCATTCAGTAGGCACAAACATACTCTTGTTCTGTTTCCGTGCCACGTGCAATATCTTCAACACACCCTTTGCCGACGTATTAAGCAGATAACAGTGCTCATATTCCCCCAGTATCAGGCACGCCTCTATTCTCCATAGGGGACTCTCCATATAGGAATAGACCTGGCCGCGTTTTTTGTACGACAGCATGAGCTTGCGCAGTTCCGTCATCACTTCGGCTGCATCATCCGCCGCAACGTCATAGCGCAAGCCTTGTGTCGTGTCCTCAGCGTTCAGACTGTAGGCAATTGATGCATTGCCGCCGTTGCGTTTGCGGTAGCTCACTTTCACGGTTTGGCATTTCTTTTGTTTCACCAGCGAAGTCAGAAAGTCTTCCAGTGGTGCATTGTCAACCGGCCCCACCGTTTCGTCCGGCAGTTTGGGGTCTTCAAACTGCACCCCCATCACCATTTGTTGGCAATTGATGTCAAGCATCGCCATGATCCGGGAATGGCGCGTGAAGGCATGTCCGTAGATTTCATGTTCCATAGTGCCTTGTGCCAGTCGCCCACCTTTCACGATTGAGTAAGACACCGTGTCGCATCCCGCTTGTCGATGGGTTTCATAAAGGTTGGCCTCATCTGCCTCACTCATGGCAGAGTTGTAGGCAGAACGGATGGTGTAGATGTCGCTTGGCGCCACACTGTCTTTCGGTACACGCACGAGAAAGAAGTCACTGTGCGTCTTTCCGTCAAAACTCTCAACAATCGCGGCGTAAGGTTGGTATTTTCCAGTGGCATACGTTTTCAGTCCGCGTAAAGTTTCTTGCGCCGAGCCCGTCAAGGCCATCAGGCACAGGCAGGCTAAAGTCATTGTCTTTTTCATATATTCAGAGATTTGTTTGATTAGAAACCTATGTGGGCATATTGTTCCAGAACTTCGCCCCTCACTCTGTTTCTCACCCGAATGGCGCGCTCATCCAGCTGCGAATCTTCAGAATAGGTAAACAAAGTCGATACAATATGTTCCGAAAGGTCAGATTGGTAGTCGTTCACGGTTGATGCTGGTAGCTTTTCGTCCGTGTTGTCCGGAAGCTGGGCGTGGTTCTTGTCAGATGCACCGGCGGCGTTGTTACCTTGTCTGGCTGTGGCCGACAGGTTTTCGCCATCGTCCTTTGCCGTCTCCTTTTCAGAGGATAAAGGCCTACGGGATTGTCCCATGACATTACGGCCTGGGGCTTTTGGCGTTTCAGACAACAAAGCCGTTGCCGGTGGCGTCATCTGTGCTGTACAAGGCTGTTCAGACACTTTGCCGGCAGGCTGCAGCGACTGCTTCACAGCGGTGGCGAGTACTTCTTTGCTGTCCGCAACGGGAGTTTCCTGCCGCCACGCCATACGTCCCAACAAGCAGCAGATACAAAATACGGCAGCCACTCCCGCCACTTTCAGCCACTTCAGGCTGCGGCGTGGAGATTGTTCAGACGCGGGCTGTGCCAATATGTTAGGGCTGTGCCGAATGGGTTCTGTATGGGCCAACACACCGGCTTCGATGCCGCCAAACAAGACGGCGAAAGCTCTCCAACGCTCCGGTACAGACTGGGCTGTGGTAAAGTAGTCGGCCAGTAGCCGTTCTTCTGCCAGCGTGGTTTCACCCTTTACAAAACGGTTGAGCAATGCTTCAATGCTGGTTTCTTCGTATTTCATATTGCTGGTTAATCAATGTTAGTAATCGTGCCCTTGCCTTGCTTAACATACCTCTCACCGCTCCTGCCGAGGTGCCCAAGGCGCGTGCTATATCTTCTGTTTCCATGTGTTGCTCCGAGCGCATTCTCAGGATAATCTGCCATTTCTCTGGCAGCTGTTTCACGGCATTCTCACACAGACCGTAGGCCTCTTTGGCTTCCATCACCACGTCCGGTCCCGGCGTAGACGGCAGATAAGCCGCCTCTTCCGGCCCTTCCTCCTCATCTCGGCTCCCGGCGAACAGGCCGCGAAAGCGGTGTCGCTTTCTGGCCTTGAGCTGGTTCAGGCAAAGATTGCGACAAACCACGGCAGCATAGGCGCAGAGTTGGCTCTTGTCTTTCGAGAGTTGGCCTCGCAGTTGCCACAGTCTGAGCATCACCTCCTGTGTCGCGTCGGCTGCGTCGTCTGCGTCGGGCAGGTAGCGCGTAGCTTCACGCCACACCACGTGGCGCACTTCCGGCACTAATGCTATGTAGGTTTTGTCGTCCATCATACCCAATATACAACTATATCGGCATACCGCTACCTTAAAACCATATTTTTTGATTTGAATCCGCAAATGACAGCCCCCATTCAAAGACAAAAAAGAGGGTGCACCAATTATGACACACCCTCTTTCTTTTGGATAGTAGGGTAGGGCGTGCGGCGGGGCGCGACGGGAAAAGATGGATTTGTGAGCCAAACGAGGAGCGGGGAGCAGTATTGAGGGCGGTACAACTGATAGCGGCATGCTTGTTTCTGTCACCATGCTGTCGGTTCGCGTCTTACAGTTTCAGATCAGCTGATGCCTTTCAGTGGGATGTGCAAGGCACAAAATCGTGCTAACCTCTTTGGTCCTCATAACAGACAGCAGGGTAGATGGTTGTCCGCGGCCGTGGACAACGTTGCCCACGGCCATGGACGACGTTGCACACGGCCGTGGACGACGTTGCCCACGCCCATGGACAACCGACAACTCGGCATGTGTGAAGGAGAAGATGGCTGGCGGGAATGGCTATGTGCCCTGCATGGATGGACGGAAGAGGCGTGTGGAAACGGAGGTGTGGCAGCTTGTGATGAGTAGCGGTCCCACAGGCATTTTTGTGGGTGTGTAGGGCGAAAGGTGCCCGGCTATCGATGGTTTTATAGTCTATAAGTGGCACATCCGTAGGTTTACCTGTATTCATTTCTCTGAGAGTAGCCACAAAGGATGTTTGTGGGAGCGTTGTAACCATTTGTAAAATATTTCAGTAACTTTGCCCGTGCTGAACATCGGTATTTTTTGTGATTCAATACGATAAAGTGGCAGTCGGGTGCGCTCTTTACAGTGGTTATAAGGAGTTGGTCACTCGTTGAACTGACGTAGATTCAATCAAGATGTTATGACTTGTTCCGACAAAGCATTGTACGAAAATTCTCTGGGCGTTGCTTTGGTGCTGATGCTCTTTTTTGCTTTCTACTTTCTTTTTGCAAAGACACCCGACAAGCGCATTTTTGCCAACTATCTGAGGTCGCGCCGGCTCATGGCAGGCGCCTTGCTGACACTGTCGGCCAATTATGCTGTGCATTTGTTTGCCTCCCCTCGGTTCTTGTGGCATGAGGCGGCTGTCATGATGAATCTCTCCACCTATTACCTTACTTACTGGCTTTTCTGTTGCGCTTTCTTGACCTTGCTCATCCCAACCTATTTCACGGTCACTCGTATTCTTTGGTACGTTGGGGGCTGGCTGCTTTACAGTACCCTTTCTATCATGGTGCTGTGCTGTCTGCCTCAGGAGGGCCTCAAACATGTGGCGATGGCGTTTATGGCGCTGTGGTTGATAGTCTACGGCATCTACCTTTCTTGGAAGATTATCCGAACCTATGGTCAGGCTGTCAGGCTCTTCAACGATACGCACTCCGACGATATAGCCGCCTATGTTCACTGGATGTCAGTGGTAACCTGGTGGGCCATGATATTCGGTGTGGGATGCGGCTTGCTCACCTTCCTCCCTGATAGGTTCGTGTTTCTTTGGGTCATATCGAGCATCCCGTTCTACATCTATCTTTTCTGCTCCTACCTTAACTACCTTCTTTTCTATGAGCAGGTGGAGCATATTTTAGAAAAGGAGATGGCTGAGAAAATGAACAACGAGTTGGACGCCACCGCAGTAGAAGGGCTTCCCGCTTATTATACCGACATCAAGGAGCGGTTGGGCAAATGGATGGCTGCCGAGGGCTATACAAAGCAGGGACTTACCCTTGAGGAGATGGCCGCTTCCTTAGCCACCAACCGCACCTACCTCTCTTCTTATATTAAAATGGTGTATAGCGTGTCGTTCCGTGAGTGGATTGTGGAGCAACGCATCGCCTATGCCAAACAGCAGTTGGTGGAGCATCCCGAACTGACTGTAGCAGCCATATCAGAGGCTTCGGGTTTCCTTTCGCTCAGCCATTTTACCAAGATTTTCACGAAGCAAGAGGGCTGTCCACCGTCGAAGTGGCGGAAAAATGCGATAGCGAATGCTTAAACAGCTGTATGCGCTATCCACAATTTTTTGTGCATACAGCAAAGACTCGCATGGTTGTAACGTCAAATATTTGTTATTCGAGCAAAATTTAATTCGCAGAAGTGATTTGATTTTTTGTAAATGGTGCGCCCTCTCTAACTTTGCCTCAATATTTCACCCTAATTTTATGAGATATGGCAAAGAATAAACACCTTATCATGACCGAGCCGCGCGCTCTGTTTACTCACTTCTTCGTGGCGGTAACTTCGATGTTATGTATATCGTTCGCCTCGTGCAGCGATGATGAAAACAACGAGCCGCAAATAACCAGTCATAATCCGGCCGAGTGCATCACTGATGCTAAAAAACTGGCCATGTTGCGCTCTATGAAAGACCTGGATGGCACTGGCCGGTTATATGAAATCAATTATACGGCCGACTACAAACTTGACAAAGTGTTGGAGGCTGGTTACACGGAAACCAATGCCCTCTTTAATTATCTGGCTTCTATCCTGTATGATAAAATGCCCGAAAAGAAAGCGCAGGTTTCGTTTGGCACAGGATGCAGCGCTTTTGCCGTACCCGATAGTAAGAACAGCACCTTCTTTATGGGGCGCAACTACGACTTCTGTCATGCCTCCGACGATGGTGATGGCTACCAGTCGATAGCCGCCATTCTGGTGCGCACGGCTCCTGCTGGTGGCAAGAAATCCATCTCCATGGTGGATGCTTTGAACATGGGTTATAGCAAGGGCTTCTATAATGATGGAGACACCGACCTCTCCCTGCTTATGGGGTTGCCCTACGCTGCCCTCGACGGCATCAACGAAGACGGCTTTGCCATTGGCGTGCTGGCACTGCGTGAGGAGCAGACCTGCCAGAATACAGGACAGCCGCGTATTGGTACGACGACAGCCATTCGCATGTTGCTCGACCGTGCTTCGACCGTGAAGGAAGCCATCGAAATGCTCCGCAACTATGATATGGACATGCGTGGCAATGGCACCAGCAACTACCACTATTTCATGGCCGATGCCACGGGCGACTATGCCATTGTGGAATATACCTTCAACAAGGGAGAGAAAATTCCCCACGTGATGGAGGTGCTCAGTGACAACGACACCCTGCGTTGCGTCACCAACTTCTACGTGTCGCCTACCATGGTGGGTACCAACGAAGGCTGGGGCTCCTCGCATGGCAGAAACCGTTACGACACGTTGAGAGAAACCCTTGCTGCCAACAACTACAAGTTGGGTGCGTCTGATGCCATGTCGCTGCTGAGCTCCGTTTCGCAGCCGCCCTCTGCCCTCATCACATCGCAGACCCAGTGGTCGGGTGTTTACGACCTCAAGGCAAAGACGCTGCGTCTGGCCATCTTAAGGGAATATGGGAAAATGTATGACTTCAAGGTACAATAGATCGTAGAGCATGAATGTGATGAGCATCACAATGTTTAAACGCACCCTGCAGGGACGAGTCAGAAGTCTCCTTTGGGTCGTACCGATGTGGGTATTCGCAGCGCTTCTGGCCGTTGGATGCTCCGACGATGACGACCCAACGGAAGGTGACGGGAGCACGGCTGTTCCCCCCATAGCCTTGACCTATCACCACTTCATTGCTCCCGACGACGTCGAGATTCTGGATGCCGACACCACGCAGATCGCTGTGAGTAAAGCCTTGGCCGACAAGTTGGGTATCACCGAGTTCTCAGGCCGGCCCATGGCTATCTGGCAGAAGGTGAATTGCCTGCCCTACATACGGCGTGCTACGGCGGAGCGCTTGGAGGGCGACCGCTACATTCTGACCGTGGACAACAGTGCCTCGCTGGCCGACGTGTTGCCTGAAAATACGGAGCTTAACTTCGATACGCGCATTCACGTCAACCATGAGGCTGAGAATGTCTTGAGTAGTGCGGGCGGAGCCAATCTTGTGGAAGACATATCCGCCAGGTATATGGACGCTGACACCATTCATCCTGCCGTCGTGCTCTATACGGAGCCGGGCAGCGCGGGTGAAGACGTGCAGGTGGTGGAGGACAACTACCCGCCTGTAAACATGGATTTTGTTCAGCCCAACGGCAATGAGGGCTATGCCTATGCCACAGCTGAGGACTTGGAGCCGAAAAACCTGAATTGGACCATCATCAATAAGGATGTGAAACTGGTGGCCAATCTCAAGTTAGATGCCAAGGCCGATGTGAGCTTGGGACTGACGGTTCCTGTCAAGGCCAAAGTCAATGCCAAACTGCAAATCAAGACGGGTTTCTCCTTCAAGAAGGGCATCACGTTGAAGAAATTCGATACAGGCGTCTATGGCGGCTTCGCTTTCAAGCCCGACCTCACCTTGAAGGTTGGCGGCACTTGCACGCTGCCCAAGGACAAGTTCACCAAGCGCCTGATCTCTTTCCCCGGCTATACCACCGTCTTCATGGTGGGCATAGTGCCCGTAAGCATCACGTTCAATCCCGGCGTGATTTTCAAGGTCGATGGTACGCTCACGGGCAGTATCGGCGCAGGTTGCTCCTATCGGTTTGAGAATGATTTCAGTGCCGGCGTGCTCTATGAAGGCTCATGGAAGGCTTATGGCAACTATGAGCAGAAGGAGAACAAGTTCTCCATGGACATCATCAAGGGCAACGTGAACCTGAATACCGGTCTTGGTTTCTATGTGTCATGCGACGCCTTGATATATGGCTTTGCTGGTCCTGAACTCGCTGTGGGGCCGCGCTTGGGACTGACAGCCGATGCCACTGTGACGGTGCCCGTGTCAGGCGACCCGACTTTCAACTTTAACGCCAACCTGAAGTGTGGCGTACAGTCGCTCGTAGGAGCCAAACTGAAGATATTGAAGTGGACGCTGGCAGACTGGAATACCACTTTTGCCATATCGCCCCAATGGACCATCTGGCAATATTCAACGAAGTAATCCAAGCCGAGTATAAAGAAAATGGAGGCTGTGTCGTAAATATCCGTTTACGGCGCAGCCTCTTTCGTTCGTTCACATTTTGGAACGGGATGGGGAGAGGAGCACCCCGCGGATGCGCTGCGTGTGCAGTAGGGTAGTTCGCATGGCATACTTGCCAGCCCTGCATCAGTCCGTGTTTGGTTCAGATTGCCGTATCGACGAGGCTGAAAACAAAGACTGCGCCCAATTTTCAAGGCACGCCAAGGCTTTGCCAAGGGCTTCTGTGAAACGCATATAGGGGTTCGGAAACACGAGATTATTTTCAAGAAAAACCTCCGTGCTTGGAAAAATTTTTTCCAACGCTTGAAAATTTTTTTTCAACGCTTGAAAAAAGTTTTTCAAGGCATGAAAAAAAATTTTCAAGGCAAGGCAATTGTTTTGAAAATATTGCAGGGCCGCTAGTGTGCCTTGGCCTATCCCGAAAGCCCCATATAAAAGCCCCACGAACGCGAGCGGGCCGCCCCTACGTCTTGCTTGTCACCCCCTCTCAATAAGAAGAGAGGCATTCCATTCGTGGCATGGAGTACCTCTCCTTAAAGGGTGGTGCGGCAGTGGTGCCCGCCTCAACGGCTTTTCACCCAAAGCTCGTAGTGCTGGCGGTTCTGGCGTACGAGCACCTGCAGAATGAGGCCGCCTATGAAGAAAAGCATGGCCATGAGCATGATGAAGCAGGCTACAATGAGGGTGGGGAAGCGGGGCACGAGACCCGTGTGCAGGTAGTCGATGAAGACGGGAACGACCAGCACCCCTGCGAGCAGGGCCAGGCACAGCGCCACGACCGAGAAGAAGGCCAGCGGGCGGTAGTCGCAGAAAAGGCGCACGATGGTGCAGATAACCTTGAAGCCGTCGGTCATCGTGCTGAGTTTCGACACGCTACCCTGCGGCCGGTCGCGGTAGTCGATGGGCATTTCGCTGATGCGGAAGTTGTTTTCAAGGGCATGAATGGTCATTTCCGTTTCCACCTCGAAGCCCTGCGAGAGTAGGGGCATGTTCTTCACAAAGCGGCGGCTCATGGCGCGGTAGCCCGTCATGATGTCGTGTATGTGGCTATGGAAAAGGCGGTTGATGAGCCAGCGCACCAGGCGGTTGCCCGCGCCGTGCAGGGGGCGCTTGTTCTCGGTGAAGTAGGAGGTGGAGAGGCGGTCGCCAATCACCATGTCGCAGGGTTGCGGCGCCAGCACCTCGGCGCAGAGCGCGGGGGCGTGGCAGGCCGGGTAGGTGTTGTCGCCGTCGACGAGCAGGTAGCAGTCGGCTTCCACATCGCGCATCAT
>OBLI01001400.1_pt1 | contig 23688 bp, 48 predicted proteins | sample 1519701 | NCBI WGS metagenome assembly OBLI01 (sample SAMEA3663005, study PRJEB22513) | pig gut metagenome | biome: pig gut; feature: pig-associated habitat; material: faeces | place: France | collected 2012
TTTGGAAATTAAAAAAATTATTATTATCTTTGTATTAGAAAATAAAATATTATGGTAATAGTAAATAGTTATGAGTATCTGGTCTGATATGGAGGACAGGAGTGCCGGTATAACAAAAAGAAAAGAGGATGAAATAGAAGACTCAATTATACAAGATGAATACCCATATAGGTTTCATGGTGTAGTAGATTCAATTGCAAATCTACCTCAAAACACTCAACAGGGTAGTATATATGTTATAAAAGACATATGTCAAACTGTACTATTCTGGAATAATATATGGACACCTATTGGAGAGTCAGTTTATAGCAGATAAATTAAACAAATTAGAAAATGAGTAAACTTACACTTGAAAATATCACAATTAAAAATCATAAGATTTATGACCAGGATGGAAAATTTCGGGGTGAAATCATCTATGAATATGTAAGGGGTTCTCATCTGTACTCAACCAATGTGGAGACATCAGATGAAGACCAGGGTGGTATATATATTATGCCTAATGATAGTATCACTGGTCTTGGTCTGGATTATCAGAATGAGATTAAGGATGCAAGTAATGATAAATGTATCTGGGAACTTGGTAGATTCCTTGAACTTGCCCTTTCTTCCAATCCGACTGTCCTGGAGGCACTCTTTGTTCCTGATGATAAAGTGATTTATGAACATCCAATTGTAAAAGAAATCCGCTCACATCGTGGTGAGTTTGTAACCAAAAAGTGTTTTGCTCCTTTTGGGGGATATGCTGTGAGTCAAATTAAGAAAGCCCAGGGACAGAATAAGAAAATTCACTGGGACATCAAACAGATGGTCAGAAAAACACCTATGGATTTCTGCTTCACCTTCAAAGGACAGGGAAGTCAGTCTATGCAGGAATGGCTTGATGAAAGAGGACTTGATCAGAGAAACTGTGGTCTTGTAAATGTCCCTAATATGCCTAACATCTATGGTGTATACTATGACTGGGGTCAGCACATCAGACTTGCAGGTATCACCAAAGAATATTTCATTGATTATGAGAACTATAAAAAGGATGTGTTCCTGAAAACAATGGTTAATTTTGTTGGGGATAATTATCTTTACTGGGATAAATTTGAAGATGCTATGGAATCTATATGGGAAGATTATTCTACTCCTCTTGGTGGATACTGTGGTATCATCTCACCTGATGGTGACTCCAATACTATCCGATTCTCTTCTGTTGCAAAGGAAGATTCTCCAATCTGCTTTATGTCCTACAATGGTAATGCATATGCAACCCATTGTAGAGAATACAAGGAGTATGAAGATTGGAAAAATCACAGGAATCCTGCCAGGTATGAATCCAATATGGAAGGGGAAAAATCAGGTAATCCTGATATGATGTACGACACGAAGAACATAATGCATTGCTTCAGACTGATGGCGATGGCGAAAGAAATCGCCGAAGGCAAAGGTGTTATCCTTGACAGAACTGGAATTGACAGAGAATTCTTACTTGATGTAAGAAACAGAAAGTATGGTTATTCTGAACTCCAGGAAAAAATGCTCGAACTCAAAGATGAAATGGATAAGGCAATTGAGAACTCTACTATCAAGGAAGAGATAGATGCAAGGTTTGTAAATGATATTCTCCTGAAAGCCAGGAAAGAGTTTAATAATTAAATTATAAAGATATGACTATTGGAATTATTTTAACAATAATTGCACTTATTTGCTGCATAATTACTTTTATTATTAGTGTTATCAATTCTGATATAATAGATGGAATAATTATGCTTTTACTTGCTTGTTTTAATATATTCATGCTGAAATGTTATCTTGATATAAATAATGAACCACAAGAAATTCAGACAACCATTGTAAAAGATATACAAGGATTTTCTATTGATAGCACTCTCAATATTTCTGGTGCAGATACAACTAAAACATATATACTAACTTATTGGAAATAATATGAATAATCAGAACAGAGTAAAATTAAATAAGGCCGTTGAAATCCTGAATGGTCTTCACTTCAAGAATGAAAACATAATGGTCACAGGAAGTATTGCTCTTGATGCTCAAGGTGTTTCAAACAGAGTTGCACATGATGTTGACTTCATCATCAAGATGGATGAACAGACTTGGAGATGTATGAAACTCATTGAAGCAATCAATCTTGATGATGAAGATAAAGCACCAAAAGATTATGACTTGCCAGAAAGGAAGAAAATGATCATCTTAAATGTTGATGGACTTATCTTGAACATCTGGAAATATGATGAAGAATCTGACTGGTCTTGTATCAAAGATTCTGAAACTGGAGTCTATGTAGCAACAGTCAATCACATCATTGAAGCAAAAAAGAAATATGCTCGTGATAAAGACTTCAAGGACATTTATAAAATTATAAAGGGATTAGTATGAAATTCAAATTCAATGGAGGATATGGTGCCATCTTATGTGAAAAGTGTGGCGCTATCCTGAAAGAAGGAAACCAAATCCCAGAATATGTATGGGAAGCAGTAAAGAATGGTACTGTAAAAGACCTTCCAGGTATGTATTGTGAAGATAACTGTGAAAGGAGTAGGAAGATTCTTAATGAAATCTAAAAAAATATAAAAGTTATGTATTTCAAAACATTGAAAGAAAAAAATATTTTCATAAATATAGTATAAGAATTACTATAGTATGAAAAAGAAAACACTTGAAGAGTTTATAGAAGATGCTAAAAAAATTCATGGTGATAAATATGATTACTCAAAAGTAAAATATATAGATGCAAGAACAAAAGTATGTATTATTTGTCCAGAGCATGGTGAATTTTGGCAAACACCAAGAAATCATATTACTTGTGGAGATGATTGTCCTGAATGTGCTAAAATAAAATACTCTGAAAAAAGATTTTTGGGTAAAGAAGAATTTATACAAAGAGCAAAAGAAGTCCATAAAAATAAATATGACTATTCGAAAGTAGAATATAAAAATTCTTTAACAAAAGTATGTATCATATGTCCAGAACATGGAGAATTTTGGCAAACACCAGCAACACATTTAAAAGGTATTGGTTGTCCTAAATGTGGTAGACTAACAGCTGCAACATCACACAGACTAACAACAGATGAATTTATACAAAGAGCAAAGGAAATTCATGGAAATAAATATGACTATTCAAAAACTGAATATAAATCTATGAAAGAACCTGTGTGTATCATTTGCCCAGAGCATGGAGAGTTTTTGCAAGTTGCTCACACCCATTTAACCAATCATGGTTGTCCAAAATGTTCATCATCAAGATTGGAAATTATTATTAAAGACACTCTTGAAAAAAGCAATATACAATATGTACATCAATGTAAATTTGATTGGTTGAAAGACATAAATCACCTAACTGTTGATTTTTACTTACCAGAATATAATGTTGTTATAGAGTGTCAGGGACTTCAACATTTTAGACCATGTGATTTTGGTTCTAAAAAAAGAGATAAAAATAAATTATATGAATCAATATTAAAACATGATAAAATAAAATTTGAAGAATGTAAAAAACATAACATAGATGTTTTATACTTTTCAAACTTAAACATAAATTATCCATATTCTGTTTTTGAAAATGAAAATGAATTAATTGAAGAAATTTTAAATCATAATAAAAAATGAAATTTGACACATTAAAACAAAAATGTGAATTTTATCGGTCACTCACTGATTATAAACTTATGCCAAACTCTTATGTCTTGGCAATGGTAGATGGTCATTGTTTCAGTAAGCTGATCAAGAACAAGTTTGACAAGCCATTTGATGATATGTTCATCAAGATGATGAATGAGACTGCCAAGTATCTGTGTGAGAACATCCAGGGTGCAAAGTTTGCTTACACCCAGTCAGATGAAATCAGTATCCTCATCACAGACTTTGACACACCAATGACCGATTCTTTCTTCAGTTTCAGACTCTGTAAGATGCAGTCGCTCATTGCTGCAATGGCGACTGCAAAGTTCAACCAGATGTATGTAAAGCTGGCAAATGACTATCCAGATAAGTTCAATATGAAAGAATATCCTACCTGCACATTTGACTGTAAGGTCTGGACAGTTCCCAATGCAAATGATGCTTATGCTTGGTTTCTCTATAGACAGACAGACTGTATCAAAAACTCAAAAGCACAGACAGCACAAGCATATCTTTCACACAAGAGTCTTGTTGGTTTAACATCTGATGAGATGATCATCAAGCTCAAAGATGAAAAGGGCATTGACTGGAATCAATTTGAGAATGACAAGAAGTATGGTAGGGTCATAAAGAAAGTGGAAACACCAATGGAAAAAGACCTTCTGAATGGTGAGCACATCAGTTTTGTCAGGAATGTTTGGACACCGGTCTCTGCAAATGATTTGAAAGAAGACAACACAATTATAAGAGAATTGATTATATGATTATAGCAGTAGATTTTGATGGGACTTGTGTGAAGCATGCATATCCCAAGATTGGAGAAGACATTGGTGCGGTCCCTGTTCTAAAGAGATTGGTAGATGATGGTCATCAGCTTGTACTCAACACAATGAGATGTGGTAAACTTCTTGATGAGGCAGTAAAGTGGTTTGAAATTAATGGTATTGAACTGTTGGGTGCAAACCATACACCTGAACAGGAATCATGGACATCATCCCCAAAAGTATATGCCCAGTTGTATATCGATGATGCTGCTCTTGGTTGTCCTACAATAATGGATAAAAATGGAAGAGTATATGTTGACTGGAAGATTGTTGCCAAGATGTTTGGGTATAATTATAATAAACTGATTGGTGGAACCATTGAACACAAGTCATCCCCATTTTCAATAAATCTGGGTAAATAAAAATTAAATAATTATAGAGATAAAAAAATGAAACCAAAATACTACCTTGCAAGAATACTCTCAGGTTCAATGCAGTATTCAACAGATTATTACACATCATATGCCAAGGCAGAGCAAGTAAGGAGAAGACAAGTCAACCCGCAGCAGTGGATGATTATAGTCAATCCCATTTTCAATAAATCCATAAACATCAATATGAATGATGTTGAAAAGAATCAATGGGGTAAATTGAAAGAGGCATATAAGATTCTCCAAGAATTTGTATATTGACGATTACGACTTACGAAAAATGAGGATGTTGTTTCATCCTCATTTTTTTTTAAATTGACTGTTGAGACTCATCTATTGTCTCTGATTCTCCATTATCTTCTTGGACTATATTTTCATCATCCGGTAATGGTGTCTTGAATCTCTTTTCAAACACACCTATGCCTAAAAGTGCAAATGAACCAATCATCATTGTAAGCACTGCCTCACCAAGCCAAGTACCTTCATAACCTGTAAATATACAAATGACTATTACAATGAGTAGGGTAAGAAGAATAAACACACCAAGTACTCTTTTGGAAGAGATTCTGCCATTGGCCCCAGTCAACATTGTGTCCCATTTATTCTTTTTCATATTACTATTATTGTTTTGATTATTTATGATATGATTTGGATTTATCAGATTTTTCTTTTATATTTGTAATAGAAAACAAAAAGATTAAAAACTATGTTTTACATTTATGAAAAAAATCTAAACACCAACAGTGTCAAGGTCTTTATGAAATTCCGTGACCGTAATGTTGCTGAACACAAAGTAATGGAGATGAATGAAGTATCTCTATATGATGACAAGTTTTATTTCATCAAAGAAGTAAATGAATAGATTAAACCTAACAAACCAGAAGTGAAATAAATTACAAATCCTAATAACTATTATGATTTTTGAATATGGTATAATGAGTTCCAAATACTCAATAGAAGCAGAGAATAAACTGACTGCATATGCAGCAATGATTTTGCATCTTGGTCCAGCATCGACAGCCTTTATTGCAATCTACTCACCAGAGGAATTGAGAAAGACTGATTCCTGGATGCTTGCATATCCAATTGTTAAAAGACTGGATGAGATTTTTGGTGGAGATGGTTCATTCTTCAAATATCTTGATGATCACCAGGATGAAATCAAGAAAACATTGGATACCATTGAACAGCTTGTATAATGAAATTGACAGAAGAATGAATATGAAAGAAGTAATATTGAAACTTAAAAATAAAAAAACCATCAGTACAAAAGATATAAAATGTCCTGTATGTGGTGGATTGATGGAAATTGATTATTCTGAAGTTAATCATTATGATAGTAGGTCATCAATACGTCTTGAACCTATGTCATCACCATTTAAAGGAACACTCATAAAACAGAGAAATGACTACACAACCAGATTCAAATGTCCAAATGAGTGCTGTCATCTTGAGATGGAACACTACACAGAAAATAATATTGTTTAATTACAATCACGATTAGTAAAAAATGTGATATTTTTCAATTTTATTTGGAATTATCATTTTTTTATTGTATCTTTGTATCAAGAAATAAAAATTATAAAAATATGAATGATAGAGAACTCTTCAATGCTGTATTTGACAATTTTGCAGCCAAACACCATGGACTTCGTATGTCTGGTACTCTTGTTTATTACAGGGGTGAATGTATCTTCAACACAGATGGTTATAACCTGGAGTACAATCTTCTCCGTCTCACCAAACTTCTGGATGAGGAGGGAGAACTCCGATAAGTAAAAACAAATATGAAAACTATTAAAGTAACTGAGAAAGATGGTACTGTAAGGATTTTCAATCCTATACATGTCACAGATGTAAAACTTGTTGTGTCAGAGTATAACAAAGAATGGTGTATTATTCTTAATTTAAATTATAAAGCCAGTTCTTCATCATACACTATTCTACATTCTTCAAAGGAAGAAGCAGAAAGAGATTTTGAGTATATTAATGAATGTCTTGAATCAATTTAATTGGTAAACAGTATGAAAAGGATTATTGTATCCATCCTCGTAGTCTTTGCGATTATATCTTGTCGTGGCGCAACAGAAGAATTTCTTTTGAGACAAACCTTGTCCAACAGAATAACAGTATCTGGTATTACTGGTTTTAAAAAGTGTGGTGTAATCACTCTTGCAGATGAGGTGAATGAACAGCTCAAGATTTACAACAGTAAAATCACCTGGGATAGAAGTTTCTATGATGCTTTCAGAGAAAATGTAGAAGACAGTGTTAAAGTTAATCTGTCAAATAATTATATCTATTATAAATATACATTCTACAGGTCAAAGATTAAGAAAGACCAGAAAATCATCACTTACCTTGAAAGTATTGATGATATTTACCCAGATAGATATAACCAGGTCACCTTTACAATTTATAAACTGACATATGTTGGACTTGATGAATTGGGTAATAAAGTTCATGCCAATTGTTATGGAAAGTTTGACAAGAATGGAAACATTGTTGCCTTCAAATTGTCTGATACATCAAAATGGGAAATAATCAAGAAAAGTTGTTCAATTCCTAACTATATATATTACATCACATCTGTATTTCAAGACATCTAAATTATGAGAACAGAAACAATCAAAAATAAAGTCAAATTCCTTAAGGAACATTGTGGCGCATATATCAAAGATGTACATAGGTATATGGTCAACACCAACTGGACTTGGTACAAAAATGATTTTCCTCCGACAGAAGAAGAAATCAGTAATACTCTCTTCTCACTACTTGATGAACTTAATTCAGATACAACTGAAATCTCCACTGGTGGATTCACTGTCTCTGTGAATGATGAACATCATAGAATTGAGTGTTACTTTGGTGGTGACTCTATGAAGAAGGCAGGTATCAAACTTGTCTCTGATGAAAAGGGAAATGCTATCTATGACTTCATCAATGTTCTTTGTGCAGACTTCCCTATACTGGACAGAGATTATCTTCTTCAGAGATACAGTTACTTGATATGATTTTTTGTCTTTTTAATTGTAATTTGAAAAGGTCTTGCTGTGAAGTATGACCTTTTTTGTTATTTTTATAATATGATAATACCTCCAATTAAAATACAGGGAAAGAAAACAAAGATTGTCCCTAAGATAATGGAAATCGCTGATGGACTCTTGAGTGACCATCCTGAAATTGACACCTGGGTTGAACCATTCCTGGGTTCTGGTGTTGTTGCCTTCAACTGTCCAGGAAGAATAAAGAAAGTGATTGTGAATGACATCAATCCACATATCATCAAGTTCTATAAGGGTGTGGCAGATGGTATCATTACACCAGACAAGATAAGGGAAGTGTTTGATATTTATAATCAGAATCTTCTCAAAGATGGATATGATTATTATAACCAAATCAAGGACAGGTTCAACCAGTCATTTGACACAATGGACTTCCTCTTCCTCACCAGGACCGGTTTCAATGGGGTGATGAGGTTCAATAATTCTGGGAAATGGAATGTCCCTTTCTGTAAGCTCAACAACAGACTGTCAAAGAATGTGATTGATGATTTGGCCAGTTCTGTAGATGAACTCTCCAGACTGTTCAAGTCAAAAGAATTCATATTCTACAACAAGTCATTTGAAGATGTGATTGAATCTGCACCAGAGAATTCCATCTTCTACTGTGATCCTCCTTACTATGGTCTCCAGGTCCAGTACTTCAAGGGGTGGGGAAAGGAAGATGAAATCAGACTCAATGAAATGTTGAAAGACAAGATGTTCATCTACTCAACTTGGTTGGAAGATGGAATCAGGGAGAACCCGATGATTAATGAATACTGGGGAGGGTATGAGATTGAAGGAAAGAAGCACAAGTATAATGTGGCTGAGAAAGCAGAAAAAAGAAATCAGGTCACCGAGGGTCTGATTTATCCAAAAATCCAAAACAAATACTCATTATTCTGACGACTGCGATTTTACGAAAAGATGAATGATTGAAAAAATCTTCATCTTTTTTTCATTTTTATTTGGATAGTTCAAAAAAATGTGTTATCTTTGTAGTGAAATCAAGATAGATATATGAAATACACAATCTTACAACTTGACGCACACAATCCAGATGTGGTGAAAGACAGAAAACTCTTTGAACCCTGGAACATCCTCAACCGGCATTCAAAGTTTGACATCAGCCAGTACAAGAAAGTATATGAAGGTGAAGTCCAGGAAGAAAAGAATCTTCTCCGTACACTTGAATCAATCTTTGAGAAATTCAATCTCCGGCATCCTTCCGATTTTAATGGACATTCGCTTTCTGTCTCTGATGTGGTTGTCCTTGATGGTGTCAGCTACTATTGTGACTCCTATGATTGGATAAACACAGAAACCGGTAAAGCAATTTAAGAAATTCTGTGATGAATAATGAAAATAAATTTGGAAATTAAAAATAAAAGTATTATCTTTGCATTGTAAAACAAAAGAAATGAAAGACAACAAAGAATTACTCACTGCGATCTATTCACACTTTCCTGACTCTACAAACAAGGATGAAACAATGAGTTTCCTTATCACAGATTGCCTTGAGACTGGTATTGATTACTGGAACACCAAATGGCCCAAAGTATCCAACCCTGATGATGAGGAACACTTCTATGGTGAGAAGGTATGGGAGGATGTAAAGAATGGTGAATCCCTTGAATTTGGTGACGAGGATGAGAGTGGAACACTCAATCTTGAAAATATCCTCAAGGCACTTGAACATCTGAAAAAGAATTCTCCTGACACCTACCAAGATCTCCAGGATGAGAACTGGGATGCATACACCTGTGATGAATTCTTCCAGACAGCAGTTTTTGGAGAGTTGGTATTTGGTTAAAGACTATGAGTAAATTTGATAAAGAAATCATCAAAATAATTGGTAAAATCGCAGACCGTGCCGTCGCTATCAATCCAAACTATGACAAGACCACTGTGGTGATGGATCTCCTGGCTCTATATGAGAATGGTATAGAGATGAGATGGGAAGAATTCCTCAATGCACCTGTCTTTGATTTTATGCATGACATCAATGGTATCAATCAGCACCTTAACAGGAACACATACAAACTTGAACACTGTTTCTGGCCAAGGTATGCAAAATAAACACAGTATGAAGCACATCAAATCCTATCTGCTCTATGCAGCTTTGTTCATATCAATAGTGACAAACTTTATCCTGGCAATCAAGGTCAATCATCTGAAGGATGATATACTTCTTGCGGAAGAAACTGTAATTATACAGGACACTCTTTCTGACTGGGATATATTCACCCTGGCACTGATAAAGGTTGAATCTGAATACAACAACAATGCAGTGTCCTCTGTAGGTGCAAAAGGATATTTCCAGATGACTCCTATCTATGTCAAAGAAGTGAACAGAGTCCACAAGACAAATTTTACATTTGATCAGGTGACAAATTTTGACAATGCATATGAAATCTTTGACCTGATGCAGAAAGCTCACAATCCTGATTATAATATGGACAAAGCATTGGAACTCCACAATGGCAAACATACTTGGTATAACAAAAGAGTCTACCAGGAAATGAGAAACATCAGGATGTATGAAGATATGAGAAGTAAAATTAAAAATATTTAATAACAATGATTTATAAACTGATTATTGGTGTTGTTCTTATTGCAACCTTCATCTATTATCTCTTCTGTTTTTTGGAAATCTTTGGTTTGGTGAAATTCACTGAAAAGAATGTGACTGTGAAGATTCCACAGATGTTCATCCCCTTCTATTATCTCCTTGTTTCCGAAAAGAAAAAGGTTGATGAGTCCCTTCCAAAAGATTCTGAAATCTCTGTCTCCATTGGCGATCAAGAAACCATTGATGTGGGACATAACATTGAGCAGGTCCCCATCCATATTTCAGATGAATATTATCATGGATGGCAGATTGATCTCCCAGACTGGGTATCTCTTGAAAACAATATTGGTCAGGGTTCTAAGAGTGTCCTTATCACAATCAAGAAAAATGCAAGGAAGTCTGCAAGACATGGTGTTATTGATATCATTGACCTGAAGACTGGTGATGTATATGAAATTGAAATCAATCAGGAAGCAAAACCAGAAACTAACATTTTTTAAAACAATAAAAAACATTATGATTAAGATTACTAAAGGAAAAGTTACCGCTATCATCTGCGGTGTGTTTGCTCTCATTGTCCTCTGTATGCTTGGAAGTATTGGTGAGGATGTAAAGAATGAACAGATTGTTGTCAATCAGTATCCTCTCACAGGTAAAATGGCATATTGGACAGAACCTGGTTTCAAGTGGCAGTGGTTTGGTAAGACCACAGAGTACTACAAGACCCAGCAGTTTTGGTTTGGTGGTAAGGATGTGGAAGGAAATTCCCATGGAACCCCAATCAAGGTGATTTTCAATGATGCATCTGTTGGTTATATCTACGGCTCTCTTCGTGTCGTGCTCCCTACTGATATTGAACACCTGAAGTTGATTCAGACTGCATATAATGGTATGGACAGGTTGATGAATGACCTGGTTGCCCAGAATGTTGTGAAGGTTATCTATGCATCCGGTCCTCTTATGTCTGCCTTTGAATCTTATGCAGAGAAGAAGAATGATATGGTTGCATATATCACTGACCAGTTGACATATGGTGTATATAAGACTACTGTCAGAGAGGAAGATGCTATTGATTCTTTCACTGGCGAAATCAAGAAGGTGAAGGTTGCATCTCTTGTTGCAGATGAGAATGCCCCTAATGGATATGTCCGGTCTGAAAAGTCTCCATTCACTTCTTATGGTGTGATTATTGATCAGGTATCCATCACTGAAATCACTTATGATGACAAGGTGAACCAGCAGATTCAGACTCAGCAGCAGGCAAATATGTCTATCCAGACCAAGAAAGCAGAGGCATTGGCAGCACAGCAGGATGCTATCAAGGCAGAGGCTGAAGGTAAAGCTGCAGCTGCAAAGGCTAAATGGGAACAGGAGAAGGTAAAGGCAACTGAAGTCACCAAGGCCGAACAGGAACGTGAAGTTGCGCGCCTTGCAGCAGAGAAAGCAGAGTTTGACAAGAAAAGAATTGTTGCAGAAGGTGAAGCTGAGGCAGCAGCCAACAGGGCAAAGGTAGCAGCAGGTCTTACTCCTCAAGAAAGAGCAGAATGGGAATATAAAACAAAGGTTGGTGTGGCTGAAGCACTGTCAAAGACAAAATGGCCTACTATTGTGATGGGTGGAAATCAGAGTGGTGGATCCAATGCAATGGATGTGATTGCCCTCAAACAGATGACTGATCTTGTTGATAAGATGTCCAAGTAAAAATAATCAGATGGGGAGGAGGAATCTTCCCCATCTATTAATATAATAAAATAATTGATAATAGTATCCTGATTTCCAAAGATGAGATGATCAGGATGACTGAAGACAACGATGACGAACTACGAAAATTGACTATCAAAAACTGATGGTCATTTTTTTGTAAAAAAAGTGAAGAAAAATTTGGTAGTTTCATTTTTTTGTTGTATCTTCGTATCAGGAAATAAAGATAAAGATATGAAATCAACTGTCAAATATGTCATCTGGATTAAAAAAGAACCTGATTGGATATATGATGAATTAAAATCTGAACCAGGTATGTATATTTGGAATTATAGAGCAAACTATGAATATGCCCAAGGTTGTTTCAAGAAATCAGATGCCAAGAAATACTGCACTTTCAAAGCAGCAGATGAAGCAGGCAAGAAACTGGTAGAAATTTATGACCACTTCAAAGGTTATGAGATACAGGAAATCAAAATAAAGAAATAAGAGTTATGACAAAGGAAGAAATCAACAGCTGGTTCAAGGGTCTGGACACATTGACACTCTCATTCATCTTCTCATTTTTGTATGGGGAAATTATGAAATCTGCTGATCCCAAGAGATGTACTATCAACCATTTTCATAAGGAAGTTATGGAAAAATGGAAGAATATGACAGATGAACAGAGGATGAAAATCTGGGAAAAATATCACAATGTATAATCCTGAAATAGTATGAAGAAGAAATACTTTTACTATGATCCCAGTCTATATATGACTGATGAAGGGTATCTGGTTCAAATCTATTACTATAATGGTAAGAAATCCAATCTTGTAAGGATGTATGTAGACAAGGATTATAAGAAAGTCCTTGAAAAGGCAAGAGATTTCTGCAATCCACTGACAAAAGGTCAGAAATGAACTGACAAAAGGTCAGAAATTTATACTGGCACACAAATTGAGTAATAAGACATCATTACACTGTTAACCTTTAAAAACACAAGCAATATGTATCTTACATTCAGAAACAGAAACATTGACATTTATTTCAAGGAAATCCAGAACAATGAAAACCTCACAAGGGAAGAGGAAATCATTCTTTTCACCAGGATTGCCAAAGGAGACAAATCAGCTGAGGTTGAGGTGTTCAATAAGATGTCCAAACTCGCAGTCGCAATCGCCAAAACTTACACTGGTACACCTGAACTGTTGGAGGATCTCATCCAGGAGGCCAATATGGGTGTCCTCACTGCCATTAGTAAGTATGATGTTGCACTGGGGTACAGGTTCTCATCCTATGCCCGCTGGTGGATGAAGTCATATATCAACACTTTCCTCAACAATATGGGAGTGGTACATCCTTCCAACAACCAGGTCCTGGACCAAGCCAAAAAAATCAGAGAGACTTTCTTCAAGAAAAACCATCGGGAAATCTCTGAATATGAACTCCTTGACAGACTTGAGGAGATGGGTATAATAGTCAATGATGTGAATGCCATCACCACTACCCTTGTCACCAGTATTGACCAGAATGTTGATGAGGATGAAGACACAGTTGCTGGTGAGTATGGTGAGTTTGCAGAAAGAACCAGTAGCAAGAATGATTATGAGTCTGAAATCGAGAATCAGGAACTCTCCAAAAAGATTGAAATCCTGATGAGTAGACTCACTGCCAGGGAACAAACTCTTGTTAGAATGAGGTTTGGTTTCACCACTGGAGGTGAGATGGATTTTGAAAGCATTGCAATGAGGTGGAATGAGGGAAAGTCCAAGTATCTTCTTGATGAAAATGGAAACACTGTGTTCAACAACAGTGGAAAACCAAAGGGTAATCCTGAATATCTTACTACAGAGAGAGTGCGCCAAATCGTAGTTGCAGCAGTGAAGAAAATGAAATAAATATCTGTAGTAAAATATTTAATTAAAATTATGGTATCAGGAAAGAAAGAAATTGTTTATAACAACATCAAGCACTTTGCTGTCATAGTGGCATCAGGTGTATATAAGAATGTTCAATATGTGTGCCTCAACCTTGGGATCCATCCAGCAGCATATGTGATGTGTTCCCAGGAATTCCTGGATAAGCATGTTGATGAATATAACACCATTGAAGGAATTCATGTCCACTGTGGTATCACATATGTTGGGAATGCTAATGAACTTCTTGGTCTGGAAGAATACAACTCACCCTGTTTTGGTTGGGACTATGGTCATGCCGGTGACTGGGCAGGATATATGAGTGATGAGGAGAACATTGCATTTAATCATACCAAGTATACAACTGATATGCTCATCAAAGACTGTCAGGATGCAATTGACCAATATCTGCAAATCCTGGAGGAAGATGCACATCCAGTAGATGAGAATACCATCACCAAGGAGACACTCCTCAACCTGGGTTTTACAAAAGCACACTCTGCTCTTGATGATGCATATCAGATATCTGGAGAGAAATATGGGAAGAGATGGAAAATCTTCATTGATCTCAAGAACTCCAATGGGTCATATGCCCTCAGCCAGAGTCCAAGGAGAAAATATGAAGGAGAAATCACTACTATGAGTGATCTCAAGTCCATCATCCAACTGTTTGACATCCCTGTTGAAATCAAGTGACAGCAGAAGTCATCACATCTGCAATGTACTGACGATCACGAGCTACGAATGATGTAATTTCTTGTAAAAAGGTGAAGAAAATTTGGTAGTTTCATTTTTTTGTTGTATCTTTGTATTGGAAACACAGAGGAACAATTAAAATAGAATTGGAGGAATTGGAGGAATAGATATGCAAAGAAACATCAAAGTCGGAGACCGAATATACTATGAATGCTATGATGGAACTATTGAAACATCAATAGTTACCAAGATAGAACCACGAACCTATTTGGACAGTGGGTATGATTTCAATATGCTTTATACTGGTCCATATAGTGCCATTGAAGACTACAATACTCTTGCACCATCTAATAAGAAGGTGAGGGCTTATATCAAGGAAGTGAAGACCAAAAGAAAGGCTCTGATTAATGAAGCTCTTGTATTTGCTTATCCTGATAAAAAATGTTTCTCAAAAAAGGAAATTGAAGCTTGCAACAGGTTGCTTGACTTTGCTTATATGAAGCATAAAGAACTTGAAGAATTGAAATAATTATGAAACCATTTAATTTAAAGGAATATCTTGCCAACCCAAATAAGAAGATAGTGACAAGAGATGGCAGGAATGTGAAAATCTACTGTACAAATTATTTTCATGGTTATCCAATTATTGCACAAATAGAAGGTGAAGAATGCTCACATGCATTTTGTGAAAATGGACATTATAACATTCATGGTGAATCAATAGGTGATCTCTTCTTTGCTCCTGAAAAACATGAAGGATGGATAAACATCTTCAAAATTTACGATCGTAATGTTTTAGGACAAACTCGTATTTTTGAATCAGAAAAAACTGCCGTTGAAGAAGGTAAGAATTACGATAATTATTTTACAACCATTAAAATAGAGTGGGAGGAATAGATATGATAACAATAAGTTGGCATCTTTTAATATTCATAGTAGTTATAGCAGTATTATGGATATTCACTTTCACAAGAGATAATTATGGGTCACACTTTACAGAAAGAGACCTGTGGGTAGTGATAAGTTTAATTCTGACAATTATCTTGATTCTTATATATGGTGGAATATTTTGGTGGTAAGGAGGATTAGATATGAAACCATTCAATTTAGATGAATATCACAAAAACCCTTCAAAACCTTTGATGACAAGAAGTGGGTTTAATGCCAGAATTATCTGCGATGACGCACCTGGCGATTTTCCTATTGTTGCAATAATAGATAAAATGTCAATGGTGGATAACTGTGTTACCCATATTGCATACACAAAAGATGGTTGGATTAATCCAGATGGAATACCTTCTCCTTATGATCTCTTTTTTGCCACTAAAAAGTATGAGGGATGGGTCAATGTCTTCAAAAATTATGATGGTAAGAATTATGTAACTTACTCTATTTTTAAATCAAAAGAAGATGCTGAGAAAGAAGGGAAACAATGGGATGGTTATATAACATCCATTGAAATAAAGTGGGAGGAGGATTTATAAAAGAAATAAGATGAATGTTTTGGCGATCACGAACTGCGAGAAATAAAACAAATTCACAAAGTTGTAATTTTTTTCAAAAAATTTATAGAAAAATTTGGTGGTCTCGTTTTTTTGTTGTATCTTTGTATCAGAAATAAGAAAACAAAGTAAAAACAATAAAAACACAAGTATTATGAAGACCAATTACAACTACATGACTGAAGATGAGAAAATCCTCAACATCCTTGACCTGATGGGTGCGGTCTCTCCTGAAACAGCAGTCACTACTGAACAGATGATTGACAGAGCAATAGAAGAAGGTGTGACCAAGGACATCTTCACTGATGGGTGGCATGGTCACAAGGAAGGAGATCATCCCTGGTGGCTTCTCCTGGCAGCAATGTCTGGAACTGGAAGTGAAGAAGAGGTGGCAAAGCACAATGTACCTTATCTTCATCGTCAGCGCATTCGCAGAGAGAAGAATGGAAGGAAGACCAATGTAATGGTCTACTGGTATGATGAGTCTTATGCTCATGAAATCACCTACACTGGGAAGGTATATAAGGAGAAAATCCAGAAGCAGCAGGAAATCAGAGACCTCATCCAGAGAACCAAAGGCCTCCCTAAGAGTGCAGATGAGGCCAAGGCCCGAATGGCAAATGACTCCAATTACATCAATGTGAATGGAAAGTTCATCAAGAAAGAATGGATGCAGAACAATCCTGAAAAGGCCAGAGCACTCTATGGGTGGTGGCTTATGTCCCATCCTCAGGAGTGCAAGGATATCTATGGTTCAGAAATGTCTAACAACTAATTTATATCAACTATGAGCAGTAGTAATTCCGGAGGTGGCATCAGCCTTTGTGGTGTGATCTTCATCATCCTCCTCATCCTCAAACTCTTTGGAGTCATCAGTATCTCCTGGTGGTGGGTATTCTCTCCTCTCATCATTGGATTTGTAATTGGACTCATCTTCCTGATTATTCTGATTCTTATATCAAGGAAGTAAGTTATGAGAAAACATCTTGTCACCAGAACTGTAACAGTCACAGTAACTGAAATAGTTGAGGCAGAAATGGATTCCCAGGATGTGAAAGACTTTGTGGATACAAAAACCAAATCACTGGCAGGTGTGTTGAGTGATCTTGGATTGGCTGAAAAGTACAATGATGTCCACTATACCTTTGAAGAAACAGAAGTAGTTGAAATACCAAACTGACGACTGCGACCCACGAATTTTCCAGGGGACAAAAAAAAAATGAAAAAAAGTTCCCTGGAAATTTGGAAAATCCGGAAAAAAGCATTATCTTTGTATTGAAGAAAAGATAAAGGTTCAGACCGCAATTCACAGATAAACTTATGAAGAAGATTTAGAACCTTGTTAATATTTTAACACAGACATTATGAAAATAAAGAAAGTCACAGGTACTGAGCTCCATGAAATGCTCTGCAAAGGAAAGGTCAAATTCCAGTTCACCAAGAAGGACGGATCAGTTCGCACCGCAGTGGGAACACTGAAGAGTGATCTCATCACCAGGAAACCTGCCGGTGGTGAAAACAAAGTGGAGGGTGCAGGATACACCACTTACTTTGACATCGAGAAAGATGCCTTCCGCTGCTTTGCAGAATCCAAACTCATTGGTGTTGTTGAAGAGTAAAAAGAAAGTGTTATGGATTTCAATGTAATTGTCGGTTCGTTCGCAATCGTTAAGGACAATACTCCAAAGTATGTTGTTCCCACATCCAACTGCCGTGATGCATATCTCCTGGGTGTCCCTTGCCTGGTGTTGAATAACCCTTATCAGAGAGAGTGTAAGGATATCTTTGGCAACATCAAGGTAAAGACTGTCATTGATGTGAAATCATGTGTGAGTGGTCTTGAGTATACCATTCCATATGACTGGGTGGAAGAATACCATTCCCTGGTTGAGGCAAATGAACATGCTCAAATCATTGGTCATCATTTCCCTGAAGTGAGAGAACTGATTGGCAAACCTTACTGGCCAAGAGACAACTCTTTCATCACTGGACTTCATGGAGAGACCTGGGTAGACCTCTATTACAAGGAGTGTGAAATCGTCTCCTTACCATTTACTGATACAGCTGGTGATGATGACTTGGAAAAAGAATATACCTTCATCATGGTGAAGTACAATGGGAAATACTACAGAACTCTCTTTCAGGAGTGGGCACTGATTAATTAACCATATATACTTATATAACCAATTAAGATTATTATGAGTATTTGGTCAGATATGCAGGACAGGAGTGGAGGTACATCTTTCAGATCTGAAGAACTGTATGACTTCAAAGATCCATCTGTCATCTCACCTGAAAAATTACAAGAGATGTTGAAGACAGGTATTGTCCACTTCCAGTACAGGAAGAAACCAAAGAAAGGTCAACCTGAAAATAGTGGTGAAATCAGAGATGCCTGGGGAACAAAGCAGATGGTTATAGTTTCCAAGATTCCAAATGGAGGAGATTGTCCACCAAAGAGAGCAGGATATTCAATCTATTTTGATCTCGAGAAAGAAGATTGGAGAGCATTTGCAGATTGGAGACTGATAGGTGTGTGCCCAAAAATCTTCACCCAGGATGAGTTCAACAAGATTTTACCTACTTTGTAAAATAAAATCGATGTTTAAACCTTTTAATTTATTAATGCAATGAAGCGAAACAAGACTGTACGTACTATCCTTCTGGATTATGTAGCAGCAAACGGTCCCCAGACTTGGAGTGAACTCCACCGTGTTGTGTTGACTGTCGCAGGTCGTAATCTCAATGAGAATCACTGGGGAATTGGATACTTGGATAAGGTATCCCCTAGTTCTGTCTGCTTCCCTACCAAGAGTGAGAGTCGTTACCTACGTCAGGTGGGAGGAAAATATTACCTGATGAATGCCCGATAAAAAGATGGGGCAAATTGAAAAAAAGATGCCTGGATATTCAATTTCCAGACATCTTTTTGTTATATTTAATATAAAGAAAATTAATAATATGAATAAATTAAGTTATGCATTGGGTATGAGTCTGGGTCAGAGTCTTCAAGCATCTGGTGTCGATTCACTTGAATTTGATGACTTCCTTTCAGGAGTGAAGGTCATATTTTCAGGAGAGGATCCACAAATAAGTGCAGAATATGGCAACCAGATTCTCCAGACATTCTTTGATAAAAAGAAAAAAGAAAAGGAGGAGGCAGAGAAGATAGAGAAGCAGAAGAATCTTACTGCTGGTCAAGAGTTCCTCAAGAAGAATGCAGAAGAACCTGGAGTCACAGTGACATCATCTGGTCTTCAGTATAAGGTCATCAAAGATGGAGAAGGAAATCATCCTGGTCCTCACAGCAGAGTAAAGTGCCATTATGAGGGAAGACTCATTGATGGACAGGTGTTTGACTCAAGTTACAGGAGAGGCACTCCAACAGTATTTGGATTAGATCAGGTAATCCCTGGTTGGACAGAGGGACTACAACTGGCCAAGTCTGGTGGAAAGTATGAGTTCTATATCCCCGCAGATTTGGCATATGGTGAAGTTGGTGTCCCTGGGGTGATTCCTGGAAACAGTGCCCTGATCTTCACTGTTGAACTTCTTGAGGTACTGTAGTATGATTGGGCAGAGCAGAAGAGGAGCTCTGCTGTCAGGTGTCTTGATTGGACTGGGTGCAGCTGGATACCTGGCAGTGGGAGGAATTCCAGGAGCAATCATTTTTGCATTTGGACTCATTGGTGTTGTCATCTTTGAAGTTCCACTATATACTGGGAAAGCAGGAGTTCTGAAACTAAATGAATCCTGGACACTGATTAGAATCTGGTTCTGGAATGTAATAGGATGTATACTGATTGGATTACTGATTAAATATGCAGGAAGTGATACATCCATTACGAGTGCGATGACGATAGTAGATAGTAGATTTGAAGCAGGTTGGATTAAGAGTTTGTTGAGGTCTATAGGATGTGGATTGATCATTGATTTGTCTGTCTACCAGTTCAGGAAATCTGGGTCACTCATCCCCATCTTGTTTGGTGTTCCTTTGTTTATCTTATGTGGGTTCTATCACTCTATTGCAGATGTGGTCTATCTTACAGCATCCTGGAGATGGAGTCCTGAAATCTGCTGGTATTATCCTGTAATTGTCATTGGTAATTATATAGGATGTAACATAAGGAGACTGATCTTGAAATCCTCTGACAACTGACGATGGCGACCTACGAAAAAAGAAATTGAAAGATTTTTGTAGAAAAATTTGGAAAATCCAAAAAAATGTATTATCTTTGTATTAGAAAAAGGAAACAAACAAAATACAACAATTATGGATACCATCTTTACAACTATCTTTATTCTTTTCATTGGGGCAATCTCCATTATGCTTTTCATCAAAACCAATGTAGAACTCTGGAATGGGATTGGAAAGGATTTGTGGAATGAAATGAAATCCAATATTGTCAATTGGTTCAATGACACCAGAATGGGTATGTGGTATAAGAATAAAAAGAATGGGGTGAAAATCCTCTCTGACAGAAAGTATGAGAAACTTCTGAAATCAGGTAGAATTAAGAGTACCATTATCATTATGTAATAGACAATCGTAGTCGCAGTAATCTCTTCTGAATATATAAAAGAATTATAATACTCACTCTATCAAGGAAGAAAACCTGACAACAATTAATATCATTTGAATATGCAGGTAGAAATAAAGGTTTCAAAGCAGATTTTTGCTGAAGAAATACTTATGTTGTTTTCATGTTGTTATGTGTTTTTTTTTGGGGGTGTCAGGATATTGTGAAATAAACTGACACCCATTTAAACAATTAACTAAAATTTAAGGATAGGACTGAAAATATAAAATAGAAAATATGGAGATTAATATTTATAAAGTAGAAGATAGTAATAGATTCAATATTTCCATCAGCAGAGGAGAAGATGGATTTCAATTCAATTTGACAATAGATGAACTCAAAACTCTACATAATGAGATTTCAAAAGAACTTGAGAAGATCAAAAAGGAGAAAAATGTAATAGTTTGGAATCCCAGGTCTCGAAGACATGAAATTGTAAAAAAGTAGATATATGAAATGGACAGACATATGGAGGGCGCCTTTCAGTTATGACAATTATGGTTATATCTGGGATAGTGATAATGTGATGACCTTCACTATAAATGATCTTACAGATGAGAATGACCAGTGGATGCAGGAATTCTGTGACAATATGGTCAAAGCTCTCAATGGTGAAGAGTGTAAGCAGTATCCAGGACTCAACATCAAGGATGGTTGTGACCTATATAGGGGCGAGGAATTGATAGGATTCTTCAGAGGGTGGGGTTATCTCACTGGTGGGTTGAAGATGAAACCAGAGAAAGCAGCATCTGTGCAGGATGAGATGATTGAATTTGTAATGAGTAAGATATGTATACACTGACAGACAAAGTAGTAGAGTCACTGGTGAAAAGAGCAGTAGACTATGGATTCTCTTCCTGGGGGAAGAGAGACACACTGGCACTTCAGATTGCAAGATTCTGGATGGATGGATACATTGCAGGAAGTGACTTCTCAAATGATGACATCAATCATCTTTATGAGACATTGAACAACTATCATTTTAAAGATGAAGAAGAATAATTATTATAGAGGTATCAAGGGTATAGAATTCATCTGGCATGGGTCAACACCAGATCCAGAACTTTCATACCAGGGAAAGGTTGTCAACTACTATGATGTGGAGAATACCATCTGGCAAGAGTACAAGGAGGATGGACATAATCCTGATGATGAAGAGGAATTCACCAAGTACTGCCAGAGGCATGAAGCAGAAATCAAGCAATTAATATTGGATATATATGAGTCTGGTAAATAAAATAAAGGACATTATCCTGGAAAACAACTACTTTGACACACTTGCTGGTCAGAAGTTTGTTGAGTGGAATGACATCAAGAACATTACAGCAGTCATTTCCTTCAGTGGCAGATCCAAGAACAGGGAAAGCTACAAACTGTCTTCAGACTCTGACAGTGATGTTGTTTATGTGACTCACCTGTATATAGATAGGTGGGGGAATGTGAAGGTTCAATTAGGTGATGAAGACACCGATGACTTCAGTTCAATACTTACACCTAGTGATGAACCAATTGAGAACTACGATGACGACACGCTTCGTGAATGGATAGAACTATTAACTTGGTGATATTATGAGTATTTGGTCAGATATGCAAGACAGGAGTGCAGGTATATCACTCTCAAAGGAAGACTATAATCTTCTTTATGGAGGTGGAGATCTTAGGCAGTTACATAAGGACACATATAAAAATATGACATATGAAATTGCTGCAAAAGATTTTCCTTATATTGAGATTATATCAAAGCTTACTATCTCCATCTTCAGTGGAAGTGTACAGGTCATCCTAAAAGATGAAAAGAAGACTTATGAGTTGCAAAGGCAACCTATGAGTAGCAGTATTCATTTCTATTACAACTGTAACAAAAAAGGTGATTACATTCCTGATGTGCAGGATGGTCATCAATATAGTCTTGATGAACTCAAAAGTCTTGCTGAGAAACTCATAGATCTCTTATTGAAAGCAGAGAATGACTTATTTAATGAAGCTGATTGATGATATGGAAGTGGAATCTACATCTCCAGGAAAGAACAGAATTTCACTATTCTGAAATTGACTGATTTCTATAAATATATAAGGCCAATACAAATAACACTCAACGATAGCGAACTGCGAATATATGAAATTTGCTGTCATTTGAAAAAAAATTTAAAAAAATTGAAAAAAAAATTGGATATGTCATTTTTTTGTTTTACCTTTGTGGTAGAAAAAAGAATATATAATAAAAACACAATGATATGAAAGCCATTAAACTTTATAAAATCAATTGGAATCTTGATGATCTTGATCCAGAAGAAAGGGTAAAAGTGAAAGAAACCCTTCCTACTTCAAAAGGATTTAAGGCAGATGATAACTTTGATGTAGTTGAAAAAGTACCTGGACTTCTCAAGAAAAAGTTTGGATATGGTATCAAAAACTATTCATATATAGAAATTCCTATATATGAAGATTTTGAAGCGCTGTTGAAAACCTATACTCCAAGAGGTGAAAAACCTAAGAAGATATATCTGAAAAGTGGTGAGCTTTCTTCCTTTGGTGAAGATGTTGTGAATTCCCTCAAGGAGGATATCTCCAAGCGTTTTAATCTTGAAGGTAAAGGTACTGCTGATGATGAGATGTCAAAGCAGATGGATATGATTATGCTCTCCATAGAGAAAATCTTTGGAATTGAATGGGATGAGGCAGAGAGTGAGAATGATATCTTTGCTGTCATTGACAAAGAAATCAAGAGTCATGAAAAACTTAACCTCAAAAAGATTGACAAAGATAATGAGGATGAAGAATTTTTTGAAGAGGAATAATTCGTAAGTCGCCATCGCTATGTTCAAGAAAGTAAAGAAACTTGATTTATCCCAATGGGTGGTTACCAA
>OBLI01001401.1_pt1 | contig 23678 bp, 26 predicted proteins | sample 1519701 | NCBI WGS metagenome assembly OBLI01 (sample SAMEA3663005, study PRJEB22513) | pig gut metagenome | biome: pig gut; feature: pig-associated habitat; material: faeces | place: France | collected 2012
CTTAATAATCTCTTTGTCTGGAATGTATTCTTTTTGTATACGAATAACGGAAGATGATTGTAAGAATTTATTTATCTTTCTTATGCTAACAGGATACAACAACAGTCCTTTATAGTCTATCGGGTCGTCGAATGTCAGTTCATCATAGTAATTTTTAAATATCTCTTCTTTTATTGACATTCAGAAACATTCCCCATTTTTGTAGACATAGTAATGGTATAACCATAAAAGTTTCTGTTGTTATATCTGTTCATTTTTATAAGGTCATAAAAAGAACCACTTCTATCAAAGAAGAGTTTTCCTATACCGCCAACGTCAGCACCATTAAGAGTTTTAATTACCTGCCATACAATAGACTCTGCTCTATTTTGATAATCGTTAAGCTCAATCATCTTAACATGGCAAATAACCTCTATATTTACATCGACCGTGCCATACAGTCTTGTGTCTGGTGTTATACTTTCAAGATAAACACGAAGTTGTGCTTGCTGATTTGTCGTAAGGTCATCGAGGTATGGTGTTCTAAAAACACGGTAATCGTCCATGTCGCCACCACTTGCACCAGGATAAATCAGCTTGGCTTTTTCTTCTCTTGTTAGACTTGGCTTTTCTAAAGCATCTTGTGTGTCATATTTTAAAAGCTTCCATATATCTTCGTTGTTCAACATAAGATGTTGGATAATAAGAAGTGTAAAGTTTTGTAAACCGTCATATTGGTTATAAGAGCTTTCATTACAACAATCCATAATCCACCACCTTAATATAAACCACGAAGAATAATATACATGGTTCTTTCAATTCCATTCTCGCAAACGCACTTTATCTCAAGCGGACTTTGTAAGTAAGAAGAAACATTAGTGACAGTAAAAGAATTATCATCTATTACATTAAATACATAGTTGTTTTCTGGAACACCAGAAGCACTAAATGTAAACTTCAAGTCAGTCTTGTGTTTGCCGTTATAAAGATATACTTTGACCTCTTTACTTGCGCCAGCAATTAGACTCTTAATGTCTGGAGCGAACACAACGATTTGTTTGTTATTATTAATTTCAGAAGCGTTTTTGTTTTCAGTATCAGAACTTGCAAGGTTGCCATTGTCAGAGTTCTCAGGTGCCTCAATATCAACGGTACACATAAACTCTATCAGTGGGTTACTATCTTCGTTATATGTTTCTTGACGAAGGAAATCGTTTACTGCCTTAACCTTGTAGACCATTGAACCGATATACAATCTATCGTTTATCTTTAGACGTTTAGAATTTTGGTTGTTCTGCATTGTAAGGTTAATAGTTCCCTGCGGCAACGCATTAAGGTCGTTATAGTATGCGTTTGAATATTTCAAAGCATATCCAGCAATACATGGTTCCTCAACAACAACACCAGATTTGTCAACCCACTTTACTACATTGTTACATCGCCTAATAATGCAAGATTTCGTAATATCCTTGTCGTTGTTTGTGTTTGTAACAATCCAAATATTATTACTAAACCTATATCTCCATCCCATAGCCATTGGGTCATTTAGGTCTTTACTTATAATTCGTCTAAAGTCATCACCAAGATTAAGCCCAGTTTTTGGGTCTATTGCGCTGATTATACGGCAAACATAGTCCTCAAACTGAAGGGTTCCAAAAACTTTTTCAACACCTATCTTATAAACATTTGGAGCCATCTCGAACTCTTCTTCTATTTTTGCAGACAGGTCGTATTCGTATTGTTTTCGTGCTTGTCTAAAGTCCTTCGGGACTAAACGCATAGTGGTATTAATAGAATCCAAATATTTATTTGACATTATCAAATACCACCTCCCAGTTAGACAAGATTCTGTCAATAATATCAATACTGTCAAGAACCGTAGACTTAACTTTTCGGTGCGTTATTTCTTCATCTTTCAACAAAGCGTTAATCTTTCTGTGGATTCTTCCCATTCCTTCATAATAAGTGTCTCCACCTATTTCGTAAGAAAGCGTGGTGGCTCTGCTTATAAAAATTTCCATAGGTTCTGTTTCAAATGAAACTAAAAGAAAATACAACCTGTTTACAAGTTCAATATAATATCTTTTATTTTTCATTTATACACCTTCTTAATGGCCGCATCCCAAGCATATTTGCTCATGTGCTTGGTAACCGTTTCTCTATTAACAACAAACCAGTTTACTTTTGCGTTTGTTGTTGTTGCATTAGAAGGTAGCTTAAAATCGCCATCCCCAAGAAGCCTATCTATATCAAGTCTGTTATTATTTACATATTCAGACCAACATACCATAACCCACTCGGACAATATATATTTTTCTTTTTCAAGAAGCTGAATATCAAACTGCCCAACATAATACCATCCAATTACAACCTGTACACCATAGTCTGGCGGTTGTTGGAACTTTACCGTTCCTGTGGATTGGTCATAATCACCATGTACATATTCGTTACCAGCCTCATAACAATAAACAACATTGTCGATTTTGTCTGCTTCTGGCAGGACACTAAATGTGAAGGTGTCAGTATTGCCGTCGCCAGTAAAAGTGTCAGAATGATAGATGGGTTCATCTCTCTTGGAAAGACGGTCAGCAACTGCCAAAGGGTTCGTGAAAAGCGATATTGCATTTACAAAGAAATTGTACATAACCTTGCAAAACATGACTGGATTTTGTGCTAAAGTAGCCTTTAACTGGGGGTCTTTTAGTTCGGCAATTGCCATATTGTAAATTTCCAAGAAGGAAGTACGCATTTATCATTCCTCCTTATTCATCGTTATTGATTTCCTTGATGTAGTCCTTCAAAAGACCGTCAGTGGCCTTGTTAAGAACACGAAGCTTATCAACATTCTTATACTGAGTCTCACCACGAGAAATCTTTACCATAAAGTTTCTGGCAAGCTGCACTTTATCGCACTGGGCAAGATTATCAACCAGCGTCTTAAATTCATCAAGTGGCATATCTGCCAATCTATTATAAACAGCAAGCGTATCACATCTACGGGGAGGGATAGCGAACTCGTTCTTAAATTCATCACAATCCTCACCGAGAGTAAGAATACCACGAGAAAACCAGTCTGCGTACTTTGTAACAATGTTTTGAGCATCAGCAAATCTAAACAGCTTTTTCTCGCCAAAACGGTTAAAGTAGTATTCATTACCGTTAATATTAATATTGGTAGGAAGACCCTCCGCACAATCAATTAAGTGAATAATAGAGCAGGGTCTGTCCATCTTAGAAGTTAATTCGATAGTCTTAGGTACGCCCTGTGTTGCTTTCAAACTATTAATTTGTTCCTGAAGAAGTCGAATGGTTTCCATAAGGTCTTCATTTTGTTTCTTCAGAACATCATTATCATTAGAAACTGCCTTTTTAACCCCAGCAGTAGTAGTAGCTGCATCTTCAGCCTTTGTCATTTTCGTAGCCATAAATAAACTCCTTTAAAATCCATTAAATAATTGAAGTGGGGAGGGGATTTCTCCCCTCCCACAAAAAACCAAAAGTTCTAATTACAGGGTAACGCCAGTGATAGCGCCGAACTTGCTTACGGTCATAAAGCCCAGACCAACACGCATGGTAACATTCAGCCCCATCTCCTTGTCGGGAGCCTCGGTAGGAATGATGTCGGTGGTGACGGTCTGACCCTCGAAGACAATCTTGGCGGGCTTGTAGCCACCATCAGCCATCAGATAAATGGTGTCGCTGGGAATACCAAGCAGAGCAGTAGTGTTTACAGTGTTGGGCAGCATGATGGGGGGAATACGAACCAGCTCGGTGCCCATATAGTCGGTCAGATGACCAATCTTGCTCCACTCGTTGCCAATGCCCATCTGCATATTGGCCTGATTGCCGGTAGGAATAATGGCGGACAGAGCAGCCAGAACACCATAGGCACGAACATTAGCGCCACCGTTAGCAGCACGAAGGGTATCGGCCAGTTTAGCAAACTTGGTGGTGGTGAAACCGTTGGTGAAGTAAGGAGAAGAAACGGTAATGCCATTAGCAATAGCGGTGTTAAAGGCATTAACAATCATCATGTTGATGTAGGAAGAGTAGGAAACGCCAATACGATATACCCACTCACCGAAATCAAAGATGCCAGCAGCAATCTGATACCAGTCAACAGCAATCTTGATGTTCAGGGGCTCAGGGTTGACAGTAACTTCCTTGTTATACAGACGCTGAACAACGCCCTCTTTGATGCCCTCTGCCTGACGAGTAACATAGAAGGTATCATTGCTATGTACGAAGAAACGAGCGGTATCGCCCCAAGCAATGTTGCTGATGTCAGCAAAGCCGTTAAACTCGTTAGAAACGATAGCAGGGATAATGGGGGACATAATCTGGGCAACAATAGCAGCAAAATTCTCGCGGAAAGAAGTGTTCTTGTTTACCTGGGGATTACGAACCATGCCAATCTGGAAATTCTCGGTAGAGAAACCAGCACGCTCCATAGAGAACTTAACAAGCTTCTCAACGAACTTCTCATTGGTAGCCTTATAGTCATCAATACCATTATCGGACACCATAGCAAAAACATCCTTCTTGCCATCGGAATTGGCGGTGTCTGCGATATACTTCTTAACAACATTTACGCCAGACTCGAAAAGAATCTGCTGCTTTTCGTCCATAGAGGCGTAACGGGGACTCTCTTTATCAATAGTGAAAAACTTACGAGCAATATTCATAAAAATGTTACCTCACTTTCTAAAATATGTCAACAATCACGCTACATGGAAGGTGATTACATAGGCGGTAACATCGGCGTCAACGCCCTCGGTAACGGTAACCTTACCGTCAATGGTGAAATAATTGCCAGCGCCCTTATCAGAAGCAGGAGTAAGGGTCATCTTATTTGCAGTAGCAGTAGCAAACTTATTGTCAGAAACGGCACCCTCGAAAGCGCCGTCAGCAACCATCATAACATCCTCGTCACGCAGAATACGGGCACGAACGGGAACACCAGCCTCAGCAACGAGGTCAACAGTACGAACGCCAATACGATAAGTGTTAGCGCCATCGGTAATGGTGTTCACAATAGGCAGGTCGATTACGCACAGACCCTTGCCGGTATTATCGGTGGGAGCAGTAGCCAGACGAACATTAAAATCAGTAACGGTAGTAGTAGAGCCAGCAGCCTTGGTGTAGGCAGCGGTGTAAACAGGGTCAGCAGCGTAGCCGCCCAGAACTACGAAAGATGCGTCCTTAACAGCAACATTCTTTTCGGATTCCTGTACCAGAACAGTACGCAGGTCAGCATCATTAAACTGAGAACTCATCTTGAGGGGCTGGAAAAGATAATTAGCCATTATAAAATTCCTCCTAAAAAATTACTTAAATCTTGTCGAGGTCGTCAACAACCTCATTTTTCTTTGTAGAAGTAGTTCTTGCAGAATAAGCAACTTTGGCAGGAACTTTCTTCTTTGCAGTATATTTACGATAAGATAGCTCACGAACAAAAGCCTCTACATCGGCAAATTCGCCAGCATCGCGGCGACTACGAAGGTCTTCCTTGGTCTTCTCATCAAGGTCTTCGTCCTCGTCAGAAAGAATAGCGTCAGTATCCTCTTTCATCTTCAGAATACGAGACTCTTCCTTTTCGGCGAAAAGAACATTGTACTTGGCTTCGAGTTCATTATACTGGCATTTCAAAGCTTCATATTCTTCTTTGGTGACATACTCTTCCTTGTCGTCCTTTTCCTCTTCGTCTTCGTCTTCTTTCTCTTCTTCAGAGCCTTCCTCTTCGTCCTTCTCCTCGTCCTCGTCATCTTCAAACTGCTTATGGTCTTCAACGGTACCGGCTTCAACCTCTTCGCCATCAGCGGAAGTCTCCTTTACCTCTACCTCTTTAGTACAATCACAGTCTTCACAATCAGAGAATTTGACAGAACGCTCGGTAAGCTCATCCCAATCGAACTCTTCGCAACCTTCGCAATCTTTCATCTCGGCCTTTTCTTTCTCAATTTCAAAGACGGACATTTCACACTTCTCGCAGTCTGCCTCGTCAGCAGCCTTGACAAACATATACTTACCGTCCATAGAACCGATATAGATAAGATTAGCGGAGTCACGAGCAAATTCAATAAATTTGTTCATAGATTCACCACTTTCTGTTTCAATAAGACCGAGTTTCTTTCTAATGCGTTTAGCTTTATTTGCAACAGCTTCGTCGTATTTTTCACCATACTGTTGAGCAGCAAGCAAGCCGCCAGCATTATAAACAAGAGTCCCATTTTTATATTGCATAACCGGATATTTCAAGTGCGAAGACGGAGAGTCTTCCCAACCGTCCTCCACAAGAAGATATACGGATTTAACAATAGTCTTATAGTTCTTTGCCTTCAGAACAGTATTCCGAAGTTCAGTCTTACTTACATCGCCCCAACTATCTTCTGATACAGCGTCTTTGCCTTTATCAACCTTAATCGGGTCGCCAGTGCCCCAGTCAGACTTGGCAAGAAATTCTTGTTTGTCTTCTGGGATTTCAATGTTATACTTCTTTAAAACATTTACTTTGTTGTAAGCAAACGACATTTTTTGTTTAAATCTAACAAATTCTTCTGTCTTTGTATAGCCAGAAAGCTCAAGTCTTGCTCCTTCAATTCCTTCTTGATACTCTTCCATCGTATTCGGGTCTTTTCCAAGAATTGTAACGCCAAGGAACACAAATGACTTAACTTTTTCAATGCCCTCATCCATATAAGAGTCAAGGAACTCGACTTCAACAGAAACCTTCTTATTGCCCCTTTTCTTTAATAACTGTCCAAGCTGATGGTTGTATTCATACCAAAGTAAAGCGTCCTTAATATGAATCCATTTTTTACCATCACGTTCTTCGATAGTAATTGTTGCGCTTTCTGGAATAAGTCCAACAGGATGCTCCGCACCATCATACTGATAATCGTAGAAAACTTTTCCCTCTTCATCAAAGTTTACACTACAATTATGCTCTTCTGTATCACAAATAGTTGTATTATAAAAAGCAAGAACTGGTTTGTTGTAAAAAGTCGGAATTGCAGATTCAAAACTTTCTTCAAGAAATTCCGAACCATTTCTGTTTATACCATTAGAAATAGCCCAGATGTCCATAGACAGGAATTGCTTGTCAGATAATTCTTTAACATCATAATCGTTTACTTCTAAAGCAAAAATCTTTTTCATCATCTGCCCTCCATAAACGATTATTCATCAACATTAATGAATTTGTTGATTCTTGCATCCATACTGACAAGTCTATGTGGCTCATAACCATTCATTTCAATATAGTCATTAATATTAATCACAATGGCTGTGTAAGGAATAAGGTCACGAAGGAATCCATCCATAACAACCTTTGTTGCGTAATCACCAATGTTCGTACACATTGTGATTACTTCCTTAACGGCATCTTCAAGGTCTGCCATATATTCTAACAAGTCTTCAAACATAACCTTGATGTTTTGATAATCTTTTGCTTCAGCAGGGACATTTGGTCTTGGCAAATATTCATTTCTTTCTGCGGCATAATCACCAATAGCATCAGCCATGATAGGAAATTCATGTGCCAAACGATAGTGAACAAGGTGAGACAAATTAGGCATCACAAACTTAACATCAAGTTGTCCAACCATATTGTCGCACTTAGCATTACCAATGAATAAAAGCCCATAAATCCCAGTCAGAGCCTTTTTTACCTCATCAGATATAAACTTTCTGCCCATTTAGCCCTCACCACCTTTTTTGTACTTTAACATATATTCTTCTTTTGTAATTTTAAAACATTTTCTACACAGAGAACATACGCCAATTATCTTTTGAGGGTGAATACCGAACCATCTTGTAGTATCCCACAAAATAGCGCTTTTCCCATCTGGAAGCTTATGTTTACACTCTTCTGCCATAAGCATCACCTCTCAATATTTGTACCGCTTTCATAAGAAGCGGCGGTAGAGTCGTTTTCTATCTTGTCTTCTGTAATTTGTTTACGCCCAGCTTCGCCCTCCTGTTTGGCAACAGTAGTATTGTTATCCTTTGCGCCAGTATTGGAAGTAAAGGAAGTCTGGATAATCTTGAACTTATCATAGATTTTAGAAGAATCAACCCAGTCGGCATTATTTACAGCGTCCATTAGGGTCAGGCCATTAAGTGCTAAATATTCTGGGAACAGCTCTGTCTGTCCCATACTTAAACTCTTTTCAATTGCACTAATTCTTTCCTTTTCACTAAATGAATCTCCAAAAATCTTAAAGTTCCAATGATATTTTAAATCATCTTCATCGTACATATCACGAAGAATAATGTCAACAGCCCACGCAAATTGCTCATAAAGTCTATCAATAAATCTTGTTTCAATAATTTTACCGGCGTTTACCTGAGCAACAGAAGGTTTTTCAGTAGTAGTAATAAGTGTAGATGCACCGGAGGTATTAATTACCTGTTGCAAGGCTGTATTGTAAATTCCATTAGCATTAGGAATCTCTTGGAAGTGATGAAGCTGATTGTTTTTACTTGGAACCATGACATATGACGTCCCAGGAGGCATAAGGTTATTAGCTTTTGCCTCAAACAAATTAACGGATTCTGGAGATAACGCATAGTCGTCAAGATACGCACCAGATTTATTCTTGTCGTTTAACGGGATTTCACCAGTCAACATGGAATAAAGCGGAACAGACAGTAATTGCTGTTGCAGCAACGAATACGAAGCAAGGTCTTGTGCCTGTAACAAAAGGGACACGAAAGGAGAAACCTGTAAATCGTCCGCTTCTGTAAAACAGAACACAAAACAAGTATTAGCTGGCAATTCTTTCCAATAATACCATTGCATTGTTCTGTTATTATATTCAACAACAACATCTTCTGGGGTTTTATCTTGATTAATAATCTTTCTTCCAGATGGTGTTTGTTCCGTTGCGTTCATTAATTCCTGATAGTATTTACCAAAAATTGGCGGGAATTGTCCAAGGTCAGTACCAGCTTGCCAAAAATAAGCGAAATTAAATGCCACTATTTCATAACTGTCAGTAGAATGTTTTACTATCTTGTACCAGTCACTTGGCAACTGCTCAAAATAAACATAATCGACACTTGGCTCTTCCGTCTTGCTACCTTTATTATAGTTTTGTCTAACATAATAAGCCTTTTTGCCCTCTGGAATTACCTGCGCTGTAATACGTCTAAATTGTTTTTCAGGATTAAGTTTCTTATGCCATTTGTCGATAAATTCCCACTCACGCTTAAACCTTTCGGTAGACATATCTTCTTTTGAAACATAGGATGGCTTTATATAGCTTCTATATTTCAAAATTCCTTCATAAAGGTACTGAAGCCTATACAGTGGATATGTCATATTTAAGGCGCTATGTGTCGCCTCTCTTAAAGTCTGTTCATTATGGTCAATGTCTAAAAGAGCATTTTCTATCTGCTCTCTTTCCATAAACTTGGCAGTTGACTTTAGCTGCTTAATTCTTTGATTTAACAAATACGGGTCATCAACAAAAAACGAACCACTATTCATTAAGAAGCCGCCAATAGTCCCAGCAGACAACATTGAGGAATACGGGCCAGAAGAAAAGAAGCTTTTCCAACGTTTATTTTGTTCGTCAATATGAAGGAAACCTTCAGTATTAACAGGAGGGGTCTGTTCCTGCTTTTTCATTTCTTTCGCCAGAATCAACACCTCCAAACCTCTTTGACTCTAAAATGTCCATATATTCAGAAAACTTTCTTAATGTAGCTTGACACTCTTCCGTTTTTTCAAAATCATCCAATTCTTGTTTAATCAACTTTTCTTTTAGCCAAGTTACAACCATATCTGACTTTTCTTCCTTATAGTTGTCTTCGGTTATAACATTTACATTTCCACTTTTAAAGTATTTTTTAACCTTTTTGTCAAATTTAGTTTCAACATAAATGTTTTTATTGCAAATTATAAAGTCGCCCAGACTCTCTAAGAAGTCAAACATTTCTGAAAAACTATTATTTTTAGCATTGATTTTCAGAATCATATTTACCTCTTTCCAAAGCCCAAACCAGTCAGCTTTTGTAAGTTATTATTAAATGGGGTTACACTGGAAGCCCTATGCTGTACTGCTCCGCTTCCAGCATACGCACTAATGTTTGTGCCTTTATTTTTGTAGCTTAAATCGTCTTCAAGCATTGCTATAAAGTGAATACCATACAGCATACTAATAATTCTATCTTTTCGTCCAGCGCCCTCATTGAATTGCCATCTGCCATTTTTATTTCTAATCATCTGTGTCTTAATTGCTTCATCCACAAGCTTATTAGTATTCAAAAATGGCGCAATCATATAATTAGCTAAAGCCCTATCAGAAGAATCATTACTTGTTTTTAGTTCCATGTATCGGTATTTTTTGTTCATGTATTCAAGAACACTGTCCTCATCCATAAGAAGAAGAAGATGTCCTCTTTCAAGTTCTATCTGTGTTCTTACTACCATATTGTACTGCATAGCAGAAGCACTACCACCAGCGACCTGTACGCAATAAAGAACTGGCATAGCATTTGGGTCAGCAACACGCATATCAAACTTTTCGGTCTGGTTGGTGGTTCTCCAACCTGGATACCACACATTACGCATAATGTCATGTGTCTTTTGACCGCAAAGGTTTGCCGCATTAATACCAAGTGCGCCACCAGCATCTATTACAGCATAGTCACATTGTAGGTCATAATACAGTCTTTTCAGTCTAACAATCTGGTCATCAAGATTCACACCATTAATGGCCTCAATATAGGAAACCTCTTTCATATAATAATCATCAATTTCCATAAGACGGAATACTGTGAATACTGTATTATCGTTTATGCTACCAGCAGAAACAGCGATATCCATGCTTACAACACGGATTTCATTAAGTTCTTTCTTTTGATAGAACTTTGATTTTGTTAAATCTCCACCATATTTTATAAATTCATCATCAGTTATCGGAATTAAAGGAGCCACTATTCGTCTTGCCCTTTTTAGGTGCTCATATTTGAACATTGAATGTTCAGATTCGCCGTAAGGGATTACTTCCATTTCCATACGGAAGGTTCTTGGGTCAGTTCCCTCTTCTTTTAACTGTTTATCAATAAAGTCTGCCGTGATGATGTTTGACTCTACACCAAACTGATACGGCAAAGACACTATTGAATAGTTTGTATCCCCAGACGCAATAAAATTGGCATATTTTTCAAAATCTTTATAAGACCACTCATCTTTATATCCGATGGAGGTCAAAGAAATCATTATATTTGGTTCTTCATCAATATAATGTTTGTATTTTGGGTTTTTAGCGAATGGAGGATTCCGTCTACCAGTCAAGAATGGTGTTAGGTTTGTGTTTACATCTTCCTTATCCATCAGACGACTTTCGTCCAAAATAAGAATCTGTGAACGTTTACCTTTACCGCCAGGGCCGCATACGACAGTTTCTATCGTGGAATTATTTTCAAACTGAATGTCTGCGCCGTCCTTAACAATATGAATACCGTCAAGACCACCCTTAAGTTCAGTTTCCAGCATTGGACAGTTCATAGCCAAATCCCTAATCTTTTCAGCAAGAATCTTGCCCTGTCTTACATTGGCAGACGAAACTACAATTTTAATTCCAGGATATAAAATTGCTTTGGCCACACAGTAGACTGAACACAACCAGCTCTTGCCAAGTCCACGGCTTGCGAAGAATACGAATGTGCCAATTTTCTTTTCGCCAGTAAAATCCATCAAATAAACAAGTATTTTCTGAAAGAAATACAAGTTTATTCCCAAATATTCTGTTATAAATCTATGAATGTTTTGTCTGTAATAAGAAATCCAATCATTAAAGTTGTCCCAAAACTGTTCTGAATACTTATTATTATTTTGGTTAGCCATCGTCTTCATCATATGAGGATGTTGACAGGATATCGGAGCTATATTGCTTATAAATCTTCTCAAAAGCCTTTGAATATTGGTTTTCTCTTCCAAGAGTCCTTGCCAAAGCGCCAGCCATAGCTACTTTTATCTTGTTTATTCCGTCTACATCTTCAAACCTTGGGTCACGATTAATAATCGGTTTTGTTCTTTCAACTTCTTTAATGAAGTCTCCTAAAGAAGCAAAGCCAGTGCCAGTAGAGTTCTTTGCTTGCTGTTTTGGGGTAAGTTCAAGCTGCTTCATCGTGTCCATAAATGTTTTCCACTGTTTGGACACATCTTCGCCTTGCTCCCTCTTCTTTACGATTGAAAATTCATCACAGACAAGTTGTATAATCAGTTTTTGCTTATTAAGCTCAGAAATATCATAGTGTTCGTCCCACTCAAGATACTTCTTGCCAAGCCAACGAAGGTCGTCGTCATTATAATTGCCAAATTTATCCCTAAATTCTTTAAGTTGTTTTCTGGTAATTATAGTTGTTTCATCTTCTGGCTCTGTTGCATATGCTATTTCTTCGTCTTCAGAATAAACACGACCATCTTCTTCCATTTTTGGCACCTCTTTAAACGGGATACCACAAAAATTGGAATTTTCAAAGCACAAATCAGTCTTTATGCTTTGTATCATAATGGATTTTAGGTTTGTTTTCTTAATAAATAGACCAAGAAATGTCTTATTTTTCAGCATAGCACTAACATCTTCTGAATTTTTAGACTTTTCTGCCCACTCAATAAGCGATGGGAACACTAAAAGGTCAAGCTTGCAACAAGTTACAATAAGTGCCTCTTTTATGTTTCCGGTCACATTGTAGTGGTCATAAAAAATGTCATTACAGCAGTCTTTACAGAAAGCTGTGTATCCATCTTTGTAATATTTGCTTTTTGTGGAGAAAAAATTGTTTTTTCTCATTGTTTTGCCGCAACAAAGACAGGTTTTCTTTTTATTATCCGATTCAGAAGACTCAATTTCTTCATCTTGAACAATAATTTCCTTGTTGTCTTCCATGTTCCCATTAACTCCAAATAAAAATTCCCCGCCAGAATTAACTGACGGGGATAAATTAGTTCATATTAAACGAAAGAATAGATGATTTGGGAAATTCCGTGTTCAGAATCTACAATAAATGCCTGATTCTTACGAACGCTTCCGTATCCTTTCTCATAAGCCCATCTGGACTTTTTAGAAATTGTCGGAAGTCTACGAACATCTGTGCCGCCAACATCCTTACACTCTTCGTGATGAAGGTGGGCAAGGAAATATACAGTACGGTCAGTATCCATCATCATATATCTTGCGTCTTCCTGTACGATATTGTTGACCTTATCGGCCTTAATATCGTGTGCAAAGCCCAAAAGCGTTCTTCCGAACACCTTATACTTTCTTTCAATGGCGTCAGCGTCTACATCAACACATTCATCGTCACGATAAACAGCACGAAGCGTATTGGCAATGCCAAAACTTACAACTCTATCATGATTTGAAGGAATATGTATTACTTCAACCTTGCTAATCTTCTTAAGCTGCTCAATAATATCAATCAAAATGTCTGTAACTTCAACAACTGCGTCTTCAATTTCGCAATCGTTATCCTGCTGCGTTCCAGCAGTAGTAGTTCCAGACTTTGTATCAAAATTCAACAGGTCATTGCCGATTGTAAGAATAATTTTCTCAAACTTTCTATTACCAACCTGCTCAAGAACATCATTAATTACACTAAAAAGGCATTTTCTTGCTACATTTGTATCATATTGGTCGCCAGTAGCGGATTTGCTTGCCCACATAGCATAATGTAGGTCAACAATCGGAAGCACCAAAGCATAGCCATTATCAACATGGTCGTTGTTCTTATACTGACTAATCTTCTTTGTTTTGCCAATATTATCGAAAATTTTCTTAAATAATGCGTCATCCCACACAATTTCGTTTTTAGGGGCAACACTAATCTTTGAACTATAAAGGTTGATTACATGACCGCCCTTAACCTTACTGTCCCATTGGGAATTTTTAGCACTAATAAGCTTAAAGTGTCGTGGGTCAAACCCGTGCTTTTCGAGAAGAAGCTCTGGTGTAATATTCACACCCTGTTCAACTTCAATGTCGCACTGGCTTGTTCTTGTATCATCCGAATTAATTGTAAGAATCTTTTTGTTGGGATTAATATATCCGTCAAAACCATCGGAAAATTGCTTGTCATTAGCAATGTCTGGAATACTAATGGGATTAAAACTATCGTCGAGATTATTTTGTTTTCTATATCTGCGACACACGCCACGGATAGACTCGCCAGTCATGTCTACGCCATATTCCTTGTTTACAATCTTCGCAACATCATTGTAAAAGCTTTGTTCACCAGACTTTTTCATCTCCGTACAAAGCTGAATAATTCTGCTTCTTAAATCCATAATCCTTTAATTCCTTTCGGTTTATTTGTCAACCGACAACATCATCAGTTTCGATACCGACATTGATTACAATGTCGCTACCGTCATAGTCACTAACAAGTTCGGCAATAGGATAGCTCTTACCATTAATCTCAATATACACTTCCTTGCCGTCTACACCAAGTACACCAGCAATCTTTCTGCCCTGCTTGTCAAATACACCATACTTAATCTTCATATCCACGCAACTCCTTTTCCCTTTCGGCCAGTTTAAACTTCCGTTTAAATCCTGGAAGTAACTTTATAAAGGGTGTGCTATAATTTTTCTTTTCAAAATAGATTTGTGTTCTTGGGTCTTTAACCGTTTTTGACTCTGTTATCTTACTGCCGAAATAATAAGCCCCAAGATTACAGTCTTTGCCATCTATTACACTTTGCTCAATTGTGTTAAATAATGCTTCTACTACTTCTTTAACATCTGAAACCATGTACCCAGTTTCATTAGCCACAATCTTAATTAAGTCTTTCTTTTTAAGAACACCATCAGACCTTCTTGCCATTGTTCCTTACCCAATTATTGTAATTTCTAAAGTCAGGTTCTGCCATGTAGTAATATCTGTTGTGGCTTGTAGAAAACACTCTGTATTTAGTCGTAAATCCAGACTCCTTAATTTCGTTCCATTCCTTTTTACTCAACTTAACCAATTTAATCCTTCAAATCCTTTACTATAAATTTTTGTTGTTTTGCATATAAAATGACAATATGCTATTACAATTTTTGTTTACAATGACAACACACCATACATTATGGTATTTCATAATTAGTTCGCAAAAATTTCTTCGTACAACTTATCAATGTTATTATCGTCTAAAACATATTCGCCAACGTTTCTAATTGGAACAGAAATCTTGTACTTATTCATCTTCGTCTTTACATCTTTGTTCCAGAAGTTATGTTTGGCAGAACCATTATCTATTCTTGTCATATAGCCATAATCAATAAGTTCACGGAAATGTCTTCTTCCAACATTGGCAGGGTCGATATGAACCCAATCGGCAAAGGACACTTGGGAAATTCTAAATTCACCTTTGGAATTAGCAAAGGTTTTAGCATAACAAAGAATAGCCAAGGCAACCTTTCTTGTCTTTTTGTTATCAAACCGTCTTTTGATTTCAGCAACATCTTCTTCAGAAACCCTAACAGTAATGTTTTCAGTCAGTCGTCTTTCGTCACCAAAGGCATTGTCTATACAGGCGTTTAAATACAGGGGCAAGTAAACCCCGTATTTATTAGCCCATTCAAAAATATTCGTTCTTACTTGAAGCTTATCTTCAATCCCCTGTTCCTTGTACCACTTCGCAAGCAGGAAGCAAATTCTATAAAGACAATTTGGGTTTATGTTTTCACCATTAAGATATTGCCGAACAAGTATAGTTTCGTTAATCAAGCAATAACCTCCATCATTGTATATTTCTTTCCAAGATATTCATATTCGCCGTTATCGTCTCTTTCTGGAAGACTAAAACGTTGCTGTTTGATATTTAACAGGATTCCTTCGGAAGCCACCTTCCACATAAACTTTTTATTTTTGTTGGGATACTTTTCATAACAAAGTGCTACTGCGATATTAGCAAGGATACGCTTATCTGGACAAACCTGTTGACACTCTTCTTTGTATAGGTCATAATAGTATTTCCAATTTACTTCAAAATTCTTTACAGTATCCTTGTCAATATCGTCATACCATGTTTCAAAAAAGTCCTTATACTTTTCAAAGTTCTTACATTTTGAAGCGAACGAAGAAAGTTCAGACATCTGTTTATCAAATCTAATAAAGATTTCTTCAATCTTATTGAATGTCTCTTCGTCATACTTTGCGAATGGCGACATCATAATCTTGTAGTCAAAATCCTTATATGTTTTCTTAAATCGTATTTCTGCTTTCTGCCAAGACTCTATATCTTTTGCAAGTCTGTTCATGTTGCTTTTAGCAACAGAGAACTTTTTCATTTTAGCATAATAGTCACTACGATATTTCATAAAGTACGGAACAGGTTTTGCATATTTTGCGATATACCGAGGGATGTTATACATTACTCCGGTTTTTGCATAATCGATATTTTTACCGTTAATTACAGACAGCATATCAATATATTCTTCGTACTTTTTCTTTTGTTCTGGATTATTTGTAACCTTGTTATGATAAGTGGTGGCACAGTTTGAAGTTTCACCTATCAAAGAATTTAGCGTTTTAAGTACAATACTAATAATGTTTTCACGATTGACTTCTTGCGACAACGCAGTTATCTTATCTTCAATGTCTATAACAACTGGGCAATGTCTATCTACGCCTTCAATCATTGTGTCGTTTTCTACAACAAGAACTAAATCTCCGTCGAAATCTGCGCCATTGAGTCTTTGTGGTGTGATACTACGAATGTTAATCATACAGACATTGGACAAATGGGAACACCATCTGTCAATCTTTTTGTTTACAACTGCGTCAAGAACAGTATGTTCGCTTCTACAAATGTGAGGGTTTCTTTCAATCAAGTATTCGCCTAAATAATCACCGTCAGCGTCGTTTGTGTAAAACTCATGTTCGTTAAGACATCCAACGACATCAAGACCGCCAATGTGTTCAGCTAAAGCAACAAGGTCTGGGGCCAATATTTTGAAGCAAGCCTTTAACCAAAGCTTTCCACATTTCATTTCGTCAATATACTTTTTCAAAAGGTTTACAATATATTCACGAACACACTTTTCTTTTATCATTTCTGGGTTTTTCAATATTGAAGCTACATAGTCGTTCATCGGCTTATGTTCGCTATATGTCAACCCTAAAAAACAATAAGTATACAACGGGTCACCATTAACTATTCTTGTTACCCAGTCGATGCTGTCCTGCGCCAATGTAGCAAAATCATCATAGTCAAGGTCAAGGTCTTGAAGTATCTGATAGTTGCCACGGGTGTATACAGGCTCTTCTTCTTTACTAAAGTTCCATTTGGCAATTCCAATACAGTGATTATACTTGTGGAACTGTTCCCAATAGAACTCCCAGTCACGATAGTCCCCATACTTTTTGAAATATTTCATGCCCTTATACATGGACTCCGTAAAGATTATCATTTCGTCTTCTACGCTGTGTTCAACGCCCCATACATCCTTAATGAACTTCACATCCCTAATCTTAAAGAATGTTGTGTAGTCAAATTCATGCGTTACACCCTTACAGTATGGCAGTCTTAACTGTAAACTTGTGGGGTCTGATTTTGCACCAAGAAGTTCTTTAACCTGTTTTGTAATATTTGGATGGTGGATACCGCACCCATCAAAGGCATTAATTTCAATATTCTTTACACCAGTACGGATTCCCTTTTGTTTCCATTGCTTATTTTCGCCAGTGTTCTTGTCTACATATTCTATGACATCATCCACTACATACTTTATGTTTTGGTTTTCTATCGTAGTGTAGTAGTCTGGCACAACAATTATCTTTGGAAACCAGCCCTCTAAGCAATGACAAGAACTGAACATTAGCCCACGATAGGCCATGTATTTTGAAAGTACAGTTTCTTTCAATTTAACACCAAGGCCGATGATTTCATCCAATGTATCATAAATATCGTCCCTAAGAAAAGACAATATTCCCTGTCTGGTCATACTGGCTGACCTTTCGGACATTGTATAGTGTTTGCCGTTTATTACAATACCCTTACGCATCATGTCAGTAAAAGCTTCAAGCTTGGACTGTGCGCCAGCACAGTCCACAAAGAATACATAACCTTCAACGCTATCGCTTTTGTTTATAATTCGTATCTGCCTAAACAGCATATTGTCCTGCTGTTTAATCTCGTAGAACTTTAAGTCGCCATTAACTTCCATTCTTAACCTAACAAGGTCAAGGAACTGGAACTTATGAACAGTATAAAGCTTTGGAGCAAACAAATAACAAAACCCCTTATTCCTTATTTTTTCTTGCCACTACTTCAAAAACTTCAACAGAATTACTTTCTACTGTATTAGTCCCTAAAAGAATACGGTCTACTTCATCTTCAATGCCGTTAAAACAATCTTTGTCAGAACGGCTTCTTAAAGCAATTTCTACAATGTCGTCCCCACGGTCTATACTACGCTTGTAACGTGTCTTGTCGTCACACACTACATAGAACACAGCCATTGGTATGCCAAGCTTACGAAGTCGTCTAAGCCCAGCAGGATTAACTACAACAATAGCATCTTTCTTGTCTTCGATTTCTTTCTTACTAATTCCATAAGACCAGTTACAGAATGTTGCGTGTTCAACAAGTTCATCGTTTAGCTTCATTTCATTGAACACATCTTCACTAACATAATGATAATCTACACCATCAACTTCATTACCACGAATAGGCCTTGTTGTATGACTGACAATCTTTTCATATCTGAAGTTGTCACTGATGTATTTTTCCAATGTCGTCTTTCCGCTTGCACTCTTTCCCACAAGCACAATAAGCATTAAATAATCCCCCCGTTTTCTGTGTAGAACTTGATAATATGATAAATCTCTTTCCAACTGTTTACAACATAAACATCATCTAAATTGTTAATCTTGTTCCAGTCACCATCGTGATTGTTTCTAAAAAGTATTTTTACCTTAGCATTGCTGCTTCTCAAATAATCAATATGGTCGTCAATGAATATGCTGTCAGACATATCTATCATAGACTTATCATACGAACATTCATTTCCCTTAAACTCTAATAGAAAATAATCTTTAATGAATGGCATCTTATTCTTACACCAAAATTCCTTGAAGAACAAGTTGTCTTTGGTTCCATAAGTAACTAAAGAATATTCACAACGCTTTTTAAAATAATTAAGCGTTTCATAGCAGTCTTCAAAGAACTCTAAAATAGAAAATAATTTGCTGCTTGCGAACAATTCTTCACAATGTTTATCTGTTAAACACGGAAATAAATCTTTAAAATCATATTTCTTTAGTTCTTCATAACTTTTGTTTGTTCCGTATTCTTGATTAAGCAGATAAATCATTGCACTGTTTGAATCTACAAGCGTGTTGTCAAAATCAAGATATACTTTGATAGGTTTCTTCTTGCTAAATATCACAAATCATTCACCCCAATGTCAAATTTATAATCTAATAACGAAGATATGTCAAAATCATATCTGACTTTCTTCAATGTCTGTGGAATAAGAATAGGATTAAGACTTAATACATCTTCCCTGTTAATGCTTTTCTTTTCAGTTTCATTTCTAAATCTGTAAAAATCAGATATTCTAACAAAATATGTTTCTTCGTATTTTCTAAAGTTAAGAATTAGCCCAGCAACAGTACCACGATACCTTTCAGCCTCTACTAAAGACATTATCTGACTGTCTTTAATATCCTTGCTCTTCTCTAACTTGTCATTTCTACTAAAAGAAAAACTTGTTCCACCATTACTTTTAAGTTCTAAAGCAAAGAATATTGGGTACTTGTATAGGATAAGGTCATATTCGTTTTTCATGCTGAATCGTGTATTACCCCCACCACCACCAAAAGAACTGGCAGGGTCTTTTACACGATGATAATACACGACATCACCATGTTCCTTGTTGTACTTCTTTATGCTGTCGTGAACCTCTTGTTCAAATATCTTACCAGTATTTATGTAATCACCACACGATATTGTAATATTATGAAGTTTTGACTTCTACCCCAACCTCGCCATGCTACGCATGGCAATGTCAGGTAAAGCAAGCAACACAATTTGATATGTCACCTTCAGCTTTACCTAATTATACCATATATTGCAATATATGTCAATAGGGTTTTCCATAAATTACATGAAAATTAACAAAATGTTCATAATATTGTACAAAAATATGTAAGATATATTTGACATTATTGTATAAATTGTATTAATTGTAAACTTTTTATGTACCTACTTGACAGATACAAAGCATTATGGTATACTATAACCAGAACAAACAGAAAGGAAATGAATATATGACCACTAATAGAAAGAACAGTAGAATGAGATACCACGGACATAATAACAGAAGACTATATCAAATGGAGTTAAGCATCAAGAAAGAGCAACGAGAGCTTGGACGAGCATTAGTAAATGGGCTAAGCTGCATTGGAAGAACTTTTAGGTTTCTAATTATAAATGCCATTCTTTGCTTCGCCCATAAAAATCGTGAAGCCGAAATGAAACAACAAGCTATTGAACGAAAGATTGTCAATGAAACACAGCGTGTTCAAAAACAAATCGCCTATAACAAAAGAAAACAACAAAGACAAGATAAAAGAAACGAACTAATAGACCAGTGGTCTAAACATATGGTCAAGTTTGTTAATGGGAAATATATCACCGTCAGTTTAGATGACTATACCAAAATGACAGATAAGCAAAGAAAGGAGTGGAATGGGAAATGAAAAAATAAGTCTATTGCTTATTATAATATCGTCCACCACCTTCACCTCTCGTGCATATGACTATTGTCCTTGCCCCCCCCCTTCTCGTGCATATGACTAAAAGTGCTTGACCCCATTCAAGAAATTTTTACCAGTAAGAAATTGTAAATCACCCCCGCCCGCCCGCCTTGCGGCGGGACGGTGCGGGGTTCGACGGTCAGCCAATGCCCGCACGCTCTGCGGCAAGCTGGTCTGCGTCGCTCCATGGGTCAGCGGGTGTAATGAGGCTCGGCTCTTGTAGGGGTGCGGCTCTCCATCGTGCCGCCACGATGGGCGGCAGGGGGATAGCATATCCCGATGGCATTAGAGCAGTAACTCCTCCGTCGGCGGTCGGTATGCCATAAATGTCGGCGCGGCGTTCAGCGGCGCACAATTCGCGGTCAGTGTATTTAAGTCTCATTTCAGCAACTCCTCGATAGCGGCGGCAGTTTCCGCGACGGTGGCGGGCGCGGGTGCTACTCTGCCCGCTTTGGCGGCGGCTTTGTATCCCCAATCGCCCACGGCGGGCTGATTCTGAATGCGGCAGTAGAGGTCACCCAAAGCAACGGCGGAATAGCGGGCAACAGTAGCACGTGCGGCGTTGCTCTTGTCCTCATCAATCTGAGCCCATAACAGGCGGGTGTCGTCGTCCTTGTCTTTGCGGCGGGTGGTTTCCTGCGTTTCGTTCTTGCCTTTAGCGGGAGTCATGGTGCGGACTCTTTCGCCTTTAATGCGGCCCAATTCCACAATGTAACGGCTCCAATCCTCAGCGGTCAACATATGGTCAGCGGCGGCAGAGCCGAGTACATACGGAATCATGTACTGCGCAGAGAGCATGTGAGCGTTGCCGGCCTTGGTCATAGCTTCAACATAAGCGGCGGCTGCGGGTGCGATAGTGTCGGCGGTGGGCAAACCGTCGGTATCGGTCAGAGTCGCAAGGTACTTGATGCAAGCGGGTCCATTGGTGGTCATGCGCTTTTTGTTCGCGGCGCAAGCGGCGAAGATGAAAGCGGCCTCGTCACGTCCGATTTTACCGCTGACTTTTTCGGGGAGAAGTTCGGCGAAAGTACGCGCCCACGCAAGAACGGCGGGCTTGAGTCCTGCCGTTCCCCGCTGAATTTTGCTGAGCGGCGTACCATTGTTGAGCCGTACAAACAACTCGGCGGCCACGGAGATGTCGTCGGTGGTCGTCACGCTTACGGCGACGGGATAGGCCTCAAGTCGAGAAAGACGAGCGGCGGCGGCGTTGAAATCCTCGAAAGCAGTGTCGCAAGCGGCCTTTGCGGCGGCCTTGTTAGGAGACTCTGCGGGGAGTTCCTCATAGGCAGCGTCGGCGGCGGTCAGTGCGGCGTCGGCGGTATCAACGGCGGCCTGTGCGGCGTCTCTCTGAATGCGGAGAGCGGTCAACCGCTGAAGTCCATCATCGAGGAGTCGCAAGGTCTTTTCGCCCTTGCTCACCTCTACAATGGAGACTGTACCAATACCCCATCCCCGCATGATTGTATCTTCAAGCTTTGCGCACTGCTCAGCACTCCAAACGCCCGCCGGGCGCTGAATGTCGGGCGTTGCGATGTCGCCCACATCTTGCGCGGTCAGCAGTTCGGAAACGGTCATGGTTTTAATTTCGGTATTCTCACTAATTCTAATGGCGTTTGCGTTCATGGTCTTTTCTCCTTTTCTTTGGTTGGTTGGTTGGTTGTTGGTGTACTCTTTACAATGGTCTATTCAATTGTCAAGGTTCGTTCCCTGCCCTGCCCGAATGGGGGCGGGAGGTTCGGAAGGGGGGCGGATGGGCTCTTTCTCTTCCGATTGCCTTTATCTTACCACCTTCAGGGTGAAAAAGCAAGGGGTAAAATTATTACAATGTTGTAACCGCATGACAAACTTTTAACAAAGTGTTCCCTTGCTTATATATAGGTATGACTTTTCCCGCTGTCCACCTACGGCGTACAATTTCAGGCTTTTTGTATTCCCAGTTTTTATGTAAATTCGTTGTACGGCGTTTTTCGGCGTTCGGCGTGATTTTATATCCCTAAAAGCAAAAACGCCGTACAGAGGCATTTTTGACGGTTTGGTGACAAATAGCTTTTTTGTTATCATCGTTACACTTATTATAACATTTTCTATATGAGTTGTCAAGAAATGCCGCCGCTGTCCTGCCGTTATTCTTTTATGAGAACATCAGACCATCGGTCTGCCGTACTGCCGTTATCCTAACGGCAGAACATCCCCCAATACCGCTTCGCCTCCGGCACCGCTCCCAGTACTTGCCATCCTGCCAACAACTGCCAGGCTCCCAGTAACTACCAGGCTGTGAAAGTTTTAACAAACCCCTGCTCCCCCAGGGACACACACGCCGCCAGAACACACACAACACACGGGCAGGAAAAGATTCCCATAGTATAATGATTGTTATTATAATAATGATTTGTATAAGATGGATATATATATTTATTTATTTTTGTGGACTATTCTTTGCTTTCTTCTTTGCCAAGGAGGACACTAAAAGAAAAGATACAAAGTGTTTAATTTGTAGTGTAGGTTGGTAGCAGTTTTGTAGTATAGCTGTAGCGATTGTTTTGATTGACTTATTGTTAGGTTTTACGCAGTCATGCTACCAAGAACAAATCCACATGAAGTCACATGAAATATGAGTTTTCCATAATATTTATATATTTAATATAAGCGCACATTTTTGTCCAGTTAGCAGACCCTAAAAGCATATAGATAAATTGGTTTATTGACCAACATATTTATAGATAACTGTTCAGATAGTTTTCTGCGCTTTTTGTCCCTGCTGCATTTTTCTGATGGTTCAAACACTAAAGAAAAATCAGGCATAATATACTGGCCCACGAATTTTATATCATTTTTCAGATAATATACTGGCCCACGAAATATACCTTATTTTTTGGTTTTTTCTCTCCGACTATATTTTATTGTAAATTACACTATATATATTTATATATTATTAT
>OBLI01001407.1_pt1 | contig 23616 bp, 21 predicted proteins | sample 1519701 | NCBI WGS metagenome assembly OBLI01 (sample SAMEA3663005, study PRJEB22513) | pig gut metagenome | biome: pig gut; feature: pig-associated habitat; material: faeces | place: France | collected 2012
TAGGTTACATCGCAGGTATCGTTTGCTACTGGTTCATCCGCACCTTCCTTTATGCTATCTAAAGGACAGAACTTTCGTATATGGGGAAGTTAAGGGAAGTTAGGAAGAAGTTAGAGGGACAAATGTTCTAAGTTTTACGCTAGAAGACTATTGTCTCTTAACTTCCCGAACGACCGTAGGGAGTGATAACTTCTTTAACTCCTTTAACTTCTGAACTTGCTTATAAGGTAGGCTTTCTCTTTTACGTGAAAAAGTTTTTTTTGAGAAAAAGTCTCAAAGTCTCATTTTTTATTGAAAATACCGGCTTAAAGACTTGATAGATAATAAGATAAAGAAAATGAGACTTCTCGGTTTTGGTGCCGAGAAGTCTCATAGAAGTATTATTATTTTACTTTTTCTTTACAAGATACTTCATACCATCTGCAAATCTCTTATGTTTTAACTCACTCATATTCGCCAGTTTTCTGCCGAATCCCATCAAACTGTTCACCTTGAGCGATGAACCTATCTGCTTTTTCAGATAGTTGAAAATCTCGGCAGCAGTCAGATATTCACCCTCTTTCTCTATGTAGTCTATGTAGTCAACTAAATATAGACCGCTTAACGGGCTGTGACAGACCTCCTTATGGTCATTATTCCTAGTCCTACTTGTCAGTTTTTTACCTTATTCCTAGTTTGTATTGACATACTTTATAAACTGGAAAAGTAGACACTATCAGTTTTATAAAACTGAAATACTAGACACTTCTAGAAAGGTTAGATTTTAGTGAAGTCAATCTCATCAGAGAAGTGCTCGAACTCAACATCCTTATATCCGTATCTGGCGAAGAGCTGTTTGATATATACCTGTTGTTCCGGCAGGAGTTTCAGTTGTCCCAGTTTCTAACGGTAGTATTGTCCTTTGCTGCCGAGGTAGTCTCTCATTTCGGCGCGCAGTGCAGGAGCGTCTTTCACTTTCATTTCGGCAAAGAGTTTGTCGAATCCCCATGCCATTTTCACGACACGCAGCGGAGCGAAGTACTTGCATTCTCTGTTTTTCAGGGCATTTGGGAAAATGGCATCCCCTCTATCAGTCTTCTCGTTTTTGTAGAGACCGGATAGATAGTGAATACATTTGTCTTTCATCGGACATGGTTCGGTGAAACAATAGGTGATGAGGCTAGGAACGTTTCCGTATTCGAAAGCCTTTTTCAGTAATTCCTTTTCATCCATGTTTCTTAAGCATTAAGAATAAAACATTCTGTTTTACTAAACGAAAAAGCATCCTGTTTATTGCCTTATAAATGCTATTATTATCACTTCATAAAGCTTTTTTTCGATGCTAAGCAGCAAAATCATGATACTTCTCCCTAATTTATGATACTTCGATGAGACTTCTCCCTCCGTTTCTAGAGAAGTCTCATTTTGTTAATGCGCTGTGTATTAATATTATAACCCTCAATTTTCAAGGTAGAATGATACTTTGATACTTTTTCCGAGGAAAAACTTTTTTGCGTACGATGTTTATCGGATTAAATTTGATAGCTTACGAAAATAATATGCAATGTCTGAATTTGGAGCAGTTTATCAAGCAAGTAAACTTCTTTTTCTCCATTGTGTACCCTAACACAATTTTTTTTGAAACTTTTTCGATAAAAGTTTTGTTGTTTCGATAATTTTCTATAATTTTGTAGGCAGTTAGCGGTTGAAATGTTTAAAAACATGAATTTCGCTGCGAAAGTCTCGAACCACGCCGAGCCTTTTCATATTTGCTTTAGCTTTATGATAGAGGAGAATAGGGTGGGAAAGAGACACGACATATATAAGGCGCATACTTGGCGCTTTGTTCACGACTGATAGAAACTTCGCAACTTTCAGATACTGTCATGGACTTAGCAGCGGTAGGTGTCTACGGGTGTGATTATATCACAGCCAATGGAGTATTGTATACCTATAATAATAGGTAAGATACTCCATGTGGTGGCGTATATCATATCGGCGTGGGCTCTAACGTTGTCTGTTCAGCAGTATCGGGCAATGCGAAGGCCTCTATCAGTGGGACAGACGACAAGCAGTTCCCACGCTTTTTTTATGTTCGTATGAAACTTTGATGTCTAATCGCACAGTGTTGATGGGGACGTATCTGCGCACATAAAAAAGCAAAATGTTAAATAAATCTTTAAAACTGCCTAGGATTGGTTCTTCTTTATTGATGTTTTTAGCCTCAATGAGTCTTGTTGGTAGCTTGTCAAGTTGTGGTGGAAATAAGGTGGATTTGAGTCCTAATCCACAAAACATCCAAGCTTACTACGAGAAAGACTCACAGCGAATGCCAAATGAGGGGAAATGGGCTGCCTATTTTGATTTTTCTGGTGTTTATATAGCATATGATGACCCAGCTACTGCTCAAACCTTTAATGGTATCACACAGAAGGTTACAGGTTCATTGAATAATTATGACCTTTATTCATTGGCTAATGAAAAGATTGAAAAGTTGAATGGAAACGATTTGCATTCAGCTGCGAATATCTTTGCTCAACTACATAACCCTGCAGCTCAAGGACAATTGTATGCTCCTATAGAAAAAACTCTCAAGAAAATTGTCGATGAGAATAGAAGTGCCTTATTGGTAACGGATTACGAGGAATATACACCAGGACATCAGATTTATCAACAAGCTTATGCTACTCCTTACTTTGAGGAATGGTTAAAGAGAGGTAAGGATATAACTTTCTTTGTAACAGATTACAAAGAAGGTGCTCTAGATAAACATCTTTACTATACTGTTTTTGATGACGAGAATCATCGCTTCTTGAAAGAAATTGAAGATGGTTTGCAAGGCAAGGCTCAGAACTATAAACGTTTTACGCTTTCTATGCATAACTACACTGTATTGCCAAAGAAAGGTGGAACAAGTGGTGCTTATGCAGGTCCTTGTATAGGCGGAACTTATCATGATGGAAACGGTGATGATGTAGTTACTGGCTCTGTGGAGAATGGAAAGGATGATGGCTTTAATTTCTTGCAGGGATCACGTGCCGAGTTGTATACTTTTGATGAGGATTGGCAAGCTATCGTGGAAAATGCTCGTGGCCAGCAGGAAGAAGAAATTCCTTTGCAATACCGATTCCGGCATTTGTTCCAAAATCTATATGCAGATTTTTCTAATGTCGATTCTTATCAAATAAAAGGTTTAGCGGCAAGAATGGCGGACATAGGAAAAGATTTTGACCTTTATATGAATTGGCATACAGCTATGCTATATAAACCTAAGACTACAATAGTTGAAGGAGAAAAAGAGATTAAAATGCCAACTGAAAGCTCTAACTTATATGATGAGCAAGGTAAACTTTTACCTAAGTTTGATTATGTAAAGTTGGGAGGTAGAAATATTGCGGATATTCAAGGAGTGGTAGCCTTTGATCAAAGTTTGTTCGCTCAATCTTTTGCCAAGACGAAAGGACATGATGTAGAGTTAGCAGTAGATTTGAATCCTCAGTTTGGTGGTGTTATAGCTGGTAATGAGGAACCTTCAGGTCTTTATCGCATAGACATTATTGTGGCTAAGGCAGAGCCAAATCTTGGTGTTCAAATAGATAACCTCTTCTCTTGGCCTGGCAATAATTGTCTCAGCTCTGCAATTAGAAATGTATTGCAGCATTGCAATCCTCAAGGTAGCTGTGTATATAGCTATTTTATCAGAATGAATCAATAACAATCGTATAACCATATAAAAAGAAAAAGTATGTCAGAAATTATCGTTCCTGTTTATATTTGTGCCTTGGTGGCATCGGTATTGGCTTTGGTGTTGGCTATCATTTTGTCCAACAATGTTTCTTATCAGCCTAATCTGAGTGATGTAAGAAAACGTAAGGTGATATTCTGGTTCTCCAGTATTGTTGCACCTGTTGTTTCTGCATTACTTGCATTTTTGTTTGTATATATAGGTTTGAAAACTGGTTCAAAGAAAAGTACATTTATGCTACATATGTCTATTGGACTTTGTGTTTCATGGGTGATATATGTTGCGCTTGGATTTGTTGTTTCTAAGGCGAACAAGCAAGGCAAGTTAGGTTCTTGGTTCTAATATGGAGTTTCGATTATGAAAGATAGTTTATTTATTATAGCCATTGGTGGCACGGGGATGAGGTGTTTGGAGGCATTCGTGCATCTCTGCGCTGTAGGAATGTTTGACAATGAAGAAATCAACATACTTACACTTGATACCGACCAAAGCAATGGTAATAAGGGCCGTGTAGAACGATTGATTGAGTTATATAATAAGGTGAAGACTGATAATCCAGAATCACCTGGTGGAAGTCCGAATTCCAATACTTTCTTCTCTTCCAAGCTGAACCTTTATCGTTTCTATACGGATTATTCTATGGCAAACCGTAGTACTTATTCTAAATTGAGCGCTACACAGGGTGTAGGACAGGAAACGGAAGAAGATGACCATGATTTGGCAGACTTGTTCTTGGAGCATGATACTGTGCAAAGCTTTAATCTGGAGCATGGCTACCGTGCGCAAACTCATTTAGGTTCAATGCTGATGTATCATGGCATAGTAGAGGCGGCTTGTCATTATGTGGCAAACAAAGCTAAGGCAACAGAACCAGAGCTACAGTTGGCTGAATTTCTGACAGGATTGCAGAAGAGCGGTACAGGTGCTCGTGTGTTTGTGTTTGGTTCTGTATTTGGTGGAACAGGTGCATCTTCGATACCTGTTGTGCCTGAGGCTTTGAAAGAGGCTGGAAATATCATCTCGCAAAATACGATAGACTTCAATAAGGTGAAGTTTGGAGCCACTTTGATTACGGAATACTTCAGTTTCCAATCTCCTTCTGATGCGCAACGTAAGCAAGAAAAGTTGATAGCTTCATCCGATTATTTTGCCATCAACTCACAAGCGGCTTTGCAGTTCTATCAGAATGACAAGACGGTGAAGGAACGATATAAGCGTTTCTATCATATAGGCTGGCCAGCAAAAGACCTTAATGTCTCAGATAGCAATGGCGGTGAAACAATCACAGGTGGCGCAGAACAAAAAAATGCTTGCCATGTTGTGGAAATGATGAGTGCTTGTGCAGCTTATGATTTCTTTACGATTGATGATCAGAATTTACAAAATACTTCGGTTCAATACTTGTATCGTTCGGTAGAATTGGATGATGCAAAGAACTTAACTTTCCGTGGTACGGATTTCGTAAGTCAATCCAAGGCTTCTGAGTTTATGCAAAAGTTGGGCTCATTCTTGACCTTGGCACATATCGTTCTATCTAAGCATGGTGGTGCTTTATTGCAGAACAATGTGGAAGATAAGACGAGAGGTACACGTGGCTTTATTGCTCGTCTAGCGGAACAGGAAATCCCTGACTACAACGACATGAAAAAAGAACAGTCTAAGGAGATTGATGACTACATGAAGGAATTTGCCTATAGTACAGAGAATGGAACTATAAAGCGTGGATGGATTTATCAAGTGTATAACTCTGTACGTTTGGCAGGTGTGAGTCGATTCTTGTTCCCATCGAAGGTTTTCGAGGAAAATGTGATGTCTCTTGCTGCAATGGATCCATGTAAGGAAATTCAAGAGGAAAGAAAATCAGGCTTGTTTAAGACAGACAAGCGTACAGATTATGATGATTTCATCAAAAATCTCCCTAAGTGCCGTCCTGTAGATGAAAAGCAAAATGTCAGCACAATGAAAGAACGTTTCTTGGCGCATATGTTCAACGCCATCAACTTTACAATTCCTTTTAGTGCTAAATTATAAAAGTTTAAAATATAAGTCTTATGCCAGATATTAAAGCATTAGTAATCAATGTCAAACCTCGTAGCCAACAACAAGGAGCTGCTGGACAGTGGCAGGATTTGACTTCAAGTATACAAGCTTTTACACGAGATATAGAGACTCCATCTATTCAGGATGGAGTTGATGTTAGTGCCATTGTTTCGGGTGTACCAACTGTATTTGCTCGTGCCGACCTTTTCAATCATGCACTCAATGAAATACAGACAATCCGTAAGGATGCTTCTGTTGGACTAAACCAATATTATGTCAATCTTGTAGATGAGTGGCGAGGTCTTATAGCTTGTATTGCTTTGAATAATACCGCAATAGAGATACGTCGTATCACACTTGCCTATAGTGACGGCAAGGATATGAAGACTACGGAAAATATGTATGAGCCAAAAGGTGCTTTTGGTAATATGTTGATGAATGACCGCAGCCTTTGGACAGAGCAGGGTAAGGCTAAAAATGACCAAGTGCAGCCTTTTCTATACCTGATTAAATATAATAAGCAAGTGGTTGGTGCCACTTCGCCTCGCTCGTTGTTCTTTACTTCTGTGTCTTATGGTATAGATAAGAATGCTGCGTTTGTAGACCCTACGACTCACCGTTTTACAGACCCACTGCATAGTACGATTTCTGATGAACAGTTGCTCAATTTGTTTGCTTACGTAGATAAGTTGTTGCCTCGTATCAAGCAGTTGGAAGACTACTACAAGCAGACTGGACTCACATATGAAGGAATCAAGGGTGAATTGGGTACATGGCGTAATGAAATCTTGAAACTTATACGCGACCGAAAGCTCGATGAGAATAATGCAAGTGCTCTTCCTGTACAAGGCTTTGGATTACCATTTAGTTTCCTTAATTATACAGAGGAACTTTATGGATATAATGGAGATATAACCACGGAACCTGATGCTGATGGAGTGTCAAAAGCTTTTAAACCAGAGGAACTTTTGTTGCCTAAGGATTCTAAGTTGCTTAGGTTTTGGCTACCACGTGAGTATGAAAAAGGTGAAAAGGATATAGCGACATTGCCTATATTTTTGTTGAGAGCACATAGGACAGGCAGTACGGATTATGCCTTCTTTGCTATCCCTTTGAGTCAAAAGGGATTGGTAGTGTTTGGTCGTAATGTAAGCTCTTTGCTGGGGTATACTCAAGCTGGCGTTAGTATCAATTCACACATGGATGCCGAGTTTGATGAGGATAAATCTAATCTTTCAGTGCGGTTGACTATATCTGTAACCGATGAAAATGGAGACCGTAAGGAGAAGACCATTCCTATAGAGTACAAGATTAATGGTATATTTAAGAGAAACAAAGATGTCGTGTTGTGGCCTAATTTCATTTCCGATAAGTGGAATCGTTATTTCTTATATTCAGAGATGCCACACAATGCTCGTCAAGAGGATTGCCAGTATAGCGCAATTCCTTTTGTCGGTAATGAAAAGCAAGATAATGAGATTATTACCGATTATGATGGTAATATACAGTATCTTGCAGATAAAGGTGTTGCTTTGGGTGATGCCAAACTGTTGGTGACCAGCGATAATCGTACTGCAACTCGCAAATATAAATATGAGATATTTGAGAGCAAGCATCCTTTCAGAGGAGTGCGCTTTACTCATATCACTGGTTGTGATAGTGGCTTTATTTTGATACATTATAGCAGTACCTTAAATGCGAACGATTCCTTACCAAAGGATATGCTTGATGTTAATCGTACATTGAGTGATGTTACTGTTGGTGTGGACTTTGGAAGTACTAATACTTCTGTGGCTTATCATGATGGGCAGATGCAATATGCAGAAGGCATACAGTTTACTGGTCAGCGAGTATCGCTCTTTACTGATTTGGGAGCTAATGCCAATCAAGCTCCTGCTGAGCGAAATGTGCTCTTCTTCCAAAATGAAGATTTGTATTCGAATGCCATTAAGAGCATTCTTGCCATCCACGATGACCAACGTTTGCCAAAAAATGAGTTGGATGGTATCAATACCTTGCGCAGTGAAGCTGTACAAGGAGGATTCCCATGCTTCTGCCGTCACTTGCCTGTTGACAATGTTGCGGATGACACGATGACGCTTGGCTTCCGAGGTGGACAGAATATTGTGCAACTCATCCATAATATGAAGTGGAGTGATAGAGAGGAGGATAAGGCGCATAAGCAGGCTTTTTTAGCTTCTTTGTTATTGCATATCTATGCAGAGTTGTTTGTCAAAGGATTTGTACCAAATGTTCTTAGATGGTCGTATCCTTCGGCAATGGGGTATAATTTGATGTTGCAATATAACCAAATTTGGCAGTCTTTGCAACATATATCTCCTGTGATAGATGTTGCGGGGAATCCTGTTCCGTTATCAGTTTCTAAAATTCCAGGTATGGATACAGGTGGTATAGGCTCAGATGGGTTTGGAATAACGGTAGATGTTTCTGGGGGCATTTCCAATGATGGTTTTGACAATGATAATCCTTTTGGGGGAGGCGACCCATTTGGAGGCGATGCCTTTGGTTCTACGGATGCTTTTGCTTCTCCACAAAATGAGGCTCCTTTCTCCAATACTACAAGTGCATTTGATGATAGTGATAATCCTTTTGGAACATCCTCTCCTCAACAAAAGAAAAAAGAACAAAAGCCACTTGTGCCTAATCGAGAACCTTTTAGGTTTGATTTTAAGGATATAGATACAAGTAAAGCCATGACGGAAGCTTGTGCTGTGGCTAATTTCCTTTCATACAATATTAATAGTACAAATGAATTGACGTTCTGTTTTGATGTTGGTGGAAGTACGACGGATATTTCTGTAATCTGTAAGGACAATGTGGCAAGCAAAATGTTGAAACAGAATTCAATTCGTTTTGCAGCCCAGCGAATATCAGCTGCAACCAAGTTTATGGATGTTCAGTTTGAGAATGCTTTGACTAATATCTGCCATCGCAACAACTTGAAATTACTTGGGTTTAATGATGGACAAAAACTCTATTCTGCAGCTACTGCCCCTTATTATTTCGAACAAGTGGTCGATTTGTTGGATACGAAACAACTTGCGGAGTTTTATCAAATCCTTTCTACAGAATGTAGTCCTTTGTTCTGTGTGGATATGTATGTTACAGGTCTTATCACTTATTATGCAGGACAATTGGCTATAAAATTGGTAAAGGAAGCACGTCAGTCTGGCGAGTTGTCTATGTTTAAGGCTGATTGGCGACCAAAGGTAAAGATTATCTTTGCAGGCAAAGGATCTCGCATTTTTGAATGGTTATACACCATCAATAAAGATGTTGCGAGGAAATACTATATGGAGATGTTCTGTATGGGTATGGGTGGCATTGATGTAGTCAAGGGTAATCTTGGTGGATGGCCAAATATAGATATCCAGACCAAACAAGCTAATGAGGTGAAGTTTGAAGTATCTAAGGGATTGGCTAAGACCATTGCAAGTCCATTGCAAATCTCTGATAAAGTTATTGAGATTATTGGAGAAAATGGCTTTACTCTCTATAATACAAGTACAGGCAATGAAGAAGAACTTACATTTGAAGATAGTATTTCTCCAGAGTTCATGGAAAGCATTGGAGTTTGTTTCAAATCTCCTAATAACTTGGATACAACGAAAATGTGTTTCTATACTTTTGCAGGAATATTCTATAAGTATGTAAATGGTCTGTTTGGAAGAGATATGGTGGACTTGAAAAAAATGATGAATGGTATTAATTCTATGGCAAATATCAATACTTATATTCAGAATCTTCCAGAGATGCAGAAGGCTCGTCGTCAGGACAGGTTTGACTATGTGGCTCCTATCATCATTCTTGAAGGTATGAAGTTTTACGATGAGTATTTGATGGACATATTTAGAAGTTGATAACAGATAAAGACGTAAGAAAGTGAATTATTGCATATTGGTAACTATATCGCGTAATACAATCTCCTTCCGCTATTACCGCACGGATGGCGACAATCGCTTTGTCGATTTCATGCAGGATGGTGGAGGTGAGATGCCTTTTGCCATAGAATGTGTAGGCAATGAGTTTGTGATAGGCAAGAGTGCGTTGGACTCGGCAACCCAAAAACTGGCTCCAAATGCTTTTGCTAACATTTTCGATACTTGTAAGGAAATGCGTACATTTCGATTTGCAGGACGTGATGAGCAACTCAATAAATTACCATTCTATGCAATCAAGTATTATGTTAATAAAATCTTACAAAACCGTTTTTATGGAGAGGTCGGGAATATTGATAGTAATGTATCTAAGTTGCCATTGGTGTTCCTGTTTGCCCCAGAAATAGATACGGATAAGAAACTTTTTATAAGTAGCCCATTTGAAAAAGGTGGCTTTCAGAATATGTGTTCCATAAGTTACTGTCAGCTTTTGCTGCCTGTTGTTATGGAATCTTTGCCGGAAAAACAAAGGGCAAAGGTTGCTATTATGGTTTCGGTAGATAAGAATGATTTGCTGTTGCAACTTTATGATGCTGTGACTAGAGAAACGCTTATGGATTCCATAAGAATAGAAGGGCTGGGAAGTGACCCAAGATTGAAACAGACAATGGATTTGATTTGGGCAGGACTCTTTAATTATAACTATCAGCCTCGTGAACAAGAGGAAAATATATTGAGAGAAGCAGCATTGCGATTTCTCAATAGTAATGTGAGGACGGCTAATGATGAATTGTGTATGAGCGATGGCTCTATGCAAGCTTATTGTTTGTCCCGAGACGACTTGGATATGTCTGCTATAGGTGAGGCATCTAGATTGGTTTCGCATCATCTGAATGAGGCTTTGAATAACAATGGCTTGAATGTAAAGCAATGTCAAGTTGTTTTGGTGGGAAAAGCTGCAACTGACTATTTTGAGAATATTTTTGGGCAGATGGCGTTGGCTTATCCAGTTAGAAAGGTAACGGAGAAAGTGAAAAACTTGATGCTAGACCGATTGTTAGGTTTGGTAAAAATGGCAGATTATGACGTGAGTAATTTATTTTCTCAAACTCCTAAGGTGCAGAAAGTACCTGTTGTTTTAAAAGAAACTTCGGTAGCTTCCGTATTACCAGTGGAAGATGTTGCTGTTCCAACTCCTGCGGACAAAAGAAAGGTTCGAGTTATGAAGGCAGATATAAATGCTAAACTTCGAGGAAATGATGCAAATGGTGCTTATGCAGTTTATGAAGAATTGAAAGAATGGGTAACTCAAAAAGGCTTTACAGAATGGGATGGCGATTTGAGTAAGTTGTCAGAAACAATGGGGAGCATGAAGAGGAAAGTGAAGGAGGCTCCAGGAAATAGAGACAAGTTATCGTCAGTCCTTAAGCCTGTTTCTGATACTCCAAAGAAAGCACCTGTCGTTGACTTGAAGAAGATACGGCGAGAGTTTCATCGAGAGGCAGCAGATATAAAAGCTTTAGCTCGAACTGGTAGAAAGGATGATGCTAGAATAGCATTGCATAAGCTAGAAACACGTATGCATCGTGATGACATTAAAGAGTTTGACGCTGCTTTAGCAGACATAAGAAAGCAATATGGCTTAGAAAATGCTGGCGCTGTGAAAAAAGAAGAGAACCCAGCCAAAAAGAAAAAGTCTGAAGCAGAGATGCTACTTCAAAAGGGATTATTTGCGGAAGCAAAACGAATTTTCGCAGAGGAGGGTAATTCTGAGATGGCTCAGGCTTGTTCTAAATTGATAAGGGCAAAGCGCAATATAGCATCGTACGTAAATGGTATCGATTCTGTTCGTCGTAGTCGTAATATGACAAGCAAACAGAATGCAATCAGAGAGTTGGAAAATTGTTCGGCTCTTTATCGATTGTATAACTTGGAAACTGCAGAAATAGAGCAACTTATTGAACAGTATAAAACAATATAATAAACAATTTAAATGTAAGATTATGGCAAGATTTCAAATTGAAAAAGGTGAGCGCTTTGCGCTTGACAAGAGTGAGGGATTGGAGAAGGTACAGATTGACCTTAATTGGAAATCAGGTGCAGACTTGGATGCATCCGCTTTTCTTGTAGGTACAGATGGCATGATAATGGATGATGCAGACTTTGTGTTCTACAATTCTAATCATCGTGCTAATCCTGAGACTGGTGAGGTTGAGCCTTTCAATAAGGCTGTTCATGGTAATAAAGTTCATTGGCGTTCTGCTACAGTTCCTGTTTCTGCAGATGGTTCTGTCCTTGGCTCTCCAGATGACCTTGGCGATGATGAGGAAGGTGATGAGGCTGGTGAGACTATGCACGTGGATCTTTCTAAGGTGAGTCCAAAAGTTCAAGAAATCATCTTCTGCGTTACAATCTATCATGGGGACAAAAATGGAGTGACCTTTGGGGCAGTTCGTGAGCCTTCTATTACCATTTCTAATGAGGAGACTGGTGAGGAGCTTTGTAAGTATAATCTTAAGGAAAATTTCTCCACAGAGACTGCAGTTGAAGCAGCTAAGCTAGTTTGTAATGATGAGGGTGAATGGGAATTTGAAGCCGTAGGTGAAGGTCACGATGGTGGCATGCAGACTCTCATTGATATTTATGCATAATAAATTTTCAAACGATTACGACTATGGGAAGATTTAATTTGTCAAAAGGAGAACGTTTTAAAATAGCCAAATCGGAAGGTTTGAGTAAAATCAAGGTGGTATTGGATTGGAATTCCGATGCTGACCTTGATGCTTCAACTTTTCTTTGTGGCGATGAGGGTGTGATACTTGATGATGCAGGCTTCGTGTTCTATAACTCAGAGAATCGAGAGCAACCATTTGACCGTGCGGTGTTTGGTAACAAGCGTAAGTGGATGGCTGAAACACGTCCAATGTCAAGTGATGGAGCAGTTCTAGGTTCTCTTGATGATCGCAATGGCGGTTCGGGGGAACAGATTGATGTGGATTTGGACAAAGTTGATCCAAATGTTTGTGAAATTGTCTTTGTTGTGTCAATACATGATGAAGGAATGACTTTTGGCGATGTTAAAGATGCTTTTATCAGTGTAGTTAATGCAGTGAACGATGAAGAGCTTTGCAGATACGAGCTAAATGAGGCTTTCACAGAAGAAACAGCATTGTCTGTTGCCAAACTTGTTGTAAATGAGGATGGTGATTGGGAGTTTGAAGCTGTTGGTGTTGGTCATGTTGGTGGCTTAGAAACTCTCATAGACATCTATGCTAGTTAATGAATTAAAAAGTTGTAGTTATGGCTGATAATAAAAAGCAAAGAAAATCGACACGTTCCTTTAATATGGAGAAACATGTTGAGCGACATTTCGATATAGAAAAGGAGCAAGCTCCTGTATTGGATACTCCTCAAAATAAAACTTTAGATGTGCAAACGCAAGAAACAGATGGTGGCAATAATGGAAATAGTAGCAAGAACAAGATACTTGCTATTATTGCTGTTATAGTTTTGATTGTTGTTGCTTTTGTTGCTTACAGAAGTTGTGGAACAAATGAATCAAAGGTAGATGAGCTTACTAACACGATAGTTTCTGATTCTACAGAAAAAGAAAAAGCTGATACAACCTCATATGAAGAGAAATCTGCAAGTCCTATAAGTGAGCAATCACAATCAACATCAAGTGAGGTAAGTTCTGAAACTGGAACAAACGCAGAATCAGATAATACATCTGCAGTACCAACTACCAAAAATGAATCATCTGGAAAAAGTATAGAAGAAAAAGCTATGCAAGTTTGGGATGGTGTTTATGGCAATGGAACTGAAAGAAAGTCAAAATTGGGTTCTGATTATAAGGCTGTTCAGAAGCGTGTGAATGAAATGTATCGTAACGGATACAGACATTAAAATGATATATTTGGACAGAAGGGTAATACTGAGCCCTCTGTCCAAATTATTTTTAATGTTTAAATTTGTTTTGAAAATATGGAACAAAGACATCATTACACAACAGGCTTAACTGATGTTCAATTGTTAGAATGCTGTAATAAACATGGTGCCAATAACTTGACACTGCCAGAGAAAGGAAACATTTCTTAGAGAAGTTTGGCGCCCCTATCATTATTATTCTGCTGTAGCTGGAGTGTTGTCAATCGGTATTTCTTGCTATGAGTTTTGGGGATTGCATGAACGTGCCGAGACATACTTTGAGTCAGTTGGTATCTTGGTGCCAATTGAGTTGTGGTTTGTATTCCCTCTTTTAGTTGATGGATATAAATAATCTTAAGGCTTGGTGTTTGGTGAGTCACATCATAGCAGTGTTAATATTGGTTTTAGTGATTTATCGAGAATTCTTATAACATGAAGAAAAAGTTTTTGTACTCTATATTCATTTTGTCATTATTGTCTTCTTGCTCTCTTACAGGAAATGGTAAGCAAGGTGACATTAATGGTGTAACTCCTGTACAGGAAAACTTGAAGTTACAAGGTTGGGAGTTCAATGATTCAGAAAGAGGACTATTTGAAGAATCTATGGGAGTAAAACCTATATATGGTTTACATGACAGCTATTCTGATATAGCGGTGGAACCAGGCTTTAGTGTGGCAATCAAAATTGTGAGTCTTGAAGAGCATAAATGTTATCGTTATGTCTTTGTACCAGAAGCTCAAACAGTGAAAGTTAATGAATTTTTACAAGGTAAATATTATCTATAATCTTTATAATTATGAATAAGAGTTTTTTGTATTATGTTATAGCATTGCTGTTGTCTTTTTGTACGAATAGCTTTGGATTTACAAAGTATGTTACTAATAATCTTAATTTAAGATATGAGGCAAATGCGCATTCGTATGTCTTAACTGTAATACCTAAAGGCACTGCAGTAACTATAGATGAAGATTGCAATTGCTCTTGGGTCTTTGTGGAGTATAATGGGTATGTAGGTTATGTTTCAACTAAATATTTATCAAAGAATCCTGTTTCTCACAAATTTAAGCCAAATATCTCTAGACGTAAAATCACATCCTATAATCCCACTAATAGTAGGGTACGTTCAAATAGAGTTCGATATTATACGAATAAGTATGGTAATCGTGTTCAGTCACCGACAATATACAATTCTAAACCTGCTGGGGCTACTGCTCTTTGTAGAGATGGAACATATAGCTTTAGCCAAAATAGAAGGGGTACCTGTTCACATCATGGTGGGGTAGCTATATGGTACTGAATTTTATTGTAAAAGTAACATAAAATTAAATGTTATGGTTGAATTTTTATCAATATTTGTAGCGATAGTCTTGTTCTGTTATTTCTTAAGTAATAAAAAGAAAAAAGACATAGAGGAAAAAGAGATGGATGGTGTTGTCAACACTAACACTCCGAAGACTTTTAATGATAGATGTTGGAATCCATCTGTTCGTAATCGAGATTTTTATACAGGAAGAATTGTTGTTACGTTGAAGTGGGTGGGGGATGACAATTTGGATCTAGCTGCATTTATACTTAATAAGACTGGTAAAATTGCATCATATTCTGATTTTGTTTACTATAATTCGAAATATAAAATAGAAGGAAAATTCCCTTCTAATTTGGAAGGAACAGTTTTTCTTGCAGAGGAACATGCTCTCTATATGGAAGAGCATACAGATTATAACTGTGAAGCGATATGTATAGATTTTGATAGGATTGATGCTGATAAAGTTTCTGCTATAAAGTTGGTTTCTTGCAATTATGATGAAGAAAGAGCTTTCAAACATCTTGATTCTGTTGAGGTTTGTATATGTGACGATGGTTTTAAGGAAGTTTGGGGAGAGTTTATTGTAAACAATCTCAATAAAAGCAAAGGTAATGCTTTAGATATAGGTTCATTTGTGTATGATAGAGGTAAAGGTTCTTGGATTTATAAGCCCAAAATGGTTATTCAAAAAGGGTGGTGGAATGAATTCATAAACATTTATACTTGATGTTGATTAGAAATATTTCTGGTAAAAATTATAATAAAATATTATGAGACAATTTATTTTATCAATATTAGTCTTGTGTTCTTCAGTCATGTTGGCTGATAACATCAAACGCCCTGATAGCTATAATTATAGTCGGGGCGTGGAGGCTATCAATAACAATAATGCAGAGGAAGCTCTCGATTACCTGAACAAGGAAATCAATGAACATCCTGACAATGGGTACGCCTTTGCATGGATAGCTTTGGTGAGAAATTATAACGAAGAGTTTGGTCGAGCTTTGACTGCGGCAAATGTTGCAGTCAAGAAGATTCCTGTAAAGGATAAAGAGTTTAGGGCTTTTGCTTATGCAACCAGAGCAAAAGTGTATCTGAATCTAGAAGATACAGGAGATAGCCGCTGATGCAGATGGGGATGATTCTGCATACGAATTGAAAGTAGAAGAGATTCCATTTACAAAAGAGGGTGGTGTTTGTAAGGTGAAGTGTGCTATCAACGGCTTGCCTTTGCATTTCATCTTTGATACTGGTGCTGCTGATGTTTCTATTTCTTCTGTTGAGGCTACATTTATGGCAAAGAATGACTTCTTGTCTTCTTCAGATATTATCGGGAAACAGAACTATCAGACTGCTGATGGAAACATAACGGAAGGTACGATTATTAATTTGAAAGATGTAAAACTCGGTTCTTTACATCTGAATAACATCAAGGCATCTGTTGTTCGCAATCAGGTTGCCCCTTTGCTTCTAGGACAAAGTGTTCTGAGTAAATTGGGAAAGATAGAAATAGACAATACGAAGAAAGTGTTGCGTATTACACATAAGCAAAAAATCAATTAAATACAATTATATTATGGAACAAAAACATCATTACACAGGCTTAACCGATGCCCAGGTGCTCGAAAGCCGAAGTAAACATGGTGCCAATATCTTGACACCACCAGAGAAAGAACCTTTATGGAAACAATTCCTAGAGAAGTTTGGCGACCCTCTGATTATCATTTTGCTGATAGCCGGAGTGTTGTCTATCGGCATTTCTTGCTATGAGTTTTGGGGATTGCATGAAGGTGCAGAGACATTCTTTGAGCCAGTTGGTATTTTTGTGGCTATCTTGCTTGCCACTGGTATCGCCTTTATCTTTGAGTTAAAGGCTGATAAGCAGTTCTCGGTTCTCAACCAAGTTAATGACGACGAAATGGTAGAAGTAATCCGGAATGGGAACACAACTTCTATCAAGAAGAAAGATGTCGTTGTTGGTGATATTGTCGTGTTGAATACAGGTGAGGAGATTCCTGCTGATGGAGAACTTTTAGAGGCGGTTACCTTGAATGTTGATGAGTCTTCTTTGACAGGGGAGCCTATTTGCCATAAAACAATTCATGAACAGGAGTTTGATAAGGATGCAACATTTCCTTCTAACCATGTGATGCGTGGTACAAAGGTGATGGAAGGTCATGGTGTTTTCAAAGTCTTGGCGGTTGGCGACAAAACGGAAAATGGTAAAGTCTTTGAGGCAGCACAGATAGATGATAGTGTTCGCACACCATTAAATGAACAGTTGGATGGATTGGCAGACTTGATAACCAAGTTGAGTTATATTTTCGCTGCGCTTATTATTGTTCTCAAACTGATGGTATTCTTTGATTGGAGTCCTGTAGTTTTGACATTGGCGATTCCTACAGCTATATTCTTCTGGATGGTTATTAAAAAGTTTGACGATTGGAGTTGGAAGGCTGTTGTTCCATCAATCATTGGCTATTTTGTGATATTGATGGGTATGGTAGTTTATTTCCATGATACTTTGATGCCGGGTGAGCAAATAGCTAAGTTGATTACATATACGTTGGATACCTTGATGATTGCAGTAACACTTGTGGTTGTTGCGGTACCTGAAGGTTTGCCTATGGCTGTTACTTTAAGCTTGGCTTATAGTATGACTAGAATGATGAAGACCAACAACTTGGTTCGTAAAATGCATGCTTGTGAGACAATGGGTGCTACGACAGTTATCTGTACCGATAAGACTGGTACTTTGACTCAGAATCAGATGCAGGTGCATGATACCAATTTCTATGGTCTTTCTGCTCAGACGTTGGGTAATGATAAGGAAAGTCTGTTGATAGAGGAAGGTATCGCTGTCAATTCTACAGCTTCTTTGGATTATTCAGATGCTGAGGCTGTAAAAGTATTGGGTAATCCTACGGAGGGCGCTTTGCTTCTTTGGCTCAAGAAGGCTGGCGTTGATTATCTGAATTTGCGAGAATCTGCAGAGGTTTTGGAGGAGTTGCCTTTCTCTACCGAGCGTAAGTATATGGCCACAATCGTTAAGTCTTCTTTGTTTGAAGGTAAGACAATTCTTTATGTCAAGGGTGCACCTGAAATCGTAAGTGGCTTGTGCAAGAACATTGAGAACAATGTTTCTAAAACCGATATTGAGAATCAGTTGGTTGAATATCAGAACCAAGCTATGCGTACCCTCGGCTTCGCTTATCAAATAATTGATAGTAAGGCTGACGTATTCAAGGATGGTAAGGTTGTGGCTGATAATTTAACCTTTATGGGTGTTGTGGCTATCAGCGACCCTGTTCGTCTGGATGTTCCTGCAGCCGTTGCAGAATGTATGAATGCTGGTATCAATGTGAAGATTGTTACTGGTGATACTCCTGGTACAGCTAAGGAAATCGGTCGCCAAATTGGTCTGTGGACAGCAAAGGATGGTGATAAGAATATTATTACTGGTCCAGAGTTTACTGCTCTTTCTGACGAAGAGTTGGATAAGAGAGTCTTAGATTTGAAGATAATCTCTCGTGCTCGTCCTATGGATAAAAAACGATTAGTTGAGGCTTTGCAAAGGAAGAACCAAGTCGTTGCTGTTACTGGTGACGGAACCAACGATGCCCCTGCTTTGAAGGCTGCTCATGTTGGTTTGTCTATGGGTGATGGTACTTCTGTAGCAAAGGAGGCATCTGATATTACCATTATCGATAACTCATTTAGTAGTATTGGCAAGGCGGTGATGTGGGGACGTTCACTCTATCAGAATATCCAACGTTTCTTGCTCTTCCAGTTGACTGTGAATGTGGCTGCTTGCTTTATCGTTCTTTTTGGTGCATTTATGGGCGAGGAAAGTCCGCTTACCGTAACTCAGATGCTTTGGGTAAACTTGATTATGGATACTTTTGCTGCAATGGCATTGGCATCTTTGCCTCCATCAGAGAGCGTGATGAAAGATAAGCCAAGAGATAGAAATGCCTTTATCCTGAATAAGGCGATGTATCAGAACATCTTGGGCGTTGGTGGATTCTTCTTTGTGTTGCTGCTTGTATTACTTTATGTCTTTGAGCATTCGAATATTACGCAGTTAACAGATTTACTCAATGTTCAGTTAGGTGCATCTGATGGTCTTACTCCTTACGAGTTGACCTTATTCTTCACCATCTTTGTGATGACTCACTTCTTCTATCTCTTCTGTGCAAGAGCATTTGAGACAGGTAAGAGTGCGCTTCATTTCAAGGGATGCAAGGGCTTGTTGATTATTGCAGCTATCATTTTGGCTGGTCAGATTGCTATGGTAGAGATTCCTGGTTTGCAGAATTTCTTCAATGTAACTGGTCTGAAGTTTGAGGATTGGATAATCATCATCGTTGGTTCTTCACTTGTGCTTTGGATTCGTGAAATTTGGAGTTTGCTAAAGAAAATCTAAAATAAAATAGAAGGAGTTGCGTTATTCTTTAAGGTAGAAGGCGCAACTCTTTTTTATCAATTTCTAAAATTTATAAAGATATGTCTAAGTTTAAAATACCAGGAGTGTCATTCTCCTTAAATCGGGCTTTAGGTATCACGCAAGCAAAACAAAAGTTTGCTCGTGAGACAGGTATTCCAACCTCAAAGGCAGGATTGGAAAGAAAAATTGGCAAGATAGTTCTGAAGGCATTGTTTGGAAAATAATATGAGTAATAACAATAATAAACAGTTAGGTGAAGCTCCTTGGCTTCATGTAATTATTTCCACAGGATTAGGCACAGGTTTTGTACCTAAAGCACCTGGTACAGCAGGTGCTTTCCTGGCTTTGCTCATTTGGATAGGTCTTTATTATGTCCTTTCTCCGGTAGGGTTGATGGTGGCTACAATTTTATTGGTTGTTAGTTCTTTGTTGATTGGAGTCTGGACTGATAATGTGATGGAGAAATATTGGGGGGAAGACCCTAGGGCTGTCGTAATTGATGAGTTCTTTGGTACGTGGGTTGCTGCTTTAGCAGCTGTTTGTGTAGATGGTCCAGCTTATGTCTCAATATCCCTTGCAACAATAGGTTTTGTGTTGTTTCGAGTGATAGATATAACTAAGCCGCTTGGTTGCAGATGGATAGACTGGAATATTCATGGTGGATGGGGCTGTATGCTTGACGATGCATTGGCTGGCTTCTATGCATTTATTGTAACATTTATAATCAGATATTTCCATCTAGTAGAAAATATTCATGGGACATTTAACTTGTAAAAAAGTACCAACAACTGGTTTCATTAGAGCTATCGCTGGCGATTGCTTTGGGGCTGCGTATGAATTTCATCCGGTAAAGTCTTGGGACTTCGATATATACAAAGAGCCTCGTTTTACGGATGATACGGTTATGACCTTGGCTGTAGCAAAATGGCTGACGATTGATCCGGAACATAGCCACGAGAAGCTCGTGGAGTGCATGAAAGAATTGGGACGGAAGTATATGTTTGCCGGCTATGGGCAGAAGTTTTTACGGTGGATTATTAGTAGGAAAACGGAACCTTACAACAGCTATGGCAACGGTTCTGCCATGCGAGTAAGTCCATGTGGGGCTTTTATGCCAAGACATTGGATGAGGCTTTACAGCTTGCTAAGATTTCTGCAGAGGTGACTCATAACCATCCTGAAGGGATAAAGGGGGCGCAGGCTATAGCTGTTTGTATCTTCCTGGCTCGTCAAGGAAAAGACAAGAAGCAAATATGCGATTATGTTGAGGCTCATTTTGAAGGGTACAATCTTCACCGTACTCTTGCAGAAATACGTCCCGATTATGGATTTAGGGTTAGTTGTCAGTCGAGTGTTCCTGAATCTATCATCTCATATCTCGAAGCAGATAGTTATACTTCGGCTATCCGTAATGCCATCTCTCTTGGCGGTGATGCAGATACTATGGCGTGTATGGCTGGAGGAATAGCTGTTGCTACAGGAGGAATGGAAATGCCAAAAGAACTGGCTTGTTGTGTATATAATAATGTGCTTGATGATAATCTTCGTCAGATACTTGATGTGTTTAATTTGTATCTGAAGGAGCATAAAAGGGAATAAGTGTCGTCGTTGGCAAAGTGAAGTTGTCTTCTCTATGCTTCTATGCTCCATAACAAGGTGCAGGAATTCTACGCAATGTATCGATAAAAACATATAAAAAGTACGAAATCTCTTGTGAGTTTCATGCTTTTTGTTTATCTTTGCACCAAATAGACTGCATTCGGCAATTTTAAAGCTGACTTTCATATTGCTCGTTTGCATAATTACTAGCTAAAAGAAAGGATTCGATAATGAATGTAATGCAATTGAATACTGATATTTATAATAGCTTGGGCGTACTTTCTAATGACGAGAGCTATTTGGAAAAAGCTGCACGTTATCTTAAAAAATTGGCACAAGCTAAAAGAGATGTGGAGAATGCAAAGGCTAAGGAAGAAGCCCTTGCTAGTATCAATCAGGCCTTTACGGAATTGAAGCTTCATCGCGAAGGAAAAATGGATTTTATTCCTGCGGAGGATTTGCTTAATGAGTTATAGGATAGAGGTTGCACCTGAGTTTGCCCGTAGATTGAAGAAATTAAGTAAGCGCTATAAGTCTATCAAGCAAGATTACGAAGATTTTTTGCATTCTCTTCAATCTAATCCTCTTCAAGGGGTAGATTTGGGTAAAGGGTTAAGAAAAATAAGAATGAGTATTGCTTCTAAAGGTAAAGGAAAAAGTGGTGGTGCCAGAGTTATTTCCTTTGTGGCAATCATGAATGAAGAGGATGGTTTTATAGAACTATTGACCATTTATGATAAATCAGAAATGGAATCTATCTCTGATAAAGAATTATTGAATTTAATGAAACGGAATGGTTTGTTTTAGAGCATAATAACACAGAATCCTGCCGGCATCACTGCCAGCAGGATTCACTTTCAAAAACCGAACCTAAAAGTCTACCTTGTAATTTCTATCTATGCAATATCTATTGTAACCTGAATAAGTCTAATTACCTTTAAAAAACTAAATTCTATATATGAATAACGCTGCAAAATGAACTGTTCTTTATCTTTTACTCGGCAGTTGTCTGCTGCTCTGTAGCATTCTCTGTTGTAGCCTCAGTAGCATTCTCCTGCTTTGTAGAATCCTCAACACCTGCCTGTGGCTGGATAGAAGTACCTGTTGCCAATGTATCTGAAGGTGCTTCTGGAGCTACGGTATCAACTGGTGCTACCTCTGCGTTACCTACCATTCTGCTTGATGCAAAAACGTTGCTTACTGAAACCATTACCATAGCTGCGATAGCTGCAAACATAAACTTCTTCATAATCTTATCTTTTTTAAATTGTTACTATTTAATGTTACTTACTGTCTTTGTGGATTCGTTGTCGAACCCGCTATTTATAGTCGCAATCTGCGTGCCAAATCGATGAGTAAAAATAATATGTCTTGATTATCAGGTGTTTATATTGAATATGCCAGAAATAGATGGTGTGGAAAATGGGGAAAGTATGTGGAAATATTCCCCAAAATGTTGGGGAATGCAAGCATTGTTTTATTAGTAAGATAGCTCGTAACTATTGTTAATAATAAGAAAAACGCTTGCTTTCTGAAATATTATCTGTATCTTTGTACCTGGATTATTAAGGGTAGGATTATGGCATCAAAGAGATATCCTTTGGGAATACAAACGTTCTCCGAAATCGTGAAGGGGAATTACTTCTATGCTGACAAGACGGCTATCGTCTATCAGTTGGCTCATTATGCCAAGTTTCATTTTCTGAGTCGCCCACGTCGATTCGGAAAATCCTTGTTTGTATCTACTCTCAAGGCCTACTTTGAAGGTAAGAAAGAACTGTTCAAGGGACTTGCCATCGAACAGATGGAGAAGGAGTGGACGGCATATCCTGTCATCCACCTGGATCTGAGCTGTGGTAAGTATTGGTTTACATCTGGAACGCCTACGTTCTTAATAGAACTGATGCAGCAGAAGAATTTGGATATGATGGACTTAAATGATATCTGGGCTAGAGCAAAACGCTTCGATGTTCCTACTGAGACTATTACTGACCCTGTGCCAGTCCTTTTCCAAAGTGGCTATCTTACGATTAAAGGATATGACAAGCTGTTGGGTATGTATTACCTCAGTTTTCCTAATCAAGAAGTTAGACAAGGCTTTTCAGAAAGTCTTTGCCAATATTATACCCCTTCAGAGGTAGGCGAACTTGATGCTATCGTATATGCTTATAAAAAGAATGTGCTCATCAATGACGACATGGGTGCCTTTATGCCTCACTTGAAGGCATTCTATGATAAGTTCCCATATACGATTATCAACAATAATGAGCGTCACTATCAAGCCGTGATATTCACCATCTTCACCATGCTTGGCGAAGATGTGAAGGTGGAGCATACCACTTCGGATGGAAGAATAGACCTTGTGCTCAAGACGGATAAGAGTATCTTTATCTTTGAGTTAAAATATAAGAAGTCTGCCGACATCGCCATGGCGCAAATCAGCGATAAGGATTATGCTAAGGCTTTTGCCGATGATGGACGGAAGGTAGTGAAAGTGGGTGTTTACTTCTCGGAAGACCAGCGAAGCATAGAGGATTGGGTGATAAAATAAATGACATCTTGAGGTAGATAAAACGCGTAGAATCCTGCCGGCATCATTGCCAGCAGGATTCTACGCTTGTTTTATTTAAACAAATCCTCCATTTTAACTTCCTTTTGAACTATTCCACTATG
>OBLI01001408.1_pt1 | contig 23602 bp, 21 predicted proteins | sample 1519701 | NCBI WGS metagenome assembly OBLI01 (sample SAMEA3663005, study PRJEB22513) | pig gut metagenome | biome: pig gut; feature: pig-associated habitat; material: faeces | place: France | collected 2012
ATGTGAAATTTTACATTAATGGCAGGTTTTTGACACAACGTATTACAGGTGTACAGCGTTATGCTTTGGAGATAACCAAAGCTATGGATGAATTAATTGGCCAAAATGAAAATCAGCCTAGGATTTGAGACGGAATGCACAAAAGCAAAATGTATGCAAGATATAAGTGTGGATATGGTGATGAGAAGTATTGAGAAAATGATGAGGTAATTGGTGCTATGAATGTAATAATAGTTAATGATTTCGCATATATAAATGGCGGTGCAGGAATGGTGGCTATCAATACCGCTAAACTATTGGCAGAGCATGGTCATAAAGTGATATTGTTTACAGCAGTTGGACCAATTGACTCGGATTTAATACACAGAAATAATTTAAAAGTTATATGTCTTAATCAATGCGATATATTAAATGATCCTAATAGATTAAGAGCGGTTATGCAGGGAATATGGAATAAAAAAGCAGAAAAATTTATGAAAAAAATTTTAAATGGTATGTCACCTGCAGATACGATCATTCATATTCATACTTTATCAAAAGCAATAAGTTCATCTATTATTCCAGCGATAAAGCAAAAGGAATTTAAAATAGTTTACCATGTGCATGATTATGGGGTAGTTTGTCCTAATATGGGATTTTTTAATTATCGACTGAATAAGATATGTAGTCAGAAAGCGATGTCATGGAAATGTATATTTTCTAATTGTGATTCAAGATGTTATGCACACAAAATATGGCGCGTTTTGCGCCAGTTAGTGCAGATACATTTTGGTGGCCTGCCTGGGAAAATAGATGGCGGGGTATTTGTATCTGATTTTTGCAAAAAAATACTGGGCAAGTATGTAGATGAAGGAAGGATGATACCAAATCCTGTGAATATTCCTAATCGGTACAAGGTGGATGCCAGTGCAAATGAATACGCCTTATACATTGGAAGATTGTCACCGGAAAAAAATCCGGTGCTTCTGGCAAAAGCTGCCAGGGAATTAAATGTGCCTGCGATTTTTATAGGTTCGGGTATATGTCAGGAAACTATTCAAAAAGAAAATCCGTCAGCTATTTGTACAGGCTGGCTGACGAAGGAAGATATGCTATCGTATATTGCAAAAGCCAGATATCTTGTATTTCCATCGCTATGGTATGAAACGCAAGGGCTGGTTGTGGCAGAGGTTATGGCGTATGGCGTACCAGCTATAGTTTCGGATTCTTGTGCTGCTACAGACTTTGTATCAGATTCTTATAATGGGCTGTTGTTTTCCAATGGAGATATAGAAAGCTTGAAAAAAGCTATGTCCAAAATGAGTGATGATAGCTATGTGGCGGAATTAAGCGAAAATGCATTTAAAGCTTTTCAATCTACCAATGAGGAATATATAGCTGGTATAGAAAGATATTATGAGGATTTATTGGCTATCAAACAGGAAAGCTAGGCTATGGTTTTGAATGGTTGGTGTAAAGAGATTTTATGTATAAGATAGGGAGTTATTTGCATATTAATATTATAAGGATAGCGATAGTGCTTAGTGGATTTATATCTCTTTATACCCAGGCACCATCGTGGCTTGGCGGTTTAGGTCAGGAGCTGGCGTTTTATCCTTTTGCAATAGGTTTGGCTATTTGGCTGGCCGGTATTATTTTATGTCGTGAGAAAGTGCATATTCCACGTAACCATAGTTTTTATGCTTTTGCATTTTTGTTGATATGGCTTTTGCTGACAGGAATTGCCAATATGAATAATATGCTAGAAGCTGAGTTTAAAGGCACTGACGGCATAACAAGATTTATTATCCAGTACGGCACGATGGTGTTTTATTTTTTGTCTGCGCTTTATATATACAATGTTTTTTGCAAGCTGGCTTTATCAAAAGAAAAGGTATTGATGCTGTTTGAAAATGCCATTATGCTGTCTGCATATATTATGGGGGCATATTCTTTCTTTGAAATAACAAGTTTGCTGGGGATGGAGTATTGCAGGGAGATTGTCAATGTCATAGATACTTTATTTAGAATAGATGAGGTTCAAGGTGATATTTTCGCTTATGTCCGTATAAGGTCGTTAACGGCAGAGTCATCTTACTTTGGCATGTATTGTGGCGTGATTATGCCATGGCTTGTCTGGCGTGCTTTTGATAATACGGTATCACCTACGAAGAGAACTTTCAATCTTTTGTTTCTTGTATACTACATCGTTTTGATAATTTTTTCCCTGTCAAGGAATGCATATTTTATAGTTTTGATAGAGATTTTAGTTTTTGGCATAGTTTATAGAAAGAAGCTCATGAGAAATTTGATTGCAATGGGAGCGAAAGTGGGAGCTTTCCTGATTGTAGTTATGGCCGCTTTGATGTGGGCGATTTCTTCTACTGCTGTGATTGAGATAGATGTACTAGGTGTTTTATTGTCTTTCACGAATTCTTCAAATAACATCCATGAGCTTTCTAATATTGCCAGACTTGGTTCACAATGGGCTGGCTGGTATATGTTTTTGGATAATCCTTTTTTTGGTGTAGGTTATGGGCAGTATCCATTTTACTATGCTGATTATGTACCGGGCTGGGCATGGATGAGTAGCGAGGTTCAGCTTTGGGGGCTTAATATTACTGGCTCTGTTATGACACCATCCCATGGTATTTATACGCGGCTTTTGGCAGAAACGGGCTTTATGGGATTTTTGGCATGGTTATTTATTCTGTTTAGTATGCTATGTGGTATATGTAAATCTGATGTAGATTTGAATAGAAAAAGATGTTACTTGATGTCCATTGTGGCATTGATTTTATTTGGATTGAATATAGATGCTTTTCGGATATTTTATTATTGGGTATTTTTAGGGGGCGTATATTTTTTAGAAAGACGTCCTGTTAATGATGGAAGAGTATAAAAAGATGGTGTTTATGAGCAGAGAGAAAAAAATATTGATATTATCCAGGTGGTATTTTCCTGCGAAAAATCCAAGAGCTTTTAGAACTATGGAACTGGTAAAAGAGCTGTGCCGGCGCGGTAAGTATGATATTTCAGCAGTATTGCCAAGCTTTGCCGATTTGCAGGATTGTGCGGTAGATGCACATTTTATTCCTACTATCAGTGTGCCTGCGAAATGTGGAAAAGATGGCAGTGTATCTTTGAAAGACAGGATTCTAGAGCAGATTCGCTCTGTTTTAAGATTTATTGTGGGTGATTCCCCAGGCAATATTATCTACCCATTCAGGCTGTATTTTGTGCTTAGAAAATTGTTGCGGAAAGAACATTATGATGTTGTTATGTCCATAAGTTTTCCATTTTATACGCATGTTGCTGTAGCTCTTGCGATGAAGTGTAGCAGTTTTAAAAGTATTTTGATTGCGGATTGTGGTGATCCGTTTTATGTTAATCCATCATGTAAAATGGCGTTTTATTTAAAATTGGTGGAAAAATATTTTTTAGGCAAATTTGATTATGTAACTATCCCTATGGATGCGGCCAGAGAAAGCTATGCTGATTATGGAATAGATGACAGAATAAGGATTATTCCGCAAGGATTTGCTATCACGCAGATTGCAGATGATACATATAGGAAAAATCCTGTGCCGATGTTTTGCTTTGCGGGAGTTTTATATGAAAAAATCCGCAATCCTCGGTACTTTTTGGATTATTTATTGCAGTTAAAGCAGGATTTTGTTTTTGTGGTGTATGCGTTGCCTGATGCTTTTACCTTGCAGCTGCTGGAAGAATATAAGAAAAAGCTGAGAGACAGGCTGGAGATTCGTGAGCCACTGCCACGTGAGGAGCTGGTTCATGTCATGGCCACCATGGAGTTTGTGGTGAATTTTGACAATGAAAACTCCAATCAGAAACCGAGCAAGCTTATTGATTATGCCATGTCTAAAAGACCTATCCTGAGTTTCAACAGCCAGACGTTCAAGGCGGAGGTATTTGAGGAGTTTTTACGTGGAGACTATACAAATCAGGAGCAGATAGATTTAGCTCAGTATGATATTCGCACTGTAGTTGATAAATTTGAGGAACTGTTTACTTAGCAAATCTAAAGAAGATACATCTATGGATTTGCAGGTATGGCAGTGTGGTATGGAATTGTAATAGAAGGGAAGAATAGTAATGAAGTCAGTAAGTGTAATTGGTCTTGGGTATATTGGTTTGCCGACTGCGACCTTAATCGCCAATAATGGTTTTCAGGTTTATGGCATGGATCCTGTGGTGAAGGTTGTGGAAACTATCAATCAGGGGAAAATCCATATTGTGGAGCCAGGACTGGAGGAGCTGGTCAAAAAAGCGGTAAGCAGTGGCAATCTGGTGGCGGATGTATGTCCTCATGAGGCTGATGTGTTTATTTTAGCAGTGCCTACGCCTTTCAGGGATGAGAAAGTGCCGGATTTGTCTTATGTGGAAGCTGCTGCAAGGGAAATCGCTCCATGCCTGCATGAGGGAAATCTCGTTATTCTTGAATCTACCAGCCCGGTGGGGACTACGGAAAAGGTGCGGGAATGGATATTGGATGAGCGTCCGGAGCTATCTGGCAAGGCAATGTATTTTGCTCATTGCCCTGAGAGGGTGCTGCCAGGGAAGATTGTGCAGGAGCTTTCTGCCAATGACAGGATTATCGGCGGTGTAGATGAGGCTTCTACGAAGAAAACGGTAGAATTTTACAGCCATTTTGTCAAAGGAGCCTTGCTGGAAACAGATGCTAAAACTGCGGAACTGTCAAAGCTGACGGAAAATTCATTCCGTGATGTGAATATTGCCTTTGCCAACGAGTTGTCCATCATCTGCGAAAAGCTGGGCATAAATGTATGGGAGCTTATCCGTCTTGCCAATAGGCATCCGAGGGTGAACATTCTTCAGCCGGGGCCGGGGGTAGGCGGTCACTGCATAGCCGTTGACCCGTGGTTTATCGTGGATTCTGCACCGGCAGAGGCAAGGCTGATTCGCACGGCACGTCAGGTAAATGACAACAAGCCTCATTATGTCATGTCCAAAGTGTTTGAGAATATAAAGGATATGGATAATCCTAAGATTGCTTGCCTGGGACTTGCTTTCAAGCCGGATATTGATGATTTGCGGGAAAGTCCTTCATTGCAGATTACGGTTAAACTGGCTGCTGCTTCCAAGGCACGGATTTTGGCTGTGGAGCCGAATGTGCATGAGTTGCCAAAGGCATTGCAGGGGCTGGACAATGTAGTATTCATGGATTATATGGAAGCTATCCGTGAGGCTGATGTGATACTTTTATTGGTTGACCACAAGGAGTTTAAGGCATTGGATGCTGATGCTTTGCAGGGAAAAATCGTGATTGATACAAGGGGGATTTGGGCGTGAAGCAGGTACTTATAAAGCGCGGACAGGCGATAGTGGCAGATGTTCCTAGTCCGGAAGTCAGTGATGACAATATTTTGGTTCAGGTCAAATGCTCCTGTATTTCTATTGGCACGGAAATGAGCGGTGTGCGTGGGAGCGGTGTTCCTCTGTGGAAAAAAGCTTTGCAGCAGCCTGACAAGGTGAAAAAGGTGCTGAACATGGCCATGACGGAAGGGATTGGCAAGACACGGGAGATTGTGCGTGGCAAGCTTGAGGCAGGTGCGCCTACGGGATATTCTGCTGCTGGCGTGGTTGTTGCCGTGGGAAAAAATATTCGTGATATAAAGCCTGGTGACAAGGTTGCCTGTGCAGGTGCTCAGTGTGCTCATCATGCGGAAAGGATTTCTGTGCCGCGCAACCTGGCTGTGCCAATTCCGGAGGGGGTGTCTTATCGTGAGGCTGCGCCTGTTACGTTGGGCTCTATTGCCATGCAGGGAGTGCGCCGTGCCAACACCACTCTGGGCGAATGTTTTGTGGTTATCGGCCTTGGCGTTATCGGGCAGATTACGGTGCAGCTTTTGAAGGCAAGCGGCTGCAGGGTTATTGCTAGTGATCTGGATAAATCGCGTATTGAAATGGCTATGAAGCATGGTGCGGATATGGCCATCCATCCTGATGATGGCGTGGATGTGGAGCAGGTGCATCGCCTGACTGGCGGAATTGGTGCTGATGGCGTGATTATCACGGCGGCTTCGCCATCTGATGCCATTGTGTCAACTGCCTTTAACATGTGCCGCCGTAAAGGGCGCGTTGTGCTGGTTGGTGATGTGGGACTTAATCTGAAACGGGCTGATTTTTATGCCAAGGAATTGGACTTTTTGATTTCCACTTCCTATGGGCCAGGGCGATATGACAGCCTCTATGAAGAAAAAGGCCTTGAATATCCTGTTGCCTATGTGCGCTGGACGGAGAACCGCAATCTTCAGGAAGTGCTGGCACTGGTGAAGGACGGCAAGCTGGACTTTTCTGATATGGTGCAGGAAGTTTATGATATTGACAGGGCGCATGATGCTTATGAAAAGCTGAAAACGGCTGTGCCAAAGCCTCTGATGGTACTTTTGGAATATCCTGAGCGTGAGGTGGCTGATGATGCCGTTATTGAACTCAAGCCTAGAACGCCTCATAATGGCAGGCTTGGTGTGGCTGTTGTGGGGGCAGGCGGTTTTGCCAAGGGTATGCATTTGCCAAATTTGCAGAAGCTGGGCAATTTGTATGCTTTGCAGGCTGTAGTAAGCCGCACCGGGCATAATGCGGAAGCTGTTGCCAAGCAGTTTGGTGCAGCTTATGCGACTACGGACTATGGCAGGGTGCTGGAAGATGAAAATGTGGATATGGTGCTGATTGCAACACGGCATAATCTTCATGCCGGGATGGTTATCAGAGCTTTGCAGGCTGGCAAGCATGTACTGGTGGAAAAACCGCTGGCTATCAGTGAAGGTGAGCTGGCAGAGATTGAGGCTTATGTAGAAGCTCATCCTGATGCGCCGCTTTTGCTGACAGGGTTTAACCGGCGCCATTCTGCTTATTTGCAGGAGATTGCACGGCACACATCCAAACGCAGCAATCCGATGATTATCAACTATAAGATGAATGCAGGATATATTCCTTTGGAGCATTGGGTTCATAATGAAGAAGGTGCCGGACGGAATATTGGCGAGGCATGTCATATTTATGATTTGTTTAATTTTTTGACAGGGGCAAAGGCTGTCAGTGTCAGTGCTTCATCTGTAGCCAGGACTAATGGATATTACAGTCCGAAGGATAATTTTGTGGCTACTATCCAGTATGAGGATGGCTCTGTGGCAAATTTGATTTATACAGCTATGGGCAGCAAGGACTACCCGAAGGAAACGATGGAAGTATTTTTTGACGGCAAGATGATTTTGCTGGATGATTATAAGTCCATGCGTGGCTATGGCATAAAGCTGGCAGATATTAAGAGTGCTGCCAGTGAAAAAGGCCAGCTTGAGGAAATTAAGGCATTTGCGGAAGCCATTCGGGATGGTAAGGAAAGCCCGATACCGCTGTGGCAGCAGTGCCAGGCAATGCGGATTGCTTTTGCGGTGGAGGAGCAGATTTAAATCTTAAGGTAGGGATATATATGGGTATGCTGAAAAATGTGGCTAGGAATATTTTTAATAAGTTACCAGTTTCATGCCAGGAAGCTTATAGGCATCCTGGATTAAAAAATCAGATAAAGGAACTGCAAATACTGGAACAAAAAACATATTGTGAGCGAAGAATGTATCAATTAAAAAAGGTACAGCAGTTATTAGCTTATGCCTATGAGCATACCCGGTATTATCGTAATCTTTTTGACAAGAATAATATCAAACCATGGGATGTTCAGTCTTTAGATGATATGAAGAAGATTCCTGTATTAACTAAAGATATAGTAAGGGATAATTTGCAGGATATGATTTCTGATGTTATTCCCAAGGATAAACTAATATATGTTACTACAGGTGGCTCTACTGGGAAGCCGCTCGGATTTTATATTTCTAAAGAAGTAGATACCAAGCGTTTAGCCTTTGAATGGCTGCATTGGAATCGCATGGGGTATAACATGGGAGATCCGTGTGTTATTTTGCGAGGGCGTGTACTATCTGAAGGGCAATGGTTTGCTTATGAAGAGGAAAATAATTTTTTAGTGTTATCGACATTTTTGATGAAAGAAGAATTGTTGCCTAAATATATTGCCAAGATAGATGAATTTTCTCCTGTTGTTATCCAGGCTTATCCATCGGCAATAACAATATTAGCAAAATATATGTTGGATAATGGTGTGTCTTTAAAAAAACCTATAAAGGCGGTATCTACATCATCTGAAATACTGTACAAAGAACAGAAAATGCTTATAGAAAAAGCATTTCAAGCACCGGTATATGATAAATATGGTAATTGTGAGCAAGTTGGTGTTATAGGGATGCAAGATGATGGTTATTATCATGAATTTATGGAACACTCCTATTTAGAGTTTATGAATGATGATAATAAGGAGGCACGTAGCGGAGAATATGCCAGAATTATAGGCACAAGTTTGATAAATGATGTTGTTCCCTTTATTCGCTATGAAACTGGAGATATGGTAAAGCTGAGTGACAATTTTGGAAGTGAGATATGTTCTGGGGATCATGGCAGACCATCTACCTTGATAGATTCTATTCAAGGTAGATGTTCTGGAGATGTAATGGTTACTAAATATGGTAATTTAGTTTCTGTTACAGGCATGAATACCCATAGTGATATTTTCGACCATGCCAAGAGGATTCAGTATTATCAGGATACCAAAGGGATTGTAATACTAAAGATTGTTAAAACGGATGAATATAATGAAACTGATGAAGCTAAAATAATTAGCGAATTACAAACTAAATTCCAGCATCAGGTAGATTTGCGTATTGAGTATGTGGAGGATATTCCAAGGACAGCCCGTGGAAAATACTTGTATTTGGATCAGCGGTTGAAAGGATTAAAGTGATGGTATCTGTAAATATAAATGAGAATATGGATTATTGCTATGATGCACCATTTTATCCGCCACAATTTTATCCTGAATTGGATAGCTGGCAGTGTGAAGAAATAAATGAAAAAAATAGTGTATACCAACATGTTAGAAAATGTATTGAGAATTATGGTTTCGATAGCGAACATGTTGGTACGGGGAAATGGAACCCCTTAGGGGATATTATAAAGCCGGGAGATATAGTAGTTATAAAGCCTAATCTAGTGATGCATCATAATCAAGGTAAGGAAGATATCTGCGCTGTTGTTACTCATGGTTCAATGATACGACCGATTTTGGATTATGTTTTTATTGCTTTAAAAGGGAAAGGGAAAGTAATTGTAGGTGATGCTCCTCAAGCTAATGCAAATTTTGACATTATTGTTGAAAAGAATGGTTTAAGAAAGCTGATTGAGTGGTACAGAAATAAAGGAATGCCTGTTGAATTGATTGACTTTCGTCAAAATTATTATCCCGATGACTATACTTCAGGTATAAAAAAAATGTTGCCGGGCGATCCAAATGGTTATATTTGCGTTGACCTTAAGGAGCGTAGTTTTTTAGACAATTTAGACCATCTGGATAAATTATATGGTTCAGAATATGACAGAAAGTTTATTGTACGGCAGCATAACAACGGGCATAAATATTTGCTATCGGGGTCAGTAATGCAAGCGGATGTTATTATAAATATGCCCAAGTTAAAAACGCATCGCAAAGCCGGAGTAACTATTAATGCAAAAAATCTGGTTGGTGCTAATGGTGATAAGAATTATTTAGCCCATTACAGAGTAGGATGCCATAATGGCGGAGATGAATATCCAGCAGATGTATCATTGTTGGCCAAGCTATGCTATCAATGGGATCGTGTTGCCAGAGATCACATTTTAATACGCGATACCATGGCAAGCCGCGTAGTGTTCAAGGTATTGAATAAACCTTTCGCTTTATTAGAAAAAATATATTATGCAGTTACTGGCAAAAAGCTAGTAGATGGTTTTGGTGATTGGCATGGCAATGATACTGTATGGCGCATGTGTTTAGACCTTAACCAGATTGTACTGTTTTGTGATAAAAATGGGGTTTATCGCAAAACACCACAGAGAAAATATATTAGTTTTGTAGATGGAATAATAGCCGGAGAGGGGGATGGGCCGATGTTCCCTACAGCTAAACATTGTGGTTTTGTGGCATGTGGAGTAGATAGCCCTTTCGTGACGGATTATGTTTGTATTCACATGATGGGATTTTCTCCAGATAAATTGAAGATTAACCATGAAGCTGAAAAATCTGATGCGTTTGCCTTCAATCCTGACGAGATTAAAGTTACCTGCGAACATAATGGCAATTATGTTCACTGGAAGGAGATCAATTTACATTTTCTCCCACAGCATAATTGGATTGGATTTGTAGAAAGATAATTAGCGTGATAAATATGTTTTGTAGTATATAGGTGTGGTTAGAATGAAAAAAATCATTTGGACATGTGATACGGAAATAGGTGAATTAGGTAATGGTGTAGAGAATGCTTATGATATTTTTGTCTTGGGGAAAGTTAAAGGGAAAGAGGTAGGTATACACTATATTAATGAAACAGCTCATAAATATGGTGCTACTATACACCATTTCATTGATGTTTATCAGCCAAAGTATAGCAGGCAGATTATAGATGCTTGTGAAAGGATTATTGCAGATGGACACAGCATAGGTTTGCACACGCATCCATCTTTGATGTATGGCAAGCGATATATGTATGAGTATTCATTATCTGAACAACAAAAAATCATTGAATATGGGCAAAATTTTTTTGAAAAGCATTTAGGATATTTACCTAATTCTCATAGAGCTGGTGGATATGGTGCAGATGAAAATACTATTTTTGCATTGGAATCTGCTGGTATAAAAATTGATAGTTCTTATTATCATAATAATGGGTATTGCCATTTACCACAAATGTCAGTCAATAGTATTCAGCAATGTTGCGGTACTAATGTGTTAGAAATGCCTGTAAGTGTTTTTGGAATTAAGAAGACACTTTTTGGAATACCAATATGGAAAAATGTGATGTGGCAAAAATTAGATTTTCGTTATGGTGCTAGTGTAAAGGATATTTTGACCGTTATAGATTCGGCGCAAGATCAGTCGGTCTTCGTTTTATTTTTACATAGCTTTAATTTTTTACATATAATATATAATTTTAATAAAGGACAGTTTTGTGATATTTCTGTAGCAAATTCGTTATTGGAGGATTATGAATATTTACTATCAGAGATATATAAAAGGAAAAATTGCATTTTTTCTAGACTAGACGATTATGCAGGAGATGTTATTGGCAATCAATATATTGTCAATAGAGGTTTTAGTTTTTTATCTGCAATTAGAAGAAAATTCCAAAGAACGTCCTTTGTTTAGAGAGGATTTTGCATAGATGAAACTAAATATAAGTAATATTACAAAATTAAAAAGCATGCGACAAACATTGGCAATATCTGGCTCAAATTTTTTTGTAATGGGTATTGGTTTTTTTATCAATGTTTTATTAGCTAGAGCGATGGGGTTGACAGGCTTTGGTTTATATAGTTTTGCATTTGCAGTTTTTAATTTTGTGGCTATTTTTATGGAGTTTGGTTTTTATTCTACTGCGGCGAAGGTGTTGGCTGATGAAAAGGATGAGTACCAGGAAAGGAAATTACTAGGTAGCATATTTATAGTATATGTTTTTATCAATGTTATATTTGCTGTTCTGATGTATGTCATAGGTTATTTTATAGATGATTTTTTTGTTGATAAAATAGGTAGCACAATCCGATATATGGCTTTTTCAGGTTATGCATATACAGCTTCATTTTTTATGGAGTGGGTTTTAAAAGGATGTAACAAAATTTATTTATTGTCACAATATAATATTTTTGGGAAATTTTTGCACTGTGTTATTTTGTTATGGTTATGGCATCAAAAAATTTTATTTCCAGAAAATATATTGATGAGTTATGCCATTGCTATTGGAATTTCCATATTTATATGTTATGCGAAAATGAAACCAGTTTTTTCTGATTGTAGAAATATGATATTGTGGCTATATAATTCTAACAAGATATATGGCTGGCCACAATATCTTGGCCGAATTGTGGATGTTGGTAGTGCTAACATTGATAGGGTTTTGGTTTCGTACTTTGTAGATGCGAAGTCTTTGGGATTGTATAGCATTGCAGTTTCTTTTGCTTCAGTTGTCAATGTATTGGGAAGATCAATTGGCATAGTACAGTTTAAGAAGTTTGCTGAAAAAAATATTATAAGTAACAGTATTGTCATGGCTGTTAGATATGTCACATTACTATCTGTTGCTTTAGTATTGGTAACATCGTATTTTACTATTCACTTTTTTCTTGGAAATGATTATCAAGATGTGTTTATATACATTTTAATTTTAGTTTTAGGAACAAGTTCTCAATCGATGTATTCGTTGTATATCTCATGGCTTTCTAGCCATGGATGTTCAAAAGATTTACGTGATGCTACTTTCTGCATAAGCTTTGTCAATATATTTTCTGCTTTTGTATTTACATATTTTTTTGGAGTTATTGGTTCTTGTATGGCTTTTTCGATTGGGTACATTTTTAGTTTGTATATGTATTTTGTGACTTATCTAAAGAAGTGTGAGCGATAGGAGATTTATATGGGTTTTGGATATCCTTTTTTACATAATACAATTCTTTGTTCTTATGCCAGGAGTGCCATATATCTCGCATTAATGACATTTAATGTCAAGGAAAAAAAGGTAATGTTGCCAGCGTTTACCTGCCAAACTACCTTGCCATCGGCAATTAGATATGCAGGTGGCATACCGGTTTATGTGGATATAGACAAAAGCACGTTGAATATGGATATAACGGATTTACTAAGAAAAATAGACAATGATGTATCTGTCGTGATTGTTCACTGTTATTATGGTGGCATTCCTAGCAATATAAAAGATATTGAAGATATTGCTAGGAAAAATAGAATATTATTATTGGTGGATGCAGCACATTCTTTTGGAGAGAGTCTAGATGTTGTGGGAGATGCAGTAGTGTATTCCTTCTCAAAAACGTTATGCAATCCTGGTGGTGGTTGTATAATTTTTAAAGATGATAATTTATATGTTCGTGCAAGCGATTTCCAAAAACGTCATGAGAGTATTTTTCATGAGATATGTATGTATCCGATTGTAATGAGTTATTATAATGCATTGGTATTAGATAGGCGTGTTCTCCAAGAATATCCTCTTATAAAAATATCTGTATGGAAAAAAATAGTGTCTAAGATATTGAGAAGTGCTGGATTGTATAAAATGCAGGATTATTATAAAAATATTTCAGAAATAGATTATGGAATATACGACACTAGGATGACAAAGAAACAACATGATTTTATTATAAAAAATCTTAGAAAAAAAGAAATGATCTATAACAATCGTATAAATATAGCCTATCAGCTAGGTGAGATTTTTGACAACATTGTTATTAGCAAAACATTCCCACTGTATGCTGTATTTGTATCAGATGTTCAAAAAGCAAGGAAAATACTGGAGAGTATCGGAATAAAAGTTAGATTTACATGGCCAAGATTTCAGAGATATACCCCAAATCAATTAACTGAAAATGTTTGTTGGGTACGAGATCATCTGATTTTATTGGATATCGATAGCATAGATTATAAAATAATAAAATATTTAAAAATGTACAGAGGAGAGATTATTGGTGATATGTAAAATAGAAGAATTCACTGAAGTTAATGGCGAAGAATGGGATGACTTTTTTGAAAGAAGAAATCCAGCACAACTCTATAAGTTTGGGAAAATTTGTCAAGGCTCTAGCAGTAGACCTATTTATGTAAGCATTTATAGCAATGATTGCAAAGTATTTCAGTGGTTGATGTTTATCTCTAAAAAATTTTTTATTAGCAGGCTTTATACATTGTCTGAGCCGTATCCAGTGGAGGAAAAATACATTGAGTTGGCGTTAAATGAAATACGGAAAATGTACAATCCGTTTAGGTTTGATTTTTATTCGATTGCATTATCTAAATTTCAGGACAGAGAAATTTTAAATAGATTAGGATTCAATGAAATTTATGAATATGGTAGCAATGTTGTCGATTTGTTGCAAGAAGAACATGAATTATTTTCAGGGATACATTCTAAACATAGAAATGTAATAAGAAAAGCTGTAAAAAATGGGTTGTTGTTTAGAGAATTATCTGTTAATACAGAAAACTTAAAAAGATATTATGATGTTTCAATGGAAACGTATAAACGTTCAAATGGTAAAAATGTTCCGTTTGTTGAGTTTCAAAATTATGCCAATACTGGTTTGTTACGTTTATTTGTGGTTGAAAGTGAAAACTCTATAGAAGCAGCTTCATCAATGTTAGTATCACAAGATATGGCTATATATTGGCACGGAGCTAGTGTAAACCATACTGCTGCAGGCGCTTCAAATTTGCTGCATTGGGAAACAATGAAAAAGTTAAAAAGGGAAGGTGTACAGTTCTACGATTTTGGTGGCATTGCAAAGGAGGGGTCTCAGAATCAAAAAATAGAAGGAATTAATAGATTTAAAATGCGGTTTGGCGGGGAATTACAGATATTTTATGGAGGATTTAAAATTTTTAACTATGCTGCCAACATGATGTTTACATTATTTAATAAATTACGCATGTAAAAATACATTTAGTAAAACGGAGGTTGCATATGAATACGCAAAATAAGATATTTTTAAACTATGACAAAAGAATGAATGGAAATTCATGGTCTTCGGTAGATTTAGAACAGAAAAATGAATTTTTAAGAAACGTATTCTTTGAAAATTATAGGCACTTTTGCCCCCCCCCCGAATGGACATATAGACGTTTTGGAAATTGGTTGTAACAAAGGTTTTATGTGCAATGCATTGAAGGAATATTATGCTTCAGGAAGTGTAGTAGGGGTGGATTTATCACCTAATGATATAGCTTTTGCAAAAGAACATTTTCCAGAGATTGATTTTTTTTCCAAAAATGCTTTTGATATATTGGGCAACAATCAATTTGATTTAATTATAGCCAAAGATATTATGGAGCATATAGCTAAGGACAAACAAGAAGAATTTGTGGCTAGGTTGCATAGAGCGTTAAAAGAAAATGGCGTATGTATTATTCAGGTGCCAAATATGGATTGGATTTTTTCTAATCATGAGCGCTATATGGATTTTACGCATGAAATTGGCTACACAAGGGAAAGCTTTGAAGATATTTTTAGGCTATACTTTGATAATAATGTAGAAGTTTTACCGTCCAGTTATGTTTGGCCGCACAAATTGAAGTTGAGTAAACGGATATTGTTTAAATACATTCGACCTATAGTTTTGTGGGGATGTAAGGTGATTTATAAATTTATTGGCGAAGGTGCTTCTGATGTATGGTTCTATCATAGGGAAATCATGGCGGTAGCAAGGAAATGAATAGGAAATTATGTTGAAAGTATTATATTTACGAACTTTATACGCTTTAAATTTAAAAGCTGGTGGTTCAGTTGGGCATACTGCGGGTGTAATAAATGCTATGTTCAATTGCGTGGATTTGGCAGTATACTCTAATGACGAATTGGTAGATGTGAAGTGTAATATTAATATCATTCGGCCCTTTGTAAGGAAATATTTTCCACAAAATATTAAGGAAATATTGCTTAATATTCAGTTTATTAACAAGCTTAATATGGGAAAAATACGGCCAGATGTGATTTATCAGCGTCACACGGCTGCATCTTTTGTGGGGGCATATCTAGCAAAAAAATATGGGGTTCCATTTATTTTAGAGTTTAATTCTTCGGAAGTTTGGAAGATGCGAAACTGGAAAACTTCCGAAAAACTGTGCAAGCGTGTGTTGAAAACATTCTATAATTATGTTTTTCAATCAAGGCTTGTTGCAGCGGTGGAAAAATATAATTTGAAAAATGCTTCTGTGATAGTGGTGGTATCTGATGCCTTGAAAGACGGATTGGTTGCTCAAGGGATTCCTGAAAGCCGTATATTAGTTAATCCTAATGGTGTTGATGTGGAGAAATTCCGGCCAGGTATTGGCGGGGAAATCATTAGAAAAAAACTTTCACTGGAGCATAAGAAAGTAATTGGTTTTATTGGTACATTTGGGCAGTGGCACGGTGTTGAGGAATTGGCGAAAGCCATTGTGCGATTTTATGCAATTCATGCTGATATGGCAGATAAGGTACGTTTTTTGCTTATTGGCGACGGCATACTGATGGGAAATGTCAAGGCCATTTTGCAAGAAGGCAAGTGCCTTGATAAGGTAATTATGCCAGGACTAATCATGCAGCAGGAGGCACCAAAATATTTGGATGCGTGTGATATTTTTGTGTCACCACATATTCCAAATAAAGATGGCACTAAGTTCTTTGGCAGCCCTACTAAGCTGTTTGAGTATATGGCGATGGAAAAAGGGATAGTAGCTTCATCATTAGATCAGATTGCGGATATTTTGGAAGATGGTGTTACTGCCAGGCTGGTTGAACCTGGAAATATATGTGAGCTGGCAGAGGGAATCTACGAATTGGTTTCTAATGAAGAGTTGGCTAAGAACCTTGGAAAAAATGCTAGGCATGAAGTGATGGAGAATTATACCTGGGACAAGCATGTTAAGAAGATTTTTGATAAATTACGTCAATAAAACAAGCCGCAGGTTTCTGCGGCTTGAGTTGGAATTGCTTGATTAAAGCATAGCAAGATAATGGATATGCTCTGCTGGTGGGATGCCGATGGCATGCATCGCATCCTCAGCTGATAACTGCATGCTTTTCATGAGATTTTTTATACAAGTGAGATTGCTATTGGCTTTTGCAGTGGCAGCTTTTTTCTCGGCTAGTCTTTCGGCAACATATTCTTCTACAATATTGCACATTTTGCTTACCTCCTCGTCAACAGATTTTAGTTGTTTCATCTTATTGGCCAAAAGCCATGAGTGCATTTTTGCTGGATCAGATTGTTGGTATTGCATGTATTTTATCGTATAAAGAGGCAAAAAACAATAGGTCTAAATACATCATAATCATATGTTTCAAGAAGTGTTGTATCAGGTTTGGAGTGGTATCAGTGTTATTTAATTCGTATGAATTTATTTTTTTGTTTCTTCCCATAATCTTGTGTGGATATTTTATGCTGAACAGGAAATCATCTGAATGGGGTCATTACTGGCTAGTGTTAGCAAGTTTATTTTTTTATGGCTATTGGAATCCGGCCTATTTAGGTCTCATTGGTTTTTCTATTTGTGTCAATTTCTGTTTTGGCAGATACTTCATATATGGGAAAAATACTAAAGTTCCTCTATGTTTGGGGATTATATTCAACATTGCCTTGCTGGGATATTACAAATACACAGATTTTTTCATCACTAATATAAATCAGTTATTTGGCTTTCAATATGCTATGCATAACATTGTTCTGCCATTAGGAATATCATTTTTTACTTTTACGCAGATTGCCTATCTGGTGGAAACATATAGGGGAAAAGTAAATAATCATCATTTTGCCAGTTATGTACTGTTTGTGACATATTTCCCTCATTTGCTGGCAGGGCCTATTATTCATTATGAAGATGTCATGCCCCAGTTTTTGGATAAGAGATTAAAGTCTGTAAATTGGGAAAACATGTCGCGCGGAATGTTTTTGTTTTCTTTGGGATTGTTTAAAAAAGTTGTTATAGCGGATGGACTGGCGGTATGGGCTGATTCAGGATATATGGCACTGGAAAAAATGGATTTGAATATGATTGCTGCCTGGGCAACAGCTTTGGCGTATACTTTTCAGCTCTATTATGATTTTTCAGGTTATACGGATATGGCAATAGGTATTTCCTTGATGCTGAACATTAAATTGCCTATTAATTTTTATTCCCCATATAAGGCGGCTTCGATTATAGAGTTTTGGAGGCGCTGGCATATAACCTTGTCATCTTTTCTCAGGGATTATCTGTATATACCATTGGGCGGTAACAGGAAAGGGTTATTTCAAAAATGTGTCAATATCTTTGTGACAATGCTGATAGGTGGGTTATGGCATGGTGCAAATTGGACGTTTGTCTTATGGGGGGGTACACACGGCCTGGGGATTGTATGCAATCACTTGTTTAGGGCATTGAATTTATCAATCAATAAATGGATTGGTATACTAATGACATTTTTGTTTGTGAATTTTGCATGGGTTTTATTCAGGGCACCGGATTGTGCACAGGCTTTGAAAATGTACAGCAATATGCTGGTATGGCATGGATATGAGATATCCTTGAATGCTTTGCCTGCTGCAATGCCGGATGGGCGGAAAGAAATTGTTGTTGAGGTTTTTCTTTTTATAGTGGCAGTTTTTCTTCCTAATAGCTTGGAGATTGTCAGGTATATGAAAATGAATAGAAAATGGGCGGTGCTGGCTGGTGCTGTTTTATCGGTTGCGATATGTTTTTTGACAAAAAATACCAGTTTTCTGTATTACCAATTTTAGGAGAAAAAGATGAAAAATTTTAAGACATTCTTCTGTATCATGATTGCTTTGCCAATTTGTGTTATGCTGTTTTGTTTTAGCATGAACTATTTGGTAGACCCGTATAATGTAAATCAGTGCTTTGATTTTGGCCTGGATAAGAGCCGGATATCGTATAAGGGAAATTATAGGCTCTATAAATTGCAGGCGTTTAAAAATGAGCCATGCGATAATATTTATCTTGGTGACTCTCGAATGGATGGGTTAAATAATAACAGGATAAATGATGTAACTGGTGAGAAGTGGTTCAATTTTGCCTATGGTGGCGGAACTGCCTATGAAATTGTGGATAGTTTCTGGTTTGCAGCAGAACGTGTAAATTTGAAAAAGGTTGTCATTGGTTTGAACTTCAATTTATACAATATGCACAATAGAATGAATTTGGTTACTGAGGCTCAAAGTATATTAGCCAATAAATCTAGTTATTATCTGTCAAGTTTTGTAAGCAAGATGTCTGTGTACAATCTGATTTATTTTTTGTCGGGAAATAAGGTGAATATGATATCGGAAAAGCCAAAGATGGATAAAGAGAAATTTTGGCAGGTTCAGCTAAATAAGGGTACGGAAGATTTTTATGGAAGATATCAATACCCGGAAGATTTATATGGCGAGTTGTGCAAAATTGTTGAATATTGCAAAACAGAAAATATTGAGCTGATTTTTGTTATACCGCCTACTCATACGGATTTGCAGAGAAGGGTGGAGGATTTCGGCCTTACGGAGGAATATGAAAAATATAAATTTGATTTAAGGAGCTTTGGGGTTCCGGTTTATGATTTTGATGTGCCGAGTGAATGGACGGTAGATAAAGACTTGTACAAAGATCCTTATCATGCAGATGAAATGGTTAAAGACCACGTTGTAGATGTAGTTTGGGGTAAACAATAGTTGCAAGCAGTTTGCCGGGCTGAATATGCCTTATAAGCTGTTGCTTTGATATTGCTAAATGTTAAAGGGGAATGTTATGTTAGCGCATTATATAAATAAGGCTCGCAGGATGTCTGCAAGGGAATTTTGGCAGAAAAGCAGCCATTTTGTGGGCAGCAGGCTTGCGAGAAAACGCCTGAAGCTGCAGGATAAGCACCGGAGTACATATACACGCAATAGGGAATTGGCCATCCAGCCTGTTTTGTATGAAGGGCTGGACGAGTGCAATGTGCCTGAGTATAGCTGTGAAGTGGCAGGTTTTTACATGCGCCATTGCTTTGACCTGCTGGGTTCGGGCTGGGTGCATAATGGCTTTGGCGAGCGGTATGCCGGGTGCGAGGGGTATCGCTATGATATGCAGGTTCATGCAGAAGTAGACAGGGAAGGCGCATGGCTTCGGGAAATCCTGCCGGTGAGTTGCTGGCAGGATGCGAAAGAAATCTGGCAGCAGGTGTCGGCTGATTATAGGCCTATTGACTGGCAGGTGGATTTTAAGTCAGGCTATCGCTGGTCAGCTAAATGCTGGTATATGGATACGGAATATGGGCATAAGCCAGGTGTGGATGTTAAAGTGCCCTGGGAATTGGCCAGGATGCAGCACCTTATTCAATATGTTTATGCTTATATGCTGGCGGAAGATAGGGAAAAGGGGAAATATGTGCAGGAATTTCAGGATGAAATCCTTGATTTTATTGCGCAAAATCCGCCTCGCTATGGTGTGAACTGGCGCTGTACCATGGATGTGGGGATCCGTGTGGCAAACTGGCTGATGGCTTACGACTTGTTTTGCTCGCTGGGAGCAAGGTTCAGTGATGAATTTAACAGCATATTGGCGGAGTCGGTTTATGACCATGGTTTGCATATTATTCACAATTTGGAGTATTCGCCACAGCTGACCTCTAATCATTATTTATCGGATATTGGTGGATTGCTGTTTGCTGCCATGCACCTGGCATCTTCTTCGGAAACAGATGCCTGGCTGTTTTTTGCAGTGCAGGAACTGGCTATGGAGATGAAGAAGCAGTTTCATGCTGATGGCAGCAATTTTGAAGCCTCTACCAGCTATCATTGCCTGTCAACGGAGATTATGCTGCATAGTGCCATGCTATGCAGGCATATACCAGTCGCACGGCGGGAACGGCTTAAAAAGTGCCAGTGTGGCTTGATAAAAGGTGAGCCGGGGCTGAGAAAGTATGATGGGCAGTTGTTTGACCTTGACAAGGATGACATTTTTACGGCTGATTTCTGGCAGAGGCTTTGCCGGGCAATGGAATTTGTGGCAGATGTATCAGATGAGTATGGCTGTATAGAGCAGATTGGTGATGCGGACAGCGGACGATTTATGAAGCTGGAGCCTGTATTTCATGTTGCTACAGGAAATGAATTGAGGATGATGTATCAAAATTTAAAGCATGTGCAGATGGATGAAGACCGTTCATATTATGATGAGGATTTGTGCAATCATAGCCATTTGGTCAGGGCACTGACTTATCTGACCAGCGGCAGAGAGACGGATAGCTTGCATAGCGTGGAGAAAGCCCTTATCTGCCAGAAAGCACCGCTGGATAATTGCTCTAAAGCATTGCGTGAAAGTATGCAGGCTGATAGAAGTGCCATTGTGGATAAGGCTTCTGTACATAATAAATGGGAGATGATTGCTGCCGGGCTGCCAGAAGGTTGCAGCAAGGTGGAGTATGAGTTTTTGTCCTCTGCTGATTTGTTGTTAGGTTTGGCAGTTAAAGCGTATACAGGCATGGGAATATATGTGTATAGGTCTGAGCACATGAAGCTGATTGTCAGGTGCGGCGAGGTTGGTCAAAACGGCAATGGTGGGCACTCCCATAACGACCAGTTGTCAGTTTGCATCAGCATAGCTGGCAGGAAAATCGTTCAGGATTGTGGCAGCTATTTATATACGCCGTCTCCGGCTATGCGAAACAAGTTTCGCTCAGTATCTATGCATTTTACGCCGCAAGCAGCAGGGAGGGAGCAAAATCCATGGGAGCCTGGCGCGAGTGGGTTGTTTTCCCTGCTGGAGGATAGAGCTAGGGGAGAGGTTGTGTACTGCGGAACTGATGGCATTATCATGGTGCATGATGGTTTTGGGGATACAGTGTATCGGGTTGTGAAGATTGAGGCGCATAAAATATATGTGGTTGACTATGGCAAGAATATCCAGCGGTGGGCGAGGCCGGATTTTTGGTCAAATGGTTATGGAAAGCTGATAGAGTGCAAGTCAGATAGTAACTTTCCATGAGCAAGAATGAAATGTATGCCTAATTTGTAATACAGCTTAAATCTGAGAGGTGAATTGTCATGGCAAGGGGGATGCTGTCCTCTGCTGAGATGGATGTGTTGAAGAAAAATCCTTATGTGGAGGATGTGAACAGGCAGAGAATTTTATATACCTATGAATTTAAGTGCTTTTTCATGGAGCAGTATCTTGCCGGGAAGCGGCCGGTGGATATTTTCCGGCAGGCGGGGTTCGATGTGCCCATGCTGGGGGAGAAGCGGATTGAGAGGGCAACGGCACGCTGGCGTGCCATGTATGCCGCTAATGGCATGGAGGCCCTGAGGGGACAAGTGAAGGCAAATGCTAAAAAGAAAGCTGGTGCCAGGACGAAGAAAAAGGCTGAGGCTGGTGACAGGGAGTATGGCTTGCAGGATGTGGCAGACAAGCTGGAGGAGCTGCTGGCAGATGTTAAGGTCTATGAAAATCGTGTAAGGCAGCTGGAGAAGGTGACCATGGAGCTGACGGATAGGATGAAGGTGCTGGAGAAACGCTCCAATGAGCTGGTGATAGAGAAAGAGGTCTTGTGCAAGGCAAGACGGGCAGGCGGGGAACAGAATGACAATGGGCGCAACAATACGGAGCTGTACAAACTTATCCGGGAGGCAGCAGAGGCCTGCCCTGAGTATGCCAATGTGACGAAGTTGTGCGAGGCTCTGAATGTGTCCGCCAGGGGGTATTACGCTTACTGGAAAAGGTGAGAGCATAAGCTTTATGCATCACAAAATGGTTTCTGTGTTGGCAATAGTGTTTATGGTAGTGCTGATGGTAAAACACTACTTACAATCCAAGTTTGGATAACAGTAAAATTGAAAAAGGTCTCGCAAGCCAGTGTTTATGCGGCGTGCGAGACCTTTTTAGGAAACTATTCTAAAGTCTCTATGAATGTACAAAAATGATATAAGATGTTTCTTCAATATACCTGTAAAATACCATTATTTAGAAACAGCAGCTAATTCGTCTGGTGAATAGAGCCCGGAAGCTTTTAATGCATCTAAAGTGATTAGACCACTGGCGAGCAGGTTGCGAATGGTTGAGATTTTTCCGCGTTCCTCTCCGCGTGCCTCGCTGGTTTCAATCAGAGCTTGCCGTTCTTCTTTTTCATCCCATTCAAAGCCAAACATATCAATTACCTCGCTTTCATTATGCTGAAGATAGTCTTTCATAACATTGTTGTCAATGCAATATCTGATGGTTGCGCTGACAGCTTCATCAATAGGCAGACGCTGTTTGCGAAGCTGCTTGTAGTGATTTGAAAAAATGCTGTATTCATTGAGAGGCCTGCACCGTTCCTTTAAGCCTTCGTTCATGCCATCGGCAAGATTGTAGACGTTCACGATAAGTTCCAGCTTGTCCGATGGTGCCATGAATGCGTCGCTCAGCCTGAGAGCCTGGTGCTCGAAGCTGGTGTCATCACCATCGTAAAACACATAGAATTCCGGGGCAGGGAGTTTTACCAGGTCAGTGCTGTATACCTTGCGTTTTTTAGGTTCCATATAACGGCGGAACAGTTCTGCAACATACTCCAGCATTCTGATGGGCATGTTGGGATTGATGGTGGTCTGGTGCTCAATCAGCATCATGATGAGCGTATCGAGCATGAAGGAAATATCATTTTTTATGCTGCTGTAGAAGCTCCCGTTGAGCGTATTTATTTTGATGTTTGAAGGATCAGTGTAACTGGTTCCTTTGATGGCATTTAGGAGAGCCAGTAGATGGTCTCCTGTACTCATGTACTTGCAGAATACAGTGTCACGTACTTTGGGATTAGTCATACAGATTTCTACTTTCATTATAGCAGAAATATTTGTTTTTGGGAAATGATTTGTGAATGATATACAAAAATTCATTCTACAAACATTATATCACTTTTTCAGCAAGAATAAAATATGCTTTCTAAGAAAATATGATTTATCTTAATGTGGCAGAAGACTCCCTGCCTCTATAGGCGGGAGATGAATGCCA
>OBLI01001409.1_pt1 | contig 23602 bp, 26 predicted proteins | sample 1519701 | NCBI WGS metagenome assembly OBLI01 (sample SAMEA3663005, study PRJEB22513) | pig gut metagenome | biome: pig gut; feature: pig-associated habitat; material: faeces | place: France | collected 2012
ATTTTCAGCAAATTCTTGATTTGGGATAACTAGTGTCAGCGTAGAAGCCCGCCACCGGGTCAGCCCAGCCGGAGCACGCCGCCACAGGAATTTCGCAAACGCCTAGGAATTCCATAAAAATATAAGAGGAGGAAAAAACATGAATTTACCAAAAGATCCGGTGATGCTGCTGTCCGTCGTAAATACGCAATTGCGCGACCATTATGCGACGCTCGCAGAGATGGCAGCCGCCTACATGGTGGACGCAGATGACATCATTGCAAAACTTGATGCGATCAATTATCATTATGACGAGAAACAAAATCAGTTTATCTAAAGGATAAATCTGATTAGGCATTTGCGAAACTCTTAAATAAATCTGATCATAGAAAGGAATCACACACATGACTACCAGTTGTGACTTTTGCGCATATAATGAGTATGATGAGGAGGACGAAGCGTACTACTGCTCCGTCAATATGGACGAGGACGATATGGCGCGCTTTATGCAGAGCAGTTACCGCGAGTGCCCGTATTACCGCTCCGGAGATGAATATAAGGTTGTTCGCCACCAGATGTAGGGAGAGCCTCGCGGCTCTCCGTTCTCTTACGCCATCTTATCTATTGTCCCGAATTTTTCTTAATCCACTATTTCTTTCGTCTCAGCACCATTCCAACGAAAACAAAGACAAGTCCGATCAAAACAGCCCCAACTTCCATCTGTAAATGAAGATCACGATCCATCAGCTGCACCCATCCCATCTGATTACCAATGCCAAGACTGACTCCACAGATAGCGATCAAAATTCCGGCTTTTGCAAATCCGTTGCAAGGCAGATAGCGGATTGCAAGAAATATCAGCCAGGCTGCCGCCACATAAAAGCTTGATACCACAAGCAGATCGTGAATAGCATTCGGATAATCGATACAAAATGCAAAGATCATCAGATAAAACCAGACCGTGTCCCAGATCATGCACAAAAGTCCTTTGTGATTCTGAAACGTTTCCGGCAGATCCGCCTGATAAGCCACGATTGGGAACAGCGGCAAGGACAGTCCGAATACCGTCGAGAAAGCGATCTCTGCGAACCGCAAAATGCCTCCGTTATCAAAGAACATTTCCGTAAAGAAAATAACCAAAAGCAATGCCATCGTCGAGAAAATGATCGTCTTTGAAAGTTTCTTTTTTGTAGATACAAGCGGCACAACGGTAAGTCCTGCCACAAGAAGCATGGAGGCGATCAGCACCGCATCGGTCTTGAAATCGGAATATCCCGGCAGCGTCAGCATCAGCACGATGATCACCGGCAGGATCAGAATACCTGCTATAACGATTCCGGTCTTGAATGCAATGGATCGTTCCTTTTTCTCATGCCTTTTTAAGATCTCATGCGTTTCGGACAACAGATCGGCTTCGATCTTATCGTCGTCCATCTCCGCAAGCACTCTGGTGCACGCAGCACAATCTTTTAAATGTTCCTCGACCATCGCAGAACTCGCGGCGCTGCATACATGATCATGATACAGAGGCAGTATATCCTGAATAATTTCACACGAAACGTTTTTCATATTAATCCATCCTTTCCTTAATTTTGAGTTTGGCACGGTGGTAAGTGACCCTTGCCCAACTCTCGGTACGTCCGAATATCTCTGCGATCTCCGCAAATGACAACTCGCCAAACACCCGAAGTTCAAATACTTCTTTGTATGGTTCCTCGAGTTCATGCAACAGCTTATGTATCGCAAAAGAAGATTCTTTTGTTATAAAATCGTCCTCGACATGAGTGTAATCACTGAAAATTTCGATGTCATCGGACGCATCGGAAATCCTTTTTCTTTTACGGAAATGATCGTTGCAGAGATTCCTGGCGATCGAACATAGCCATGTGTATTCCGCAGCTTCTTTCTTAAAGTCCGACTTGGCAGTCATCGCTTTAAAAAAGGTACTCTGTGTGATTTCTTCCGCAAGTCCCGGGTCTTTTACGATATTCATCACAAACGAGTATACCTGCATAAAATAGGTATGGTATATTTTTTCGGCATTCATGGTCACTCACCTCCTTCCCGATTTCATAAGTTAGACGGAGAAATATCCGATTCGTTACAAATTTTTTCCGTTTTTATTATAAGCAAAAAGAACTCAGGAAGTCTATCACGAACTTCCCAAGTTCTTGGTTCGATAACGCAGATTGTAATGACATAAAATCATTGAAATCTTTCAAAATTCATCGATTTCAAAAATTACTGCTTATCTTCTTTCTTACTTTTGTTCTTTGCCTGACGGTTGATCAGACGCTCGATCAGTTCTACCGATTCCTCGATACCGTAGCATGCACTGTTGATACACAGATCGTAGTTGATCGCATCTCCCCAATGCTTTCCGGTATAAGAATGATAATAGTTCTGATGCTTATGATCCATCTTGCGGATCATGGAGATTGCCTGCTTGATGTCCATATTCTTGACTTCCATCATACGGCTTACACGCTGCGCAAACGGAGCTGTAATGAAGATACTGATGTGTGGAATATGCTGTCCGGTCAGGACAACGTCGGCGCAGCGTCCGATCACAATCATATCTTCTTTCTTGGCAAGCTCACAGATGAGATTACTCTGTTCAAAGAACAAAGCATCCTGCTTGGACAGACCGTGATAGCGGCTGAAAGAACTCGTCTTCTCGATATCCGCACCGAATTTCTTCTCATCTCTACGTGTGATGATCTGGTTTAATACCGCTTCATCATAGTAGTTGATGTGCAGGGATTCGGATAAGGCGAATCCGATGTCGGTTCCCGCACTACCGCTGGAACGACTGATACAGATAACCAGATGATCCTCATCCGAGAACTTCTTACTTAAGATGGAAGAATTCATATCCGCCAGATCCTGATCGACGATATCGACCGAACCGAAGCTCTCCGGGATCGCCATAATCTCTTCATAGATCTCATTGTACTCCACCATCATCTCGTGGCGAAGATCTTTATCGCGAATCGTTCTTGCCATATTACCGATTAAGGCAAACTCACTACGAAGGATGTGTCCCTGAGGATTTCTCTCGATCAAAAAAGCAAGATCCTCAATGGTACGCTTACGGTTACCGGAAAGCGTACGTCCCAGTTCCGAACCGGAAGACTTATATACTTTAGCATCCAGTTCGTAGATTCTGGTAGCTAACTGCAGACTTTTTTCATGATCAATTTTCATAGTCTTCTACCTCCTACAAAAAGAATACCAATGTGTCAATAATAAACAACGGAATGAGGAACTTCAGCGAGCAAAACATGTAGCCGAAGAATGACGGCATCTTGATACCGTTCTCATCCGAAATGGACTTAACCATAAAGTTCGGTGCATTTCCAATGTATGTATTAGCACCCATAAATACAGCACCACATGAGATAGCCATCAGCATCTTGACAGCGATCGTTCCAACGGTTGTTGTGATACCGCTTGTTGCTCCAAGTGTTCCTGCTGTTGTCAGGAATACCAGATACGTTGGTGTATTGTCGAGGAAACTTGACAGTGCACCGGTTGCCCAGAACATCTCCAGTGGATTGGTAAGTCCAAGTTCAGCTCCTTTGGCCTTAAGAATCATAAGTGCCGGCTGCATCGTAATAAAGATACCGATGAACAATACCGCAACTTCTTCAATTGCGCCCCACGTAAAGTGGTTCTTGGTTCTTACTTCTGACTTTGTCGTCTTGAATGACAGGAATGCTGCCAGCAAAATAATAATGATCTCGATCAGTGACGGATAACTTAACTGAACCGTTCCAAAAATATGAATACCGAGTACATTTCCCGATGCGTCCTGGAATGCCGGAAGCGTCGGAAGCGTGCCGCTTAAGATAACAGCAGCGACAATCATTACCATGAAAATAATATTGTGAAGACCATTGACTTTGAACTCGGTCTTAGGTTTTGAGATATCCGGTCTCATACCTATCGCAATATCTCTTCTGTAGGCTCTGCGGTCCAGAAAATAAAATACGGTAAGCATAATTACCATATTAAAAATCAAGATTGGGAACAGATGCATACTCCAGAAGAACGGAACACCTCTCATAAAGCCCATCAAAAGTGGCGGATCACCGATTGGTGTCAGACATCCACCCATATTGGAAATAAGGAAGATAAAGAACACCATAATGTGGCTCTTGTTCTTTCTCCATGAGTTCATCTTGATCATCGGACGTACAAGAAGCATACTTGCTCCGGTTGTTCCGATACAGCTGGAAAGAAGTGTTCCGATTGCAAGCAAACCGGTGTTCATTCTCGGTGAACCAACGAAATCACCCTCCAGATTGATATTGCCGGATACACAGAATAAACCGAACAATAATACAATAAACGTTAAATAATCATTTACAATGCATTCCAGCACTGTCTCCGCAGCCTCTCCTGCGCCATACTTCACTGCAAATGGAATAATGAAAAGCAGCGACCATGCAATAACCGCCCAAGGACGATTTTTCTCCCACCACTCACCTTTTACAAGTGGAAGAATTGCAATGCAAAGCAGCAGGCCTGCAAACGGAATACATAGCCAAAGCGGTATATTTCCCATGACCATTACCTCCTTCAAATCTCTGTCTATTTTACACCCCCGATTTTTAAAATGAAATCGTCTAATTGTTAGAATTTTAACAATATATTTATATTTTTTTAAGCACTTTTCCTATACATTTCAAGGGTGAAATAAAAAGCCTGATTTGAGATAAAAATATGCTATATCTACGATTATTTTCTGATATAAGGAGATACTCAAACATATGAAAAGAAGCCCAACCATTCGGAAGGGCTTCTCTTCGAGGAGTTTAGTTATGAAAATGTTTATTAAATAAAAAGGGAATAATGTAAAGGAATGATTTCCGTTTACAAGATATAGTATATGCATAAATTGTGTCCGTAATATGTCCGTTTTCAAAAAGATTTATTAATTCCCCGCCGGAAAAGTTAATATTTTTTTTAGATTCACAGCAATTTCATTTATAAATCCAACAACATTTTACACAATTCGATTTTCCTGTCATCCGAAAGACTGTTTTCAAAGCGGATTGTACCTTTACGTTCTTCACCCCGCAACAGCCCACTCTCCGAAAGCCTTCTTTTCATCTCCCGTGCCGTTCCCTCTCCGCCGTCAAAAATACGGACAGACGATCCCAGGACATTTTGTATCTGTGCTCTTGCAAACGGATAATGTGTGCAGCCGAGTACCGCAGCATCAACCTTATGATCACGATAGGAATACAATAGCTCATTCAGGTATTTGTGCAGATCTTCTCCATCAAGATCTCCACGTTCAACGAAATCCATAAGTCCCGGGCACGGAAGCGGAATAATCTCCGCATCCTGTTCATAGCGCTTCATCAGATTATGAAATTTTTCCGCATGAATCGTCATCGGGGTTGCCATAACAAGCACTCGCGGATGATCCATAAAAAATACAGCCGGTTTGACTGCCGGTTCAATTCCGACAATCGGAATATATGGATACATTTCACGCAACACACGTACTGCTGCGGAAGTTGCCGTATTACATGCAACAACGAGACCTTTTGCGCCTTGTTCAAACAGCTGCTCGGCACAATTGATGGCCAGACGGCGCACCGTTTCCTGGTCCTTCATTCCATATGGTGCATTCTTGGAATCTCCAAAATATATATAATCTTCCTGCGGCATAATTTTAACCAATTCACGCAATACACTGATGCCGCCTACTCCGGAATCAAATACTGCGATCGGATTTTGTTTTTGTAACAAGTAAGCCAAGGAACAACACTTCCTTTCTCGATAGGTTATTCTTTCTTTATAATAAACTGTATGCTATAATCATTTTATATAAAAAGCCAAGAGGAGGCAATCTATGGCAACAGAAGAAGGTCTTTTTGGAAAGTATAAACAATGTGAATTTTGCAGGCGTCCTCTTCCGAATGATTATGAGGATGTCCTATGTCCTCGCTGCAAAGACAACAAATTATTTCACGATGTCAAAGAATTTATCCGTGCCAATCAGGTCAACGAATACGAAGTTGCTGACCACTTCGGGATACCTCTCAAGCAGGTCAAAGCATGGATCCGTGAAGGACGTATCGAATACAACACCACCTCTGAATCCGGAACAATTTCGGGCATGCACTGTCAGCACTGCGGCGCACCTGTTACTTTTGGTTCTCTCTGTCCGAAGTGTCTTAAGCTGCTGAACGGCGGTCGCGGTACTGCAGCTGCCAATAATACAGCCAACTCCAAAATGCATTATCTCGATAACGAAGATCAGACATCTTAATCTTTCTGTTTCATTTCCTATCGGATAACATAATTCATGCACAACAGATAACTGTTGTGCATGTTTTTTGTCCAATCTTAATTCTATGCCTGTCTGCGAACAACCTTCTGCGCATACTTAACCTGTACCGCATCCAGATATTCATCATCCGGCTCGTACTTAATCAGCAGCGTACCGGCTTCCTTCTTGATGACAAGATCATAATAAGGCGTATCCTTTTTATGAGATGTATAATCTTTCACTTGAACACTGTTATCATTCTCATAATCATATACACTTCGGTCTCCGGCCGGAGCAATTGTTACAACCTCATCCATATTATATACTTCCAGTGTCTTTCGTCTGCTCTTGTTCATAACTCTGGCGAAACGCACTTCCCCATCGAAATAGGAATACTCATACTCCTTATAGAACTGGAAAGTAAGTACATACCATAATCCGGCAAATAAAACAAACAGAATTGCAAAAATTCCGCTGCCACATGCCAAAAGCATACTGACAACCGCAAGCATTAATGATACGATGGACGCAAGCTTAACCCATATTGATTTGCGAACCGGCACTAATACAAATACTTCAAACATTTTTTGTTCTCCTTTGAATAAACTTCTTTTATTATAGCGTATTTGTATATTTTTTTCTATATAATTATTGTTTTTTATAAACTATATATTTCCCACTTTACCAAATTTCTTTTAAAAAAATATTGACATCAAGGCAAGTATCACTTATAATAATCAATGTTCCGCGTGAGTGAGACATGCCTAGTTAGCTCAGTTGGTAGAGCAGAGGACTGAAAATCCTCGTGTCTCTGGTTCGATTCCGGAACTAGGCATTATGCGGGTGTAGTTCAATGGTAGAACACCAGCCTTCCAAGCTGGATACGTGGGTTCGATTCCCATCACCCGCTCTGTCAAGAAGAAATCCTTATTGTAAGGATTTCTTTTTTTGTGCTTCTTAAATCTATACAAAAAAGGATCCCGAGAATACTCTCGGGATCTTTTTGATCTGATTTATCTTTGCCGATAACACTCTATGTAAGAATTAGAATAAATCAACTCTTCCTGTGAACTTATCATTGATTACATAATATGCAGCATACTCTTCCGGCTTCACATAAATGTTCAGCTTCTTGATTGTGCCAACTCTGTGTCCCTCAGCTGCGAACTGTGCTTTCACACGTTCCTCTACTGTTTCAGTAGTAACTTCAAGGTTCTGATACTGTACTGTGATCTCAGGCTTTAAAATTTCCTTAACAGCCTTTTTAACTGTTTTCTTAGCAGCCTTGGCCTTCGTCTCAACCGCCTTAGCCTTCGTTTCAACTGTCTTAACGGTCTTCTCTGCAGCATCCTTTGTTTTCTCTGCCGCAGTCTGTGTCTTCTCCGCTACATTTGCAGCCTTTGTCTCAACCGTTTTCACAGTCTTCTCTGCTACATCTGCTGTCTTTGCTACAACATCTTTTGCCTTGTTTGCCACGTCCTGAACTGCTTCTTTCACTTCTGCCTTAACTTCCGGAGTCTTTACTAACTTTGCGTTCGAACTTGTCTTGTTTAACTTCTTGTTCTGCATCATCTTGTCCTCCTACTGGATTATTCACATACTAAAAACTTTTCAATTGCTACAAGTGCTTCCTGTTCATCCTTTCCTTCAGTAACAATGTCAACAGACATTCCTTCAGATGGATTAAAAGCCATGATACCCATAATGCTCTTCGCATTAATACGACGGTTATCGCTTTCTAATATAATGTCACTGTCAAACTTACAAGCAACCTGAACAAGTTCAGCGATTGGATTATCATGTCCTTCAGCTACATTAGAAACGATCACATTTTTCTTACTCATACGCTCTCCCTTTCCCACTGTGTATAACACATAAAGAAAATATAGCTCACTTCCTTAACTTTTGCAAGATATGAACTCCATTTCTGTTAAAGTTTCACGAAGAGGAAACAAAACCTCATTGGTTATTGTTCATTTTCACAATGAAAAACATCGTTTTCTTTTTCATCGATTCAAATAAGTAAAGAACAGATTACCTGCATTCGTGAAAAGTTTATCTGCCGCATCCATACTCATGGATTTGGTCGAATCACTCGCCGGATCATAGTAATAAATTTTGGTCTGTGAATATCCCGTCACAAGAATCGCACTCTTTGTTCCCGTCATGGCAAAAACCGGACTTCCCTGACTTACATAAAACAGAATTTCGTTAACTGTACAGCCGGACACATCCAGCACAACCGAATCGGTCAGCGTATCTTCAAGCACGTTCTTTGGCGTTGCACCGTTATCCACAAGCTGCTTTACACTAAGTCCCATTCCTTTGTAATCCAGCATCGCGCTGATTGCCTGCACAACGGATGAAGCATTCTTATCCGCACTGTTTACTTTCATATTGGAAAAAGCGCTCTGTGCATTCTTACGTGCACGCATCCATACATACTGCTGATTGTTATCCACAACCACACCAAGATTGGCATTGGCACAGAGGATAGCATCTGCAATATGATCGGTCGCCAGGACAACATCGCCCTTTTCGTATACGTAGAAACGTTCCTGCTTTGAATTATCCTCAAAGGTAAGTGTGCGCGGTTCCTCCAGCAGAACCATTTTAGAAGTGATCATCTTCACCTTCTTCGGCTCCGCATCATTCTTCATCGTCAGCTGGTACTGCGTCTCTTTTAAATCGGTCGCTGTGGACTCGACTGCAATCTTCGTATCGGTATCCGCTTCCCTGTTCATGATCGTATCTGTTCCAGATAATAAAAACTGTCCCCCGGATTTTTTCATCAATTGAACCGTGATGGTGTAATCTTCCACGCTAATGCTATCCACTCTGCCTTTTTTCGGCTGATATTCTTTTATGATACGATGACTGTCCTCTGATGTATCCACAATCTTGAGTGTCATCATCGGGAACTGCGTATTTCCAGCGGCTCCCACGCTGACTTCATCTGCTTTCGCTACACCATAAATAAAATCATTATCGATAAATCCGAGCGGACGCAAATAAACATTTCCCGATTCACTGATCTTGTACGCTGAACCATCATTGAGATTCATCAGCTGAATCGAAGCACTTGCATACTCCCGGTCGGCATCCACCCAGGCAAAATACTGATTTGACTGGGAAATCTTATAACAGTTTTCTTTCAGACCATCCACAACGATTTTCGTAGAAAGCGTGTCCAGATTAACCTGATACAATTTTTCATCCATGATCAGATAGAGCATCCCCTGTTCATTGACATACATAAGCTGTCCCATCTGTGCCTTTAGGATCTCATATGAAGTGTTCGAAGGAATAAAGACCTCTTCCTCGATTGTCTGTACCAGACCATCATAATGATATACGGCAGTACCTACCTCACCCTCATGATCCCCTCGATTCATATAGCCATAGACAACGAAGTCTACACTGCCCGCTTCATCCACACGCGCAATCTTGATATCATGCTGGTCCCAATTGTCTCTTACATCCATTCCCTCTGCCTTGCGGAAACTGAATACCTGTACGATCTTATTATTGACACGGTCAAAGCACCAAAGTTCTCCCCTCTGTACGAACGCAATAATGTCCCCTGTCTTACTGATTTCATAATCAACATCCGCATCACGGATTCCGAGCTGGATCGCATTATCCCCATTAAAGAAATTGTTCTCTCCACGGAATATCTGCTCCATCGTTCGTTCAAAATTGAGCACATACATACGGTCACTCGTCATTCGAAGACGGTAATATTCCTCCACGTTATAATACTCCGTCTCTCCGGCATCATTCACATATGTCACAACATACTGAATCGTAATAACATTGTAGGAACTGTTGATTTCTTTATAAGAGGCAACAACATCACCGAGTACCTGCGGCTTTAAATCCGCCCATGTAATCTGCTTTAATGTACAACTCAGATCTACATAGTTGAGTGTTGTATTGTCTCCGGTCGTCGCATCCATATACTTCGGGATAAACTTGTCCGCATCATCACGAAATGTATAATCATGGAACTTAAGTGCAAAATCCAGACATTCTTTTGTATAATAATCTGTAGTCTGCATCAGTCTTGTGTAATAATAAATTTCGCTTTTATCGGACGTCAGAGTGATCACTAATGTATACTCGTCATTCAACGTCAACAGATTCTGAATTTCCAGATCCGCTGTAATCCGGTTTCCTTTGGTCTCATAATCCGTCACATCACTTTTGGCAACAAGCCGCTGTCCGTCCATGCTTCGAATTTCATATCGAATGCCGTCTATCTTATATCCGTATGTATCAACCGACATCGGAAGAATACGATGATCATCTACGGGAGTGATCGTATCACGCATTGCGGTAGAATCCATCTTTGTTACATAACCATGCAGTTCATTGATCGGCGTATCTCCCTGGTAAAACTCCACAACCGGAAGCGATGCCTCCGAGAGCGTTGTCGTCAGATCCTTATTATCCTTGTTTGTAATGATACTAAAAAAAACGACTGCCACCAAAAAAAGCACGGACAGTACTACTGGTTTTATTATCTGTTTTCTCATTTTTCTTTCCTTTACAGTGCAAGGAAACCCCTTGCACTGTCTGCTTTCTGATCCTTTTCCCGCCTACCACCACCGGCGGCATCTGCGGTGTCTGCACCTTCTTCGATATAGTTCCGTTCCAAACAGGACACCAACCATACTGCAAAGCCAGTTGTCCTCACAGCCTCCCCCATGCGGAGGTCTTCCCGGAGGACGTCCTCCCGGCAGTGGACCGCCGATTGACATCGGTACCATATCAAAATAAGACGGTATCTGTTCTTCCTGCATGGCAGGCTTACTTTCTTCCATCAGCTTCCGATACAGTTGCTCGACTTCCATCTGAATCATCATGCGGTCCGGTTCCTCATCATAGATCCGGCTTCCCTCATATTCCAACTCATCCAGCCGGTCTTCCACCATCTTCATGATTGCTTTCGTCTCCGACGGATAATACGATTTCATACGTTCAATGTCCTTCTCATACTCCATCTCGGTCAGATACATATTCTGCATCGGATAGGTCATATAAAAAGGAATCTTTGGGTACAAATTATCCCTGTAATCCACATGCACGCTCCAAGCTTTCATCATTATAAGCTATGCGCATCATGCAGCAGAGGTTCCTACTGTTCGGTTGTAAGGAAATCTGCGCGGATATAACCTTCCTGATCATTGTAGCTTACTTTAACCCAGCCATCCTCTTCACCGATCATGCGCACCTGTGTTCCCATTTCCAATATGGTTACAACATCACAATCCGTATTCGGTTCGCTGCGCAGATTGACACCATCGGTTGTCCACATATACGTCATCTCCGCCACCTGGGTATCCTGTGTATCCGGAATATCGATCACATCATTTCGTGTTGTATCCTGCATCTGTGACTGCGTCTGCTGTGTTACCTGATTCGGCGTTGGTTTACTCCTGTGTGCACGCACCAGCATGACAACACCTGCAATGATGGCAATCAAGGCGATACACATCGCTGCAAAAATAATCCGGGCAATCATAACGTCTTTTCTGTGGCTTTTCTTCATAAACCTTCTCCTTATCTTTGTGTTTCGTTTTTAACCGTGATCTTCGTCTTGGACGGATCCACCTTGTCCTTCTCGAGGATCAGTTCTCCAATGTGATCCGCCGTAATCGTTCCCCCTGACGGATTCATCACACTCGTGATGTTGCTGACGATCTCGGCATCCACCGTTGAATATTCAAAAGCAAGTGTCGTATTGATCAGCTTACAGTTTTTCATTACGAGATTATCAATATAACACATTCCCTGCAGGCTCTCGATCGTGCAGTTGATCAGTGTCAGATTCTTTGCATTCCAGCCAAGATACTCGCCGGAAATAAAGGAATCATAAACGGTTACATTGTCTGTGTTCCAGAATGCATCTTTTGAAAGCAGACGCGCATTGCGGATCTCCATATTCTGTACTCCGTCAAACGAATAATTACCGATCAGTTCAAAATGATCCAGTTTCATATTCTTGCAGTTCATCGCAAAATAATCTCCGGTCGCCGTCACATGATCCAACGTCACATTCTGGCAATTCCAGAGTGTCTCCTCGGCATTCGGAAAATTTACATTTTTTAAAGTTACACCGTCGCATCGGCGAAAATTCTTCGGTGCCTCGATGATCGTGTCCGTAACACTGATATCGTTGGTATACCACACACCGGCTCTTGCCATATCAAACCAGGTGCAGCGTTCAGCCCTTACATGATTACAATACCATAACGGATATTTCCATCGAAACAGCGAATCGTACAATTCAATGTTCTCACTCTCTTTAAGCGGTGACTCACCATCCGCAAATACACTATCAAAAACCGCAAGGTCCTTAGACATAAAAAGCGCCCGCTCCCCTGTCAGGTACTCCTGTCGAATCTCATTTTGTTTCATTACTTTATATCCTCTTTCGTCTGGTATTCCTATTTTCTTTCCTATTCTATCACGTTATCTTTGCAATAACAAATATTCCTTTTTCTTTCGTCGAATGATATAACATTCACTCCAATAAAAGATCTTCCACTGTTACAAATTCATAATTTTCCTGCTGCAAAATGTCAATTACGGAAAAAGCTGCCTGCACCGATGACTGCGACGCATCATGTAACAGGATAATGCTGCCCTCCGTCACACCTTTAAGGATTCGCTGCACTACCGTATCCGCATCCTTGGTTGTCCAGTCCAGCGGATCAATATCCCAAAGCACCTCAATGAGCGGCACTTCCACATCCAGAGATTTCTTCCAGCACCCATATGGGGGACGAATATATCCGGCGTATTTTCCGGTCACATTGTGAATTGCTTCCTGTGTCTTTTCGATCTGCTCGATGGCAGCTTCATCCCCAATCTGTCCGAAATTCACATGCTCATAAGAATGTACGCCGATCAAATGTCCACCATCATCGATTTTCTTCACAATATCGGGATATTTCTCCACCTCCGCCCCCAATACAAAAAACGTGGCTTTTACACCACGCTTTTGTAAGCCTTCCAGCAATTCAACCGTATATTCCGGATTTGGTCCATCATCGAAGGTGATCGCCACCTTATTCTTATCTGCCGTCTTTGCACTGTATGACATAACATCCAGCTTCTGCATACCGATACTCATCATTACACCGAGTGCATAAGCGAATACAAGCAGCAAAAGATTTTTAAGAATCCTCCACTCGATTGCATCCAATGCGCCATCTCTTTTCTGCTTTTCCATAATCATTCCGTAGCATCAAGAATTATTACAGTCTATGCAATACCGGCGCATTCTAACACATCATCCGTCTTTTCTATTCTTCTCCGAGAACATACAATAAAAAGGCTTTTGCCGTATCCTGGTTTTGTGCACTGGAACAGATTCCTATCACAGGTTCTTTCACATTTGCAAACCACCCGGATTTTGCGATCCAATCATTGTCGTGCAGTCGGACTCCCACTGCCATCTTAACTTTCGCATCCACATCCGTTACATACAAAAGATCATCGGTGTACTTGTCCAATACATCCTGTGGCAGACACTTGGTAATATCCGTAAGATATCCCATCTCGCCGATGCTGGTCATAAATTCCTCATCCGAGAAGACCACATCATCGGTTCCTGCCATCAGATTTACCTGAATCGCCTGAATATTCTGCATATTTGAACTATTCGAATCATCTGCCAGGGCATTAAAACTGCTGTCAATTCCAATTTGCACATCATCCGGATCAAAATGATTCTGCTTCAGAAACGCATCATAAAAGTCCTGCGTGTCCGCCGCTGCGGATGTCATTGCAATGTCCTGTGCATTGACCGCCACAATATTAAGCACCGAGTCTTTCAAAAATGCATAATGCAAAATAAAATATAAAACCACGGCGGCAATTGCAATCACCGCCAGTATCTTCAATCCATAATATTGACCAATAAAGATTACTTTATCCTTGAAGTTCATCGTCCGAAGTTTTTCACGCGTCGTACGGTTGTCCTCCGGCTGATAAAATTCAGAATCTTTGGATAATACAGAATTATCCGGATGTACATTTCCCTCCGGGATCTTTTGATTTTCCTGCATCCGTCATTCTCCTTTACGTTTCTTTACTCATACAGCTAAACAAGAATTGCATATCCTGCTTTCCACGTTGTACCTGCTGCAATCACATTCTCATATTCACGGTCACGAAGTTCTCCGCTATAACCGATCCGATCGCTTCGGCCATACCAAGGCTCGATACAGACAAACGGTGCGCTCGGATCCGCCGGTCTCCACACGCCAAACAAAGGGGCATGCATCTCCACATGCCAAAGCACATCCACCTTTGTACCGGTCAGACGGTATCCCAGCTTTAACGTAAAAACATATGGATACTTCGCATAGGTTTCCTCCCTACAAGCTATATCTTGCCATAGATCACTCCTCCTTATTTTTCATCTCACTTGTTTTCTATTATAACAGACCTTGCGGTTTTTTCATCTGACAGTTGTATATTTTATGTTTTTTTAAGGAGTTGTGTTACCCTCATTTGTTTCCAGATAATGATCCACATTGTCGATCGTATTTCCATACTGCCTGATCATCTGCTCCATTCGGTTCAGAGCCTGTGCACGCTTCCAGTTTGCAATCTCATAACTAAGCTTTTCCAGCTTTATTCCTTTGCACTATATAAAAGTGGTAAAAAGCCTCTCCATGCTTGCGCAGAGAGAGGCTTTCGCTTAAATCTGGTTTCCCACGATCCTGTAATATGATTTTGAAGTGATTTTAAACACAATATAATAGATGATTACAAACACGATAAATGTAACCAGCAGACATCCTGCAAACAATGATGTGTTCGTCAGATTCAACATTGCAAGCAGTCTGTCCATCATCGGAAATGCTGCAAGCGTATGGATGGCTGCAGTCACAAGCGGCAGGAAAAAGACGATGCGTACCTGCGACCGGATCGATGCCTTCACCTCATGGTTGCTCATTCCGACTTTCTCCATGATCTCGTAGCGTTGCTTATCCTCATACCCTTCCGAAACCTGTTTGTAGAAGATGATCATAACCGTTACCATAAGGAAAATGATTCCAAGATAGATACCGATAAAGAAGAATCCACCGTAGATTGCAAAGAATCCCGCCCTATTTGCCTGACGGCTCTCCACATAGCAATCCTTCACATCGGACTGTTCCTCCTTGGATGGCACAAGTTGCTTTCTGACCGCTTCGCCGAATGCAGCTTTCTGCTCGTCGGTGCCCGCAGGGTCAATCCCTATGACATCGTTGTACTGATTGCCTCGGATCGACGCTGCATCGGCAAACAGATTCTGCAGTGTCTCCTCGGAATCCACAACCACGTAATAATCGCCCTCCAGCATGCTTGCCATATAATTATCCTGTGCGGCGGCATACACATGTGAATCCGCAACCGGAAACGAATGTCCAAACAAAGTAACCGTGTCTTCGTCATATTCCTTTGAAGCGTAAATGTTTACTTTTCCCTCCGGCACCTTCGGAACATCTGTTTCCGTAAATGCATCGTCCATCTGGATCAGGCTGTCTCTCGTGATCAGATTAACAAGCGACATCTGTCCATCAAAACTGACCCGGTCCGCCAGCGTAAAGTCCGCATTATCGCGGACTGCCAAAACATGCACATACTGATAATGCCGGAAATTTTCTGCGAAAACCTTCTGATCCTCCAAAATCTTTCTGATTTTTTTCTCATTCTCTGCCGGTACATCATTCTTTAAATCTTCCTGCAAAGCATTCACATCCGAATACCCGGTGTACAATGTAGTCTCCATCGGATAACGCGCCGCAAGTTCATCATCCACGCCCGCATACATACTCACTGTCATGGACACCATGACGAGTACCATGGTGGAAAGGATACAGATACTTGCCAGCCCCGCCGCATTCTGCTTCATACGATAGATCATACCCGATACCGCGGCAAAATGCTTCGGATGATAATAGAACTTCTTATTGCTGCGCAGACCTTTTAACAAAGCGATACTCCCCGCGGTAAAAAGCAGGTAGGTTCCGATCATAACCAGTACGACTGCAATAAAGAACATTCCAAGAACCTTGAGCGGATTTTGCGCCGTAACCGCAATATAGTAAGCGACAGCAATACATGCCACCCCGAAGATGGTGCTAAACGCTTTGGTCTTCGGTTCCTTCTCCCCGACATTGCTGCCACGGAGCAGTTCGATCGGGTTTGCAAGTCCGATCTGCATCAGATTATGCACAAGTGTCAGAAAGTACAGAACACCGAACGCAACCAGAGTCAGTTCGATTCCGGAACCGTTCACAGAGAACATAATGCTTTCTTTATACTGAAGAATGCGATACAGAAGCATGAGTATCAGTTTTGAGAATACAATTCCGAATGCCAGTCCCCCGCCGATTGCGAGCAAAGCAACAAACAGGGTCTCAAGCCCCAGTACTTTCGCAATATGGCGTTTCTCCATGCCAAGAATGTTATACACACCGATCTCACGTTTTCTGCGCTTGATGATAAAACTATTCGTGTAGAAAATAAAGATATAGGAAAAAATCCCCATTACACCAACGCCCAGCGCAAAGATTATACGAAGGCTTCCCGCGCTCGGCATCTTGTCGAGTCCCTTGTTCCCGTTTAAAAAGAGGATCAGATAAAACATCGCCACCGTCATAATACCCGAGAGTATATATGGAAGATAAAGCGGCTTATTGTTTTTCATATTGGTTTTCGCCAGTTTTACATACAGATTATTCATGTTTCTCACCACCTGTCGTCAAAACGGTCAGTGCGTCAGAAATCTTAACATACAGCTGCTCGTTCGTCATATTGCCGCGATAAATCTGGTGGAACACTTCTCCATCCTTGATAAAAAGTACACGGTTCGCGTGACTTGCCGCCTTGGTACTGTGCGTTACCATGAGGATCGTCTGTCCATCCTCATTGATCTGGTTAAACAACTCCAGCAGTTCACCGGATGCCTTAGAGTCAAGTGCTCCTGTCGGCTCATCCGCAAGGATCAGTTCGGGTTTTGTGATCAGTGCACGTGCAACTGCCGCTCTCTGCTTTTGTCCGCCGGACACCTCATACGGATATTTGTCAAGGATCTGATCGATTCCAAGCTTGATAGCGATCGGCATCAGCCACTCCTGCATCTGTTTGTATGGAACACTCGATAACACAAGTGGAAGAAAGATATTGTCTTTCAGTGAGAAATTATCCAGCAGATTAAAGTCCTGAAATACAAATCCGAGATGCTCCCGGCGAAAGGTTGCCAGCTCCTTTTCCTTGACCGATACCAGATTCTTTCCGTTGATCAGCACTTCTCCGGCCGTCGGCTTATCGAGTGCTGCCAAAATATTAAGCAGCGTTGTCTTACCCGATCCTGACTCTCCCATGATCGCGACATACTCTCCCTGTTCCACAGAAAAATTGATATTAGACAATGCCTGTATCTGATTGCCTCCGAACCGTGTCGTATATATCTTTTTCAGATTACTAACTTCTAAGATTGCCATCTTTTCCATTGCTCCTTTTCATTTTGTTTCGTTCTTACAAATGGAAGTATAGCAAAAGGCCGAAACGCCAGCCATCGATTCAACTTACATTTCGACCTCCTATCTTACAAGGTTGTAAGATTACACATATTTTCACCATTCACGTTTTCCGTTCTCAGACACAACCTGTCACTTCTTTCTCTTTTGAAATCCGATCCACACCGTCGTCCCGATTCCATACTCCGATTCGAGCCGGATGCTATGTCCCAGCTTATTTAATACGAGCTTGCTTAAATACAACCCGATTCCCGTGGATTTCTTGTCAGAGTGACCATTGTAACCGGTATACCCTTTCTCAAACACACGCGTTAAGTCCTCCGCCCTAATTCCGATTCCGTGATCCGTAATCTTCAGATAGTCCCAGTCCGGCTCATGAACGGTCTCGATGTTGATTGGCTGCCCCTCATGCGAATATTTGATCGCATTCGAAAGAATCTGTTCGATTGCAAATGATACCCACTTTGCATCGGTCGTAACCATGATATCCGTGCCTGCATATTGAAGCGGAATGCGTCTGCGTACCATAATCTTCGCATATTTGCGAACCACATCGCGCACAAGTTCATCTAAATGAAGTTTCTCAAGTACATAATCATTGCCCGGTGTATTCACCCTCTGATACTGCAGTGCCATATTGACATACTGTTCAATATCAAACAATTCTTTTTCCATCTCCGACTGCAGCTGTAACAGTTCTCCGTTCTCCATCTGATTCCGTTGCACCTGAAGCAAAAGCTGCAATGCAGAGATCGGTGTCTTAATCTGATGTACCCACATGGAATAGTATTCGCGCATCTCCGTCTGATTTCTTGCATAGGCTGCCGCTTCCAGCTTCCGCTTCATCGAGACGTCCTCAATCATTTCCTGATAAAGATTCTCGATCATATCCCCACTCTCCCGAATCAGAGTACTCTCATTTTTAAGATGATTCCCGGCTTCCTCCAACTTTCGGATTCTCCCCACATAGACGGCAAAACCACTCACAAATAACATGACAAACAAGAATAGTTCCAATCCTGCAAAATACATAATATCCCATGCACAAACATGCATCAGGAACATATAAAACAACGCAAACGCCATCATAAGTACCGTACATGCCATCCAAAGGCGATTTCTTTTCATATAAGACGCTATCCGTTTCATCCGATTCGGTAACCAATTCCTTTCTTTGTCACAATAAAGTCCTCAAGTCCAATCGTTGCAAGCTTCTTGCGTAGACGATTCACATTGACAGAAAGCGTGTTCTCATCCACGTACTCATCATTCTCCCAAAGCTTCGTCATCAGCGCATCACGGGAAACGATCTTCTCCTTATTTTCAAACAAGGTCTGCAAAATACGAAGCTCATTCTTCGTCAGTTCCACTTTCTGCTCCTCATACATCAGTGTCGCATCCGTAAGATTAAGAATCGCGCCATTGTGCTCACAAACACTTGCACTCCCCGCGAAATCATAGCTTCTTCGAAGCAGTGCCTGCACCTTCGCCGTCAATACTTCGAGTGTAAACGGTTTCGGAATGAAATCATCCCCACCCATACTGACTGCCATCACAATATTCATATCATCCGACATCGATGATAAAAAGATGATCGGCAGCTGCGATACCTGACGGATCTGCGTACACCAGTGATACCCGTTATAAAAAGGCAGATGAATATCCATCAACACAAGCTGCGGATCAAACGCCGCAAACTCCGCCATCACATCATTAAAATTTTCCACACAGTGCACCGTGTAATTCCACTTTTCCAAATGACTTTTTACGGTCTTGGCAATGATCTCATCATCTTCCACGATAAAAATGCGATACATGATTAACTCCTCTTCGTGTTTCTTTCGTCGATCAACACATCATTCTTCGCAATGTTTCCCCTAATGTTTTCCTTCACGCTTCTATTCATATTGGTCTTACGAATGATTATTCCCGGTTCTCCTTACCTGTCTTTATGATTTTCGGAACAACCGTTCCCGGCTGCGTGACCGCCGTACTTAAAATGATCTTCACGATCCATATAAAAAAGATCATAACAAGGATCGGGATCAGACAGGTCGTAACTCCTTCGCCTTTTCGTAGATTCTCAGACGATTTCTTATTTAAATAAGCCGAGTACTGTTCCGGCTTCATCGGACTTCGATTTTTTCTTTAATTATAAATAACTTTGTTCCACGGGTCAATCTGATCCCAGCTGATCAGAACACTTCCATCACAACCGTCCGCATCACTCTTACAGCCAATGGTACGGCAACAATCCCCCTCTGCCCCAGCATATCCCTAACTGACGTATTATTTTCAACATGCTCAACCGTAATAGCCGTCTCACCCTGTAAGTCTTTTTCTTCAACATTATAATTTGTCATTTCAGTTGCATTGAACCATTTTACTGACGTCAGTAAAATGGTCTATTCCTCCTTTTTCCTCAGTTTGTCATAATACGCTTTATACCTATAAATCGTCCTCTCACTGACATTGTTCCGCTTTGCAATTTCTACCATTGTCATGCCGCTCTCATACCCAACAACAAAATCATTATAAATTGCCATCCACTTGGCGTTATGTTTCTGACGACCGCCTAATTTACGATTTCTGTAATACTCCAATTCCTCCCGAAGTTCTGCATTCTCTTTTGCATCATCATACCGATTGCACTAGATAATGTATCTGTTGTGGCACCGGCGTGTTTATTGTTTCGGAAGACCCAATCGGCGACTGCTTTCTCGTTCTCAGAAATTAAATCTTCCTGAATGCTATTAACAGCACGAAAAACGTTAGGGGTGGCAAGTTCTTTACCATCAGACAGGTAGACGACAATATCTTTTTTCAGCAGCTTCATGAGCTGCCCTGCCGTAGCGGTGATTACTGCATTCTCATCCTGCTCTTTTTGCAGAAGCTGGTTGGTTTCAAAAATCCATATTACCCATATTGACTCCGGTACAGGATTTGATGAAAAAAGCCTCAGAACTTATAATCATATTCTTGATCATCCGGAAGTACGTAAAAACGGGTACAGCATCGGGATCTATAACATTGCATCCCGTCTCCGTCTTACCTTAGGTGAAAACAGTACGATTGTATTTTCCAATGAACTGGGAAAAGGAGCCCGGATTGATATTATTTTTCCTTATGTAAGGTACCGGTCAGCCGACAGTGAAAACGAAATGGAGGTAACAGGTAAATGAATATCTTAATTGTCGATGATGAATATTATATTGTTCAGGGAATTGTGAAAATCATATCTGAATCTTTTACGGAATTTGACTGTATTTATCAAGCATATAGTACTGAACAGGCAAAACGGATTATTTATCTTATGTATTTCATCAGAAATTTAACCAGACTCTTAGTGCTTACATTACATCCATGCGCATTGATAAGGCAAAGGAGCTTCTTGAAAGAACCAACTGGGGAATGGATATTATTGCAGAAAAAACTGGATTTTCCGGCAGCTCCTACTTTCATAAACAATTCAAAAAAATAACCGGTATTACTCCGCAGCAATACCGGTCTGAATAAAATTTTTATTATCTATCGAACAGAAAACACTTTCGTACCGTGTGCAGGTACTACGACGGTTAATGCTTCCTTTCCGCTATGTAAAACCTCACCACTCCACAGCTCGGTAAATTCATAGGAATCCTTATCCGGTTCCCGTCCCGACAGTTCTTCCATATTCAAACAGATCTCCCGATCAGTATCATAATCCATAGCGTCGGAATCTGCCAGATGCTCATCCATCAGAATAACCCTTCCATCTTCAGCCGTAACCGCTTCTGCATCAGCCTGTGTATAGGTAACCTTGTATCCTGCTTCCGGTCCGTCCAGTACTGCTCACCCACGGTCTTCATAGCTATTGCTCGGAAGTGCCTTGACATAATCTTCATCTGCTATTGCTCCAAGATAGTCAGATGCTGCCTGAAACTGGGGATAGCTCATACCATCACCAATAAACAGAAAACATATTTCGGTGCTTTTGCTGTTTCTTCTTGCGTCTGCGTTTCTCCTCTCTGAAACATGTTTTGTTTTTCCTCTGCTTCACTATACAATACCGTTGTAAAAACCAATGTCCAAAGTAGGAAAAATTTGAGTAAATTCCGACACTTATTTTATGCAGTTCTATCTTTATGAGATTTCATCAACATCATAATACTTAAAATCCCGGAAGCAGGCACTTCCTCCTGTTTCCTCTGCCGCATAGCAGAACAGACCAAACCGGCAACCAGTAAAATGATCCAGTTTGAAGTACAGCTTATGCACGGTTCCGATGGGTAGCCAGTCTCCCTTATTTACCCGGTAATAGCAGCGTGCTTCATCCTTCATGTTACAGAAATCTGCTTCAAGACGAAAATCCATCTGGTGTGATTCAACAACAGTTCCTTCCGTCATATCCAATATACCATCTTCTTTTTTATCCAGCATAAGGACTTCATATTTTCCATGATGTTTTGTAATGCCAACTGCAGCATAACAGCTCTGCAACGCACACAAACCTGCGACATCGCCCTCTTTCAATGCAGAAGCATCAACAGTAACCTCAGCTGCGCAGGACGGATAACTCATCCTTTGCGTAAGCGTATTTACTGCCTGTGTAAGCTCTGTACAAACTTCCCGTGTTGTAATTGTATAGGTTCCCTGCAATGCATCCAGATGATAGTACCGTGGATCTGGATCATGATTAAACTGCCAGCGCGGAAGCAGCCCATTACAGAAATCATCACTTCCCACTAATGGCTGATAAATATATCCTGGTCTGGTACTGTGAACCTCTATTTCTTCCGGCACATGTCCGTTCTGTCCAAAAAACGGAAAATGATCCTTCCAGGTAACCGGAAGCAGAATAGGAATCCGTCCAACTGCTCCGGAATCCTGAAACAGCATTGCATACCACTTTCCATCCGGCGTATCCACTATTCCTCCCTGTGCCACGCCCTGTCCACAATATCCACGATCATCACAAAGTACATCTCCACCCGTGAATTCTCCTTCCAGAGAATCACTGTAAAAGCATGCTTCCGTCCGCATCCAGCGGTCTCTCAGGGAATGAACCAGAAAAATATAATAATAGCCGTTTATTTTTTGAATATGAGAACCCTCATAGCCTAGCTCCGGGTTCTTATGATCACTGACTAAAAGACGATGTAATCCGTCCTTCTTTGGTGCAGTCAAATCTTCATTCAATTCTGTAATCCAGATTTCATCATTTCCATATACAATATAGTTTCTGCCATCCTCATCAAATAATAAAGAGCCGTCATGATAAAAGCCTTCTATCAGCTGCTTTTTCCATGGACCATCTATTTTTTCCGAAGTATACAAATAAGTCTTACGGGTATCATTTGCCACAAAGCAGATACAAAATCGGCCTTCATGATAGCGCAGGGAAGCTGCCCACATGCCCTGTCCGTAAATATTCTGACCGCTTTTCAGTTGCTGCGCATCCGTATGATCCAACGTCTCATAGACATAAGTCACATGCTCCCAGTGCACCAGATCAAAAGACTGCAGAATCTCACAGCCCGGCATAAAGTGCATGGTTGTGGATACCATATAATAGGTGTCTTCTACGCGGATCACGTCCAGATCTGGATAATCCAATCTTGTTATAGGATTTACATTCATTGTTTATTCCTTTCTGTTTTATCTCCATATTCTTTCTTTGTTCTATTCTATTTTTACTATTTTATCTTTGTTTCTTATCTATACATTAACAGTAGTATGCTTTTTAGTTGTACGTAAAATGATATGCCCTAGCACCATGACTCTTTAATGACACACTAAGGCTCTTTGG
>OBLI01001410.1_pt1 | contig 23556 bp, 21 predicted proteins | sample 1519701 | NCBI WGS metagenome assembly OBLI01 (sample SAMEA3663005, study PRJEB22513) | pig gut metagenome | biome: pig gut; feature: pig-associated habitat; material: faeces | place: France | collected 2012
AGTATGTAACTGTAGCAACTAATCTGACTTTACGAAAAAGCTGAAAAGGGGGAGCCGGGAGGCTGACGAGACCTGATACTGCCAACACATTCAGTCAAATACCAACGAACAGTCATAAAAAAAAGAGCTGTCCCGAAGGACAGCCCGCAAAATCAAATTCTATTTACTTCGCACCCAGCATAGCCAGCATGGTACCGGCGGCAACAGCCGTACCGATAACACCGGCAACGTTAGGCCCCATGGCGTGCATCAGCAGGAAATTAGAAGGATTAGCCTTCTGGCCTACAACCTGGGAAACACGCGCAGCCATCGGCACTGCAGATACACCGGCAGAGCCAATCAAAGGGTTAATCTTCCAGCCGGACAGACGGCACATAACCTTGCCCAGGATAACACCAGCCGCAGTACCGCCGGCAAAAGCCAGCAGGCCCAGGCCGATAATCATCAGAGTCTGTACAGTCAGGAAGTCTTCGGCGTTCATAGTCATACCAGTACCTGTTGCCAGGAAAATCGTCACGATGTTGCAGAGCGCGTTCTGAGAAGTGTCAGACAGGCGGTCAGTAACACCGGACTCACGGAACAGGTTGCCCAGCATCAGCATGCTGATGAGGGCTGCTACAGGCGGCAGCAATAAGGAAATCAAAATAGCGGAAGCAACTGGGAATACCATCTTCTCAAAATGGGTTACGTTACGCAACTGGTCCATCTTGACTTCGCGTTCCTTCTGCGTAGTCAGGGCCTTCATAATCGGCGGCTGAATCAACGGTACCAGGGACATATAGGAATAAGCCGCCACCGCAATCGCCCCCAGAAGGTTAGGAGCCATCTTGGATGCCATATAAATAGCAGTAGGGCCGTCTGCACCACCGATGATACCGATAGCAGAAGCCTCCTGAGCCGTAAAGCCCAAAAGCATGGCGCCTGCCAGGGAAATGAACACGCCGAACTGGGCAGCAGCACCCAGGAACAGCGTATTCGGGTTAGCAAGCAATGGACCGAAGTCGGTCATTGCACCTACGCCCAGGAAAATCAACGGCGGGAAAATCTCAAACTTGATACCATAATTGATAACCTGCATTACACCAGGCTCCTCAAGAAAGCCAGTGCAAGGGAAGTTAGCCATAATACAGCCAAATGCGATCGGAGTCAGCAGCAAAGGCTCGTACTCCTTGCCAATAGCCATGTACAGCAGGAAAATGCCCACGATAATCATCGCTACATTTCCCCAAGTCAATGCTGAAAAGCCACTGTCAAGCCATACGGACTGCAAAGAAATCGCAAAAGCGCTAAAAATTTCCATTAATCAATGCACCCCTTGTGTGTCAAATTTTCTTCAGGGCAATCACCTTGGCAGAGTCAGTCCAATTCTGGCGCACCGCCGGCCGGATTGCCTTCACCCTGGAAAAGCCCACGCCCATTGCGGCCAAAGCCCCTGCGATTACTGCTACTGTGTCCTTGTTTACACCATTTGTTACTGCCATAATAATTGCCTCCTCATTCGTTAAAAAAATACAATACTACCTGTCATTTCTCAAACCACGAATGCGAGCTGCACCGGCCCAGCTTCTTCTCTCAGCCGGACGAATCGCCTTGATTTGGGAAAAGCCAACACCATACGCTGCCAAAGCACCAGCAATAGCAGCCACTGTCTCACCGCTGATCCCAGGAGCAACTACAGGAGCCGCAGGCTCTGCCGCCTTCGCAGGGGCAGCCTTCTTCGGCTTGGCCGGAGCTGCTGTCGGATGAGTCTTCTTCTTCGTTCTAGGCTTCGTTGGATCAATGAAGTGAATCACACGAATAAAAAGGCTCAGGAGAAACAGTACCGCAAATACAATTGTCATGTTGATAAGCATGATGACAACTGGATTTGACATTTGATTATCCATATAGACACCGCCTTAAAATAATAGTTTCCGCTGTTATAAGCATTAAGCAAATGTCAAATAAAATATCTATACATTCCACACCTATGCCCTACAGCTTTCTAATAACGCCTTATCACATTATAACAGAAATTCCAAATATGTAAAAGTAGGTTATGAGAATATTTTCCATAACTTTTGGCTATAAATAGTTATATCAGCAATTTTTTCAGCTTCTGCACATACAGCCTACGGAAGGCTGCATACTCTCCCAGCCCCTTCGTAGAGCAGCGCACGGCAAAGCCTGCCCCCTGCAGCACGGATTTCCAGGACTCCGGGGAGTCACCTGCCAGGTCATGGAGGGCATGATTGCCCCCTGCCAGAAGCAGCGGACGCAGGTACACCTTCCTGGAACCGCATTCTGCCAGCCTTTTCAGCACATCAGCCTTGTTGGGATAATCATCAGGCTCCACCACGCCGATATGCATCCGCCAGCCCCGGCTGTCAGCGTACTGCTGCAAAAGCTCGTAGGCTGGATTATGCTGATGAGGGGAGCCGTGCCCCATGAACACCATGTCCTCATCCTCAGCCAGCCCGGATAGCCCCAGCACATCATCTGTCAAAAAAGCAAAATCCTCTGCCTCGTTCACAGTAAAGACCGGCTCCATCACCTGCAGGCTGGCAAATCTATCCGCAAAAGCCTCTGCCCCAGGCACAATCTTCTTCTGAAATTCCTCCCCCGGCGTCAGATGGGTGGGCATAACCACCACATCCTCATACCCTGCACCGGACAATTCACCCAGAAGCTCCTCGAGGGAAGGATATACATATCCTTCCCTTGCCATCTTTTTGCGCAAAAAGCTGCTGGTCCAGGCCTCCCGCACCTCAAGGTCCCGGAAAGCCTCCCTCACATCAGCCAGCAGCGCATCAAGGCAGCGTTCCTTCACATGGATATCCCCCACGCCAAAGGACACTGCCACAATAGCACCCTTCGTCATTATTTTGCACCCTGCTCTGCCACAACCACATCGGCAATCTTCTGGCAGATGACCTCCAGCTGCGCCTGGTCAGGCCCCTCCGCCATAACGCGAATCAGCGGCTCAGTGCCGGAAGGACGTACCAGGATGCGTCCCTCTGCCCCCAGCTCCTCCTCGCCTGCCTTGATGGCAGCCGCGATATTGGCATTTTCCTCCCAGCCCTCCTTGGACTTCACCACTACATTGACCAGAAGCTGAGGATAGCTGGTCATCAGCTCATTCAGTTCCGACGGCTTCTTGCCGCTTCTCTTGATGGCGCACAAGGTCTGCAAAGCAGTCACAGGGCCATCTCCCGTAGTGCTGAAATCTGAGAAAATAATATGGCCGGACTGCTCGCCGCCCAGATTGTAGCCGTTAGCCAGCATGTTTTCCAGCACATAGCGGTCACCCACCTTGGTAATCTCAGCCCTGCCCCCCAGGCCCTTGACAGCCTTGTGGAAGCCGATATTCGCCATGACGGTAGTCACCACCGTATTATCCTTCAGGGTGCCGTTGGCAATCATCTCCTTGGCGCACATCACCAGCATGTGGTCACCGTCAATCACATGGCCCTTCTCATCCACGCACAGGCAGCGGTCTGCATCCCCGTCATGGGCAATGCCAAAATCAGCCCCCTGAGCCACTACAGCCTTCTGCAGCATCTTCAGATGGGTAGAACCGCAGTTGTCATTGATATTTACACCATTTGGCTGGTCATTGAGGACATTCACCTCTGCCCCCAGCTGCTTCAAAACTGCCGGCATGGACTCAAAGGCCGCGCCATTGGCACAGTCCAGCACAATCTTCATGCCATCCAGCCGCTCACTGGCGGTAGACACCACAAATTCGATGTACTCCTTCACAAAATCATGGCGATAAGTCACAGTGCCCATCTGTGAGCCGGTAGCACGATACATCTGGTCCTCCTGCTCGATAGTGCGCACGATGTTCTCCAGCTCATCCTCTACTGCATCCGGCAGCTTGTAGCCATTGCCGCCAAAGAATTTGATACCGTTGTCATGGAATGGATTGTGGGAAGCAGAAATCACAATACCTGCCTTTGCCCCATGCTTCTTGGTAAGATAGGCAATGGCAGGCGTAGGAATAACCCCCGTCACCACCGCATGGCCACCGGCAGAGCAGATGCCTGCCACCAGTGCCGCCTCAAACATCGGGCCGGAAATACGGGTATCGCGGCCAATCAGAATCACAGGCGCCTCATCGCTGTCATCCTCGCCAAAATACAGGGTGGCAGCCCGCCCCATGCGATACGCCAGCTCAGGCGTCAGCTCCAGATTTGCCTCACCGCGAACACCATCAGTACCAAACAATCTTGACATAAAACAAAACCCTCCGCATCAAGCTCATAATACTTACATAATACTTACATAAACAATACTCGCATAATACTCATATAGCATTTGCATAATACTCATAAAATGCCCCTAAAAGCCAAAGCAGCTTCCGCTTTTCTAGCCATTATCCTATATATTATGACTGTTTTCACGCAAAAATGCAAGCGATGCGTTCATTCCATCCAATGCCGCGCTCATAATCCCCCCGGCATAGCCTGCCCCCTCGCCGATAGGATACAGCCCGGGCATGCTGACAGACTGATAGCTTTCACGGTCACGGACAATCCTGCAAGGTGCCGAGGAACGGGTTTCCACGCCGGTCATTACCGCCCCCTCATGGGCAAAGCCATGAATTTTCCTGTCCCAGTACGGCAGGGCGGCTGCCAGCATATCCGTCACAAACCCCGGCAGGCAGCCATGCAAATCCACCGGCTTCACTCCCGGCAGATAGCCTGGCTTGGTCAGAAAATCCCGGGAGCCCTGCCGCCCGGACAGAAAATCTCCCACCGTCTGCACAGGTGCCCGATAGTCACCGCCCCCCAGCCGGAAGGCAAGCCGCTCCCACTGCCGCTGGAACTCAATGCCCCCCAGCACATGGGAGGCAAAATCCGTGGTATTCACCGTCACCAGCAGGGCGGAATTTGCCACCCCGGAATCGCGGCGATAATTGCTCATGCCATTAGTCACCACGCCCCCGGCCTCCGAGGCCGCGGCCACCACCTGGCCCCCCGGGCACATGCAGAAGGAATAGGCTCCCCTGCCGGATGCCCTGTCATTGTAGGTCAGGGCATAATCAGCCACCGGCAAAAGAGGGCTGCCTGCATCCTGCCCGTACTGGGACACATCAATAAGCTCCTGAGGATGCTCTATCCTGACCCCGATGGCAAAGGGCTTTGCTTCCATGGCTATACCCCTATCAAAAAGCATCTGATAAGTATCCCTGGCGGAATGGCCGATGCCCAGGAAGACAGCCCCTGCTGACAGCCTTTCCTGTCCATTCAGCTGCACGCCCCGGAGCCTGCCATCACTATCTGCCTCAAGCCCTGTCACCTGGGTTTCAAAGCGCACCTGCCCTCCCAGGCGGATAATCTCCTGGCGGATGTTCTTCACCACCTGCCGCAGCATATCCGTACCGATGTGGGGCTTGTGCAGGTACAGGATTTCCTCCGGGGCACCGGCTGCCACAAAATCCGCCAGCACCTGCCCCATCAGCGGGTCATTGACACGGGTAGTCAGCTTGCCGTCCGAAAAAGTTCCGGCTCCCCCCTCCCCGAACTGCACATTGGATTTTTCATCAAAGCCGCCGCCAGACCAGAACCTGGCTATATCCTCATGGCGCCTGTCCACATCACGGCCACGCTCCACCACCACAGGCCGCCAGCCCTGCCGTGCCAGGGTAAGTGCCGCAAACATGCCGGCAGGGCCAAAGCCCACTACCACAGGCGGCTTATCCTCCCTGCCCGGAGGCGAAAACTGCCCAAGGGATGCCGTCGCCTCCGGCGCCTCAGATATATTCCTGTCCTTTTTCCAGCGGCTCAGAAGCTTTTTCTCGCTGCCCTGCACCGCCACATCCAGCATATACACAAACCTGATGGGTGCACCGTGAAACCGCCTGGCATCCACCGCCTTCCTGACCACCTTCACCAGGCTGACCATATCGGCAGCCACGCCCAGCCTCTCTGCCACCAGCACCTTCAGCTCCCTGGCATCATCAAAATTCACATTAAAATTTGCAATCCTTATCAATATATCCACTCTCCACGCAAAAAACACTGAACGCAAAACACTTGCCAATGACATTATATCATTGACAAGTGCCAGCTATCCACAAAATATATCCGTTATATTTTGCAGCATTTATATTTTTACATCATTTTTTATTGATTTTGATACCCACGCTCACGGTCTTATTCGGTGAAGTCACCCCTTCAGGCAGCACCAGCTCCACATCCCTGGTTCCTTCCTCCGTCATGCCAGCCAGGGAAACAGGCTGCGTCTCCAGGCTCTTGATATCTGCCAGCAGCCTGGTAGCACCGCTGATCTCCACCTGGGCAGGCTCCACCGTCACACCTCCCAGCTTGTAGCCCTCCGGCAGAATCCCGTTCACCACAGGCTTTACCGCCACAACCTTCTTGCCCATGCCCGGCACCAGCTGCACAGTCACATCCATCTCCCCCGGCAGCACCGAAAGATTGGTGACCTGGTTGCCATCCGCGTCCACAGCCGTCAGCTTGACGCGCATGGTAAAATCAGCCGTATTGTCCGCCAGCTTTATCCTGCCTGCCGCCTTCACAATGGATTCCACCAGATGCCTCGGCCCGTATACATTGACATACTGCTGCACAGGCTGCACGCTGCCCACATCCATGCCCTGGGCAGGCTTGCCGCTGACGGTAATCTCCACCGGCACCCCGTGGGCAATCAGGCTCTCCATGCTCACGTTGACCACGGCATTGGAGAGCTCCAGCAGCTCAAAGCCCTGGGGGATAACCGTCTTGATCTTCGCTTCATAATCCCCCTCGGTGTTGCCGGACAAATCGATGACCGCCTTGAAGTCATACTCATGGGCAGTTGCCATCAGGGCACGGGGTGCACGCACCTTCATACTGACTTCCCTGACATCCATGGTAACATTATACCCCTCCGGCGCATTGACAATCTCCACAGGCACCGTATAGGTAGCATTGACCGAAGGATTTTCCTCATTCATTACATAGCCCCACATGATAATCGCCGCAATCAGTGCCAGAATCTTGACAGGAAGATTGCGCCTAACCAGATTACGCAGATTTATCATCATTTATTCTTCCTCCAAGTATCAAACGCATTTTTTATATCCTTCATCTTCAAGGTAGGATCTGCCTTGATGAGCAACGGACGAAGCCTTTTCTTCAGCTGCTCCGAATTCAGCCGCCTGGTAATATGACCATTCTCTGCAATAGACACAATGCCTGTCTCCTCGCTGACAATCACCACCACTGCATCACACTGCTCGGACAGCCCCAGGGCCGCCCTGTGCCTGGTCCCCAGCTCCGTGCTGAGGCTGCGGTTCTCCGTCAAGGGCAGCAGGCAGCCGGCAGCAATCATGCGGTTGCCCCGGATAACTGCCGCACCGTCATGGAGGGGCGTATTGGGAATAAACACGTTCATCATGAAGGGAGCCGTCACCAGCCCGTCCACCCTGATGCCGGTATCAATAATCTCATTGATGCCGATCTCCCGCTCCAGCACTATCAGGGCACCAATCTTCTTGGCAGACATGTTGAATACCACCTTGTCAATCTCGTTGACCAGGGTGTCAGCCTCCTCCGCATTCAGGTACACCGCAGAGCCCAGGAACTTGCCCTGGCCGATACGTTCAAGGGCACGCCTCAGCTCCGGCTGGAACACAATCGGCAGCGCCATGAACAGAAGATAGATGCTCTTGGACAGCAGCCAGTAGATAGCATGCAGCTCCAGGATATACGCCCCCAGCGCCACGCCCATCATCACGAACATCCCCTTGGCCAGGGTTATAGCCCTGGTATCCTTCAGCATCTCATAAGATTTGTACAAAATAACAGCTACCAGCAGTATGTCCACCACATCACGAAACCCAACTGTGGACAACAGGCCATGGTACTGTATCGGAACAGAAAAATCAAACGGCATATACATACTCCCCTACATAAAATGACAACAAACAAAACCCATGCACCAATACAAATTATTCCGAAAAATCTCCCTATATCTCTCATTCGCGAAAAAAAGCAGAAATCCTTCATTTTCCCGAAAAAATATAAATTTTTTTTGTGATTTTTTTATGAAAAGGACTGCAAATGCCCACAATCATCCACAAAAAAGCCGGAGAGACAGAAAATGCCTCCCCGGCTGCCTTGCCATTCAATTAATGAAATTAATACTCGCCGGCCACATCAATAAAGCCGTATACATCCTTTTCCTTGCCGGTGTGCAGGCCGTCAATGTAATCATACAGCTTCTGGGCGAACTGGCCGATCTTGCCGCCGCTGATTACCCTGTCCTGGCCCTGATAGCCCAGCACGCTGACAGGGGAAATGACAGCTGCCGTGCCGGAGCCGAATACCTCCTCCAGCTTGCCGTTCTCATAAGCCTCAATCAGCTCATCAATAGAAACTTTGCGCTCCTCGGTAGGGATGCCCCACTCCTTGCATACTTGCAGCACGGTGCGGCGGGTAATGCCGTCCAGGATAGTGCCGTCCAGCTCAGGAGTTACCACCTTGCCATCAATCTTAAAGAGGATGTTCATGGAGCCAACCTCGCCCACATACTTGTGCTCAATGCCATCCATCCACAACGTCTGGTCGTAGCCCTTCTCGTGAGCCACCAGTCCGCCGTGAAGGGAAGCTGCATAGTTGGCAGGAGTCTTGGCCGCCCCCAGGCCGCCCTTCGGTGCGCGTACATAAGTATCCTCCACCATGATCTTTACCGGTGCAAAGCCATGGGCATAATAAGCACCTACAGGGGAAAGGATAATCATCAGCTTGTAGTACTGGCCTACGCTCACACCAAGATACGGATCAGTAGAGAAAATGAACGGACGAATATAGAGGCTCTGGCCAGGGCCATCAGGAATCCAGTCCTTCTCAATGTCAATCAGCTTCATGAGAGCATCATACACCAGCTTCTCATCCACAGCAGGAATATCCAGAATCTTTGCGGAACGATTCAGGCGGGCAACATGATCCTTGGCGCGGAAGACCACAGCCTTGCCCCCCTCATAGCGATATGCCTTGCAGCCCTCGAAAATAGCCTGTCCATAGTGCAAGGTGGCATTGGCAGGGCTCAGGGAAACCTCCTGATAAGGCACGATGCGAGGGTCATGCCAGCCCTCCTCCGGGTTGTAATCCATCTCAAACATATAATCAGTGAAGACGCGGCCAAAGCCAACCTTGCTGATATCCGCAGGTTTCTCTTTTAAGCTCTCCGCCTGTACAAAACGAATGTCTGCCATAAAAATACATCTCCTAACAATTCATCTGATAACTTTGTAACTGTGTAATGTATACATTTTAGGACTTTTCCACTCATAAATCAAGTAAATAAATAAAATTTATAAAAGTATCTATTAAACCATTCCTCCGCCCTGCCACAAACTTCACTGGCAAAGCTCTGCCTCATCTCTTGTCAATTCTTTCATAACCTCAGGAAGCATTTCCTCAATATCCCCGGCTATGAGGCAGTTGCCCTTTTGCTCATAAGCCAGCTCCCCGGCCCGGCTGTGAATGTACACCCCGGCCAGCGGCTGCCTGCCCTCCATCACCTGCTTATAGAGCCCGGCAATGGTTCCTGCCAGCACATCACCGCAGCCTGCCGTTGCCATGCCCGGATTGCCGCCGTTGGAAACATAAGCCATGCCATCAGGGTAAATCACCACCGTAGTCTCGCTCTTGATGACAAAAACCGTATTGTATTCCTTGGCCGCCTCCCGGCCCAGCTCCAAAAGCTCCTCCTTCAGCTCCGGCACCGTAATCCCCAGAAGGCATGCCATCTCCCCAAGATGCGGCGTCAGCACCGGCACATGGCGGCACTTTGCCAGAAGCTCCCCCCGCTCCCGAAAAGCGTAGATACCGTCCGCATCCAGCACCAGCGGCACATCCGTACCAGCCGCAAAGGCACGCACAAAGGACTGAGCTTCCTCCGTCCTGCCCAGCCCCGGTCCCAAAAGCACCAGGTCATAGCCGGAGGCAGCCGACAAAAGCTCCTCCGCATTGTCCAGGGAAAAATGGCCGCTGCCATTATCCTGCACCGGCAAGGTCATGACCTCCGTCAGCTTCGCCTCATAGATATCGTTCAGGCTCTCAGGACATGCCAATGTCACAATCCCGGCACCAATCCCCAGGGCCGCCCGGGAAGCCAGCACCGCCGCCCCGGTCATGCCCCTGGAACCTGCAATCACCAGTATCCTGCCGCAGTTTCCCTTATGGCAGTCCACAGGCCTTGGCAGCAGCCACTGCCTGGCACCGTCCTCCAGCAAAAGCTCCTGACGGATCCTGTCATCCTCCAGAATCCCACTGGGAATCCCGATGCCGTCACTGAGAAGCTTGCCGCAGTACACGGAGCCCGGTGCAAACATCATCCCCCACTTGGGTGCCCCCAGAGTGACGGTCATGGCAGCAGCCACCGCCACATCCTCCACCTGGCCGTTATCCGCCTCCACACCGCTGGGCACATCAATGGACAACACCCTGAGCCCAGCCCGGTTCACAGCCTCAATAAGCCGCCTTGCCTCCGGACGGAGCGTACCGTGAAAGCCGGTGCCCAAAAGGCCGTCCACCACACCGTCAGCCGTCTTCAGCACCACCTGCAGCTTATCCCAGTCACGTTCTTCCCGAAGGTTGAACACCTCGATGCCCATGTTGCAGATGACATTGAAATTCACTGCCGCCGAAGCTGACATCCGCTCCGTCTGCCCCAGCACAAACACCTTGGGCCTGCCCCCTGCATTGGCAATATACCGCGCCGCCGCAAAGGCATCTCCCCCGTTGTTGCCGATACCAGCCACCACGCAAATCCTCTTGCCAGCCACGCCCTGCAAAAGGGAATCCAATGCCAGAAAAACCTCCCGGGCGGCATTTTCCATCAGCACCACCTCGGGAATCCCGATTTCCTGAATCGCCCGCCTGTCAATATTCCTCATCTCCGCCACTGTTGTCAGCTTCATACCCATGCTTCCCCCTCATTATTCAAAAAAATACCGCATCTTCCCTGCCTATGTCAGCCTGCTATGCTGCAAATTTCCCGTAATTATCCCTCAAAAACACATTGTGCCACAGCATGCTCCCTGGCATGGCTGATGCTTATCCAGGCATGCTTCAGCCCCCTTGCCTCCGCCATATCCCGGAATGCACCATACAGCAAGAGCTTTGGGCAGCCCAGCTCATCATTGACTATCTCAATATCAAGCAGCCTGCCCTCCCGCAGCCCGGTGCCAAAAGCCTTCAGCACCGCTTCCTTGGCAGCAAACCGCCCGGCAAATGACTCCGCCATGCCTGCCCCCCGGCTCCGGCAGTAGGCCGCCTCCGCCTCCGTAAACACCCTCTTGACAAAGGCCTCCTTCGCCACAGCCTTCCTCATCCTGCCTATTTCAACTATGTCAACACCAATGCCTAAAATCATACTACCCCTCTACCAAAAAGAACCCCGGGCAGGGGTTCTTGAATTCTATCTTGCTACCTGATACTCAGACTTGTCCACATGCACAGAGCGCTCAATCAGCACCTCAACACGGCGGTTCTGTGCCCTGCCCTCCTCGGTGGCATTATCAGCAATTGGGCGGTACTCGCTCCTGCCCATGGCACTGAACCTGGCCGGATTCATCCTGCCATCCTGCGCAATAATATACTTCATAAAGTTAATGGCACGGGCAGAGCTCAGCTCCCAGTTGGAGGGATACTCCCCGCTGGTAATCGGCACGTTATCCGTGTGTCCCGTGACCAGAATCCGCTGGGGAATAGGTGCCACCAGCGCCGCAATCACCGGCCCGATTTTCTGCACACCGGCCGTCAGCTCCGCAGAGCCTGACGGGAACAGCGCATTCTCCTTTATCCTGATCATCAGCCCGTCCTCGGTCAGGACTGTGCTGATTTCCTCGTTCAGGTCATTCTGCTCAATATATGTATCCAGCTGCCTCTTAACAGCCTCCATCTGCTTGTTTTCTGCCAGATAAGCCTCCATGCCGCCATCATCCGATGACACCATGTCACGGGAGCTGTTCTGTGCCGGGCCTGCCCCTTCAAAGAAGGACGGGCCGCCCATATTAAAGGCCGAACTGAAGGCCTGAGCCATCTGGGTCAGCTTCGTCTCATCCGTCTGGGAAATCGCAAACAGGCAGATGAACAGCGCCAAAAGCAGCGTCATCAGGTCAGAATACGGCAAAAGCCATGCCTCACTGGCTTCCTCCTCATGAGGAGCCGGTCTTTTCTTTCTTGCCATCAGCTTAATCCTCCTTCAAAGTCTCGCGTACAGTCTGAGGAATAAATACCATCAGCTTCGCCTCAATAGCAGCCGGGGAGTCACCGGCCTGCAATGACAATATGCCCTCGATAATCATGCGCTTCTGGCTGATTTCCTGCTCGGAAAGGATTTTCAGCTTGTTGCACAGCGGCAGCCAGAGAACGTAGCCTGTGAAGATACCCAGAATGGTGGCAACGAACGCCGCTGCAATGGAATGGCCCAGCTTCTCAATATCGTTCAGGTTACCCAGTGCCGCAATCAGGCCTACCACGGCGCCAAGCACGCCCAGGGTAGGTGCATAAGTACCTGCCTGGGAGAACATGGAACGGTTCTCCGCATGACGTGCCTGCATGATGGAAATCTCCGCATCCAGCACATCGCTGACAAATTCCTGCTCCATGCCGTCAACTACCATGCTGAGGCCGTTGCGGAAGAACGGGTCGTCAATCTCCTGAATCTTGCTCTCCAGTGCCAGCAAGCCTTCGCGGCGTGCCAGCTGGGAAAGCTCAACAAAGGTCTGACGAAGCTCAACTGAGGACTGCAGGTTGTTTTTGAAAAATGTCTTCTTGAACAGCGTCGGGAAATTCTTCAGCTGGTCCATGCGGAAACCGATGAACAAGCAGGAGAATGTACCGCCGATAATAATCAGGAACGCCGCCGGGTTATTCATAGCTGACAAAGGCGCACCTTTTAAAATCATGCCCACAAAGATAGAAATTACACCCAATACCATACCAATGACTGTTGCAAGTTCCAAGATAAAATCCCCCTATCCATATACATTTATTGAGTATTATTCAATAAAAAATCTGAAAGTCCTGCTAACAAACTCAATTTTCTTTAATTATACAAAATTTTTTCCCGAAAAACAAACCATTAGCCATTTTTCATGAAATTCTTAGACTTTTGTACTAAAATAATTTTCTTTTATAATAACATAAAAATCCTTAACTATTTCTAAAATATATGGTATAATAAATTTTAAATAACTTGAATTTATTACTTTAGTATATATGCACGACAAATTCGCGAATAAATTGTATCGGAGTGATCATTATGGAATTGCGACAACTGGAATATTTCCAGATGGCCAGCCGGCTGAAAAACATCACCCGGGCGGCGGAACGGCTCAATGTTTCCCAGCCCAATATCACCGTTGCCATCAAGAAGCTGGAAACGGAGCTGGGCATCAAGCTGTTCGATCGGAGCCAGAAGCAGCTTTCCCTGACACCGGAAGGCAACATCTTCCTGAACCGCATCGAGCTGGCTCTGAGAAGCATACAGGATGCCGTACTGGAAGTCAACGACTACAAGCAGCTGCAGAAGGGCACCATCAAGATAGGCATCCCTTCCATGATCGGCGCCTATCTGTTCCCGAAGATATTCTCCAGCTTTCAGCAGCTATACCCTCATCTGGACATCTACCTCTACGAGGAAGGCTCCATGACCATACGGGAGCAGCTGGAGCGGGACGACCTGGACTTCGGCATCGTCATCATCTCCGATGCCTCTGCCAGCCTGCAGCTCCTGCCTATGTCCAGGAACCAGATTGTGGCGTGCATCCCTGAAAAGCACCCCCTGGCCAGTAAGAACAGCATCTCCATCAACGATGTGGCAAATGCCGACCTGATTATGCTGAAGGAGGGCTCCTTCCTCAGGCAGCTGGTACTGAGCAAAATCAAGCGCGCCAATATCATGCCTGAGATTGTGCTGGAATCCAACCAGATAGAGACCGTAAAGGGGCTGATTGCCTCCAACGTGGGCATTGCCTTCCTGCTGGACTTCATCGTCAAGGGAGCCCCCGGCATCAAGGCCGTGCCTTTTGATGACCCCATCTATGTGGATTTGGGGCTGGCATGGAAAAAGGACCGCTACATCAGCAACGCCGCCCAGTCCTTCATCGACTTCTGCCGCAATACCATGAAGGAAGGCTGATAAGCCCTATAAGTATAATAAACTATTTACAAAGTATGTAAATTCTGTTATACTACAATACTGAAAAAGAGATATTACACCAACGACAGGTGACAGGATAGCCGGAGAGAGATGCTTGCCAAAGATCAGCCGGTTATCTGTTGCCTGTTTTTTTGTGGCATGTAGTCATGATATGTGAAAATAAATTTGCAAAGAAACAGGAGGAGATTTTATGGCAAACATTAACGATAACTACTTAAAGCTGGCAGGCAGCTATCTTTTCAGGGAGACGGCCCGCAGGAGAGCTGCCTTTATTGAGGCTCATCCGGAAGCTGACGTCATTTCCCTGGGCATAGGCGATGTAACCCTGCCATTGCCACAGGCCTGCATCCAGGCCATGCACAAGGCAGTAGACGAAATGGCATCTGCCGATACCTTCCGGGGCTACGGCCCGGAGCAGGGCTACAGCTTCCTGGTGGACAAAATCATCGAGAACAACTATAAGGGGCTGGGCATCGAATCTGACGAGGTATTCGTGTCTGATGGTGCCAAGAGCGACTGCGGCAACATTCAGGAAATCTTCAGCACCGATAACACCATTGCCATCACGGACCCGGTATACCCTGTATATCTGGACACCAATGTCATGGCTGGCCGCACCGGCACTTTGCAGCCTGATGGCCGCTACCAGGGCGTCATCTATCTGGCCTGCAACGCTGAGAACAATTTCTGCCCGGAGCTGCCGGAAAAGCCCGTTGACCTGATTTACCTCTGCTGCCCGAATAATCCGACGGGCACCACCCTCACCCGTGAGCAGCTGAAAAAGTGGGTGGACTACGCCCTGGAGCATGACTCCATCATCCTCTTTGATGCTGCCTACAACGCCTACATCACCGAGGAGGATGTGCCACGCACCATCTTTGAGATTCCTGAGGCCAAAAACTGTGCCATTGAGTTCCGCTCCTTCTCCAAGACAGCAGGCTTCACCGGCACCCGCTGCGGCTACATCGTCCTGCCGAAGACCGTTACCGGCAAAGCTGCTGACGGCTCCCGGCAGGCACTGAATCCGTTGTGGAACCGCCGCCACACCACCAAGTTCAACGGCACCGCCTACATCATCCAGCGTGGTGCAGAGGCGATTTTCACCCCGGAGGGAAAGACTCAGGTCAAGGATATGATCGGCTACTACATGGAAAATGCCCGCATCATCCGCGAGGGACTTACTGCGGCAGGCGTCACCGCCTTCGGCGGCATCAACGCCCCTTACATCTGGCTGAAAACTCCTGACAGCATGCCATCCTGGGACTTCTTTGACAAGCTCCTGAATGACGTGCATATCGTGGGCACCCCGGGCGCAGGCTTCGGCCCTTGCGGCGAGGGCTATTTCCGCCTCACCTCCTTCGGCAACAGGGAAAAGACCATTGAGGCAGTTGACCGCATCAAAAACAGCCTGAAGTTCTGACCAACGCCTGTATAAATTACTATCAGCTGCATCCTGTGCTGGATAATGCACACTTGACTTTTTTCAAAATACAGATAAAATGATTAATAGCCCTCCTTGTCGGGGGGCTATTGCATTTTTCAAAAATAAATGGAGGCATTCTTATGGTAACACTTGATTTGCAAAACCTGCTGGTATGCAGAAACATATTAAAGGACAAGCTGGTGCAGGAGCTGGCAGAGGCCGTTGCCTCGCCTGACGATTTATCCGCCAGCCATCGCTTTGCCGGTCACCTGATGGAAAAGGCTGAGCAGGAGGGCTGGAGCGGCAACCTGATCCGCGCCCTGTTCCTGCACCTTCTCAGCCAGGAGGGCTGCCTGGCAGCAAAGATGGCAGAGGCCGCCAGTGGCAAAATCGGCACCAGCCTGAAGGATGCCTTCATTCACGATATGAAAAAGCTGCTGCCGGCACTCTCCGAAAAGGCAGTGGATATTGTCAATGTAAAGCTGCTGGATGACTACATCCCTTCCCTGCCTCAGAAGCTGGAAGCCACCGAGTACCTTGAACGGCAGCTTTCCGGCAAGGCCACCCCGGAGGAAATCACCGAGGCCTTCCTGACTTACTACGCCAAGTACGGCTATGGCGAGATTGCATCCTATCCTGCCTTCTGCTGGAATACCAAGCATCAGAAGCTGCAGGGCATCCGCCACTTTGAAGCTATGGACTTTGAGGACATTATTGCCTACAAGCGGCAGAAGGAGCAGCTCATCGGCAACACCCTGGCATTTATCCGCCGCCGCCCTGCCAACAACGTGCTGCTGGTAGGCTCCCGGGGCACAGGCAAGTCCTCCGGCGTCAAGGCACTGGCCAAGGCCTACTACACTGACGGGCTTCGCCTCATCCAGATGCAGAAATCCCAGCTCAGCGACCTGCCAAAAATCATGGCAAGCCTGCGCCAGTACGCCAGCAAGCGCTTCATCATCTTCTTTGATGACCTGTCCTTTGAGGAATCCGACAGCGACTACAAGTACCTGAAGTCCGCCATCGAGGGCGGCGTGGAATCCAGGCCGGAAAACGTGCTTATTTACGCCACCTCCAACCGCCGCCACCTCATCCGTGAGACCTGGCGTGACAGGAACGACCAGCAGGATGAAATGTTCAGGAACGATAGCATCAACGAGACCATCTCCCTGTCTGACCGCTTCGGGCTCATCATCACCTATCTGGAGCCGACACAGGACGAATATCTGGATATTATCGACCACTACCTGCAGCAGGAGGGCATCTCCCTTGACCGGGAGGAGCTCCGCATCCTGGGCCACCGCTGGAACCTGGAGCACTCCGGCCGTTCCGGCCGCTCTGCCCGCCAGTTTGTCACCCACTACCTGGGACAGATGCTGGATAAATAAACCACGCGAAGCAAAATAGCCATAAAAAAGCACCCTGTTCAAAAACGAACAGAGTGCTTTTTTCGTTGCCTTCTCAGCCAAAATCATGTACAATATCATCAGCAAGAGATGTACCAGCACGGCAGGCGGTAAATCCTGCCCCTGAAAGGGGGCGTTGCCTATGACACTGTATGATTTTTTGACACTGGTTTTTCTGGTGACAATTTGTATCGTGGCATTATTACCGTTCCAGCTTGCTGTCAGCCTTCTGCTGGAACTTTTCCTTGAACACAATAAACCGTTCATGGGTGCCGGAGCCGATTTCCCCGGCCTTGTCAAAGGCAGTCACCTTGAAGGAAATCCTGCGTCCCTCCACCCCGGTAATCTCAGCCACAGCCCTCACCTGCATACCCACAGGAGTAGCTGCACTATGGGCGATGTTAAGAGCCGTCCCTACGGAGGTACTGCCCTCATCCAGCAGGCTGTCCATCAGGTCGGAGGCTGCCTTCTCCATCAGGCAGCACATGGCAGGAGTAGCAAATACCTCCAGGCAGCCGCTGCCCATGGCTTTCGCCGTATTGGCAGCCGTCACTGCATCCCTGACCTCATGGGAAAGCCCGGTCCTTATCTCCTGTGCCATATCAGCCAAACACCTCGGTGAAATAGATTACCGTAACGGTATCATTCATGGTAATGCGCTTCTTGTAGATGCGCTCAAAATCAGCAATCAGCTCATCACGGGAATGAATATTTGGATTCTGCTGGCCCAAATCCTCAGAGGTCAGGTTTTCCATGGTCTTCACCCGTACCTTGTCAAGGTAAGCAGTATAGAGCCGCTTCTTCGGGGTGAACTTCTTGCCGGCAGTAATCCAGACAATGGAACCCTCAGGGTACTTATCGCTCACATCCCCCAGACGTACAGTACATCTCTTGCTGCGCTCAATCAGCATCTTTTCGTGCTTTTCGGCCTGGAAATTCAAAGACATCATAACACAACACTCCTAAACCCAATATATAAATTTCATCATCAACAAATCTCGCAACCAGCACAGCAAGATACCACAGCAATACCGCCTCCGGTCGGATTATTATTAGTTTACCATACTTTCCGGCAAAATAAAAGACCATATCCCGGATAAGAATGACAGCCCCTGCAAATAAAAAACGAGCCGCACATACTCCTGCGGCTCATTTTTTATCTCCTGCTGCCAAAGCAGGACACACATCAACAATCACTTAATCATGCGGATAACGCCTGCCAGCATAACCAGCTTCAGAACTCCGTCAACAACTGCCATATCCATAACCGTATACCTCCACAAATTCATTACACCATTTTGTACTTGCTGTGTACTTTGTATTCATTTGTGTACATTATACGTCTATGTCCAATTTCTGTGAACAGACCTTAGTCCTAGTTTCAGCTATTCCATTATAGAAGTTTTTTATGCCAAAATTAGCAAAATTGATATAGATTAATCCACATCCCACTTATAACAAAACAGCATAGCAGCAGGTTACTCCTCAGGATTGCCCTGGTTCTGCCCATCCTCATCGAAGGCACTGCGGCTGCTCTCCGCCCCGGCAGGCACGCCATTGCCATCCCCATCACCATCGGAGTTCAGGGAAGCCTTGTAAATAGCCGTAATTGACTTGTAGGTAGTCTTCACCCTCTGATAAAGCTCGCCACCCTTCTTGCGCCCCAGAATCTGAATCAGCTTGTGATAGAACTGCATCTTGCTGTCAGACTCGGACAATGCCTCGTAGATAACCCCTGCCTGCTTGTAGTTCAGCGGTATCTTGTGGATGAGCTTAATATGGTTCAGAAGCTTGGTGCAGATGGACTGATATGCCCTGCGCTGCAGCTCCTCTGCCGTAGGCTCGGCTCCGCCGCCATTATTCGCCTCTCCTGCTTCACCATCAGCCTCATTTGCCTCTCCTGCTTCAGCCGGCTCATCTGCCTCTGGTGCAGCCTCCTCCGCAACAGCCTCCACGGCTGCGGAAAACGCATCAGCAGCTGCCAAAGCTCCGCAGGATGCACTATCTGAATCATCCCCGGCACTGCTATCCGCTGCTGCCTCATCACTGGCAGCAGCCGCCTCCGCAGCCTTATCAGCATAGTACCCATCATCGGCACCAAAAGGCGGCTCCTCAGCCCCATAGACCTCCCCTGTGCCGCCATCTGCCTGCTGGCCGTCAGCGACAACATAATCATAATCATCAGCACCTGCAGCACTGTCAAGGTTCAAATCTACAATAACCTCCTGGTCGCTCTCATCAATCCCCAGCCCGGACTGATGCTTGAGGGCACCGTCAATATCACGGCAGCGATAGATATTATCCCGTCCCTGCTTGGCAGCCATCTCAATAGCAGCATCATAGCCCTTGTCCTTGCTGATGATATAATAGCTCTCATCCGTTGAATAACTGCACATCAGGGCCGTAATCAGCTGAAAGTCCAGCGCATTCTCCACGCCATTATCAATCTTCTCAAAGCGTATCTCCGCTGCGCAGCCCATCAGCTGGCGCACCACATCAATCTTCAGCGTATCTGCCTTGCAGCTGTAAAACAGGCACACCCTGCTGCCAGCCCCCAGCTTTTCAATACCGCCCAACCCTTCGTTGTGCACATTTTCATAATCAATATAATAACTTGACACCCTAGCACCTCACAAAATTTATTTTATTTCTTTATTTTACTCTCCCAGGGCAGATAAAGCAACCGGCACACAAAAATTTGTGCAGCTAATCATCCTCGCCGCAGCTGCCCTCCACGCCCCTGACCAGCCAGTCAAAATGCTGGGAGGTCTCATCATCGGACATATTCTCATCTCCTGCTACCCTCAGGACACCCCTCTGGTCGTAAATAGGGCCGTAGAAGACATCCCACTTGCCGGACCTGAACCGCCCCATAGCCGTTTCCACCAGATTGGCAGTACCCGGCTTTACCAGAGGCGAAAGCTCCGACAAGCCAAAAAAGCCCTCGGAAATATCCGCAAAGTACATGGTTCCCTTGAAGCGCCCCTCCATGCACTCACGCATCCTCGCCTCATAAAACTTATCCCAGTGCCATACAGAAGCTGCCAAAAAGGTATTGGGGAACATATCCGTATGCTCCATATTGTAGCCGATGCTCTTGACCCCCCTGGCATCAGCAGCCTCCAGCACGGATATGTTGTTCAGATTGGTCGCCATTACATCCACCGGAAAATCATCCATCAGCCTGTTGGCAACCTCTTTCTCCCGTTCCACGTCACTGTAAGTATGACTCCAGCGCAAATGCACCACAGCCTGGGGATTTACGCTCTGCACACCCAGGGCAAAGGCATTGATAACCCTGATCTGCTCCGGCCTTGGAAAGCTGGACACATAGCCGATATGCCCCGTTTCCGTCTGCCTGCCAGCCACGATGCCTGACAGGTAGCATGCCTGATATATCCTGGCGTAGTAGGAAGCCAGATTTCCCTGCGCCTTCTTGCCCTTCAGCTGAAAAAACTTCACATTGCTGTACTTCTGCGCCGCCTTTTCAACAGCTGAGGCATATACATCGCTGGTGGAAAAGACAATGGTTGCCCTGTCCGCCCTTACCAGCTGGTCAATAATATGCATGGCAGTTTCCTCGTCAATGCCCTTTCCATCACCGCGCATATCATTGTCCACACGCATATTGGCAGCATCAGCATGAGGCAGGGAATCCCTGTACACCACCTGAACCTTCAAGGTGTTCTTTACATACTCAAAACCAATGCGCTGAGCCTCATTCCAGCCTCCATCATTCAGCTTGCCGTCAAAGAGCACGCCAATCCGTATATCTTCCGTAACCGCGGATGCAAAGGGATTGCTGGCAAACTTGATGCAAAAATATCCTGCCACGCCCATCAGGAGCAGCAGTGCCACAGCAAAGGGCTTGATTAAATCCTTACTCATCACTGCCACCTCCATAGACACGCTTCTCATAGTCAGCCACCGGCTCTGCCTTGGCATAAAGCCATCCCTGCACCACATCACAGCCGCTTTCCCTGGCCATGGCTGCCTGCTCCTCAGTTTCCACGCCCTCAATCACTGTCAGCATGCCAAAGTCCCTGGCAAGCCTCACCACATTGGCAACCAGGCTGTTGTTGTGATTCCTTTCCCAGCCCAGCACAAAATTCCTATCCAGCTTCAGCACATCAGCCGGTATCTGCTCCAGCATGGACAGGGAGGAATAACCTGTACCGAAATCATCAATGGACAGCCTGAAGCCTGCCGCAGACAGCTCCTGCAGCCTGTCCACCATGGTAGCTGCATCATCAATAAAGGCGCTCTCCGTAATCTCCAGCTCCAGCATGTGCCGCGGCACCCGGAAAGAATCCGCAATCATGCAGATATTTGCCACCAAAGACTTGCTGGCAAAATGGGCGCGTGAGATATTCACTGAAATCGGATACACCACCTTGCCCTCATCCAGCCAGTGGCGTATCAGGCAGCATGCCTCCTTCAGCATATACAGGTCAAGCCGCTTTATATCTCCTGTAGACTCCAGCAAAGGCACAAACTGATACGGCAGAATAAGTCCCAGCTCCGGGTGATGCCACCTGACCAGTGCCTCGCTGCCTGCCCATCCGTCAGACTGCAGATGGTGCTTTGCCTGCAAATACAGCTTCAGCTCGCGCCGTTCCAGCGCATGCTCAAAGTCCTCCTCCAGCCTTTTGCGCATCTGCTGCTCCTCGTACATCTTCTGGTCATAAAACACCACTATATTGCTGCCCTGCTTGGCATACTTAAGGGCCGTAATCGCCCGCTCATACGCCTCGTTCATGTGACCGCCCTCATCTGCTACGCTGGCACCTGCTGACAGCACTATGGTATATTCCCTGACACTGTCACGCACCTGCTCCAAAAGGTTTTGTACACGCTCCAATGCCCCTTCGCCATTCATCAGCAGGACAAATCTGTCCGCCGTAACCCGGCACACCATCTCCCCCTGGTCTATGCCATCCTTCAGGATAGCTGCCGTCTTTTTCAGGACTATATCGCCATACTCATTGCCCATAATCATATTCAGGGAGCTGAAGGAATTGAAATCCATCACAAAAATCGTCACAGGCTTCCTTCCCCCGGTATGCCATTTGCGCCTCATGCCTGCATAATTGTACAGGCCTGTCAGCTCATCAATATAAGCAAGCCTGATCAGCTTGTCCTGGCTCTCCCGCCTGTTGGAATCCAATGTCCACATGGCAAGCCAGAAAAGCACCGCCAGCACCATGGACGCCACCAGGACAAGGTACAATACATTATGAATCGGCGTATCCACAACCCATGCCGGCAGCATTCGGTACACATACCAGCCATCCAGCTCCGGCACCGCCACGGATACCATGTACCATTTCTTGTCAGCATTTTCAAAAGCCTCAATACCATAGTCATTGTAATAGAGCTTTTGGGAAAGACTATTCCAGTGGCTTTCATCGTTAAAGAAGGTATGGGCAGCCTGCTGGCTTTCAATTGTCATGCTGCTCACTCCCAGCTGCCAGCTATGCTGCGATGCCGCAAAGACAACGCCGTCATCATCCTCGTGATAAAAAAGGCTGTTCATGGCACTGCTGTTTAAAATCCCGTACACGGCACCGCAAACCCTGCCACCACGCCAATATGGCACACTGACAATCACATGCTCAAAAATGCCGCTGCAATGATACTGTATTTTCTCATAGCCCCGCATGGTCTGCTGCAGCACCGGCAAAATATCATAAGGTGCCTTATCGCCATAAATCATCTCCCCCTGAGGAGTAACTGCTCCTATGAGGATAAAATCCTTCAAGGCAGGATTTACCTTGCGAATGTACTCATTTAGCTCACTCCTGCTGTTTGTTTGGGACTCCGCTACAGAATTCACATATCGCAATGTTTCATAGTACTTTTTTATCCGTTCATCAATCAAGTGCCTGGACTGAACGGTCTTCTCCACCATATTAGTTTCCGCTTCCCTGTACATGATCTGGGATAGTGCATACTGACAGGCTCCCATGCAGAGCATTAAAAGCATCCCCAGCACAATCAAAGCTTGGAAACTGTCATTCTTTTCATGAAGTGTAAACTTCATACTGTCCACCTCAACTGCTTACCATTTATTTTCTTACTGTCCTACTGTTTTACTACCAAATATCTACAACAAATTACCCAAATAAAATTATATATAGAGTATTCGCCATAAAATGTAAATATCCTGCAAATATTTAAAAATTTCAATTTTTTCGTTGTGGAAATCCCAATGGGGGGAGAGGCAATGCCAATGCAGGCACGCTCGCGCTATAGGGATAACAAAATCCTACCTCCATGATTATTTTCGGTCTAAATCCTTGTCTGCGTTGTTGTCGTCGGTCGGCATGGAACCACCATGCCTTCCTCCTCCGCCTAGCATACAAGGATTTATCCTCGAAACTAATTCATGTCAATAGGATTTCGTTATCCCTTCACGCCTAGCGGATGCTAAGCTCTCGCTTCGCCTTCGGCTCGCGAATTGCTAAGCACCGAGGCGCGTCTCAGTGCCCTGCATTGGCACCGCCATCTCCCCCCCCATCACTTCCCTGCCAACATTTACTATCCTGCAATAGCAACCTGCCTCCC
>OBLI01001411.1_pt1 | contig 23555 bp, 24 predicted proteins | sample 1519701 | NCBI WGS metagenome assembly OBLI01 (sample SAMEA3663005, study PRJEB22513) | pig gut metagenome | biome: pig gut; feature: pig-associated habitat; material: faeces | place: France | collected 2012
CTTGCTTGTTTCTACCTCACCCTAGCCCTCTCCTGCTAGGAGAGGGAACATGCGCCTCGTTTTTTAATCTTATAATTAAAGTTTTAACGAATCATTATAATTTTTTATACATTTTATATTTCTAACGTTTCAAAGGAAAATGTTTAAATAATAATATCTTATATAAATATAAATCAAGTGTCGGTCATTCCCTCTCCTAGCAGGAGAGGGCTAGGGTGAGGTAGAAAAAGACAGAAACTTACTACAATAAAAAACTCTTAAACATCTCTTATCAAAATATTTATAACGACCATAATACTTTAATAATCAATAATCTCTAGTAATTTATCATAAACACCACTAATATTTTTATTAATATCACTATTCCAAAATCTTATTACTTTATATCCTTGATTTTCTATAAATTTAGTTCTTTCTTCATCCAAAAGGATATTTTCTGGCTCATTGTGTTGTCCACCATCCAATTCTATAACAACCTTTTTACTTTCACACACAAAATCAACTATATATTTACCGATTGGAAATTGTCGTCTGAATTTTAATCCAAAAAATTGACGATTTCTGAGCAATTGCCATAATATACGTTCCTCTTTAGTTGTATTTTTTCTTAGCATACGTGCTAGAGTATATTTTCTTTCCATAGATTTGATTTTAACACTAAAGCTGAGAGATATTCAATATCGTGACTTGTTAACATCTACCTCACCCTAGCCCTGTCTTGGATTATTCGGGCGAGCATAACATTTCAATGACATCAAATCCTTACGGATTTTTGTGTCATTTTCATGTTATTTGCATTTACTTGCTTGTTTCTACCTCACCCTAGCCCTCTCCTGCTAGGAGAGGGAACATGCGCTTTGTATTCTTGTTTCAGAGGAAAATGTTTAAATAATAATATCTTATATAAATATAAATCAAGTGTTGGTTATTCCCTCTCCTAGCAGGAGAGGGCTAGGGTGAGGTAGAAGTTAACTTATAATAAAATAAAAAACATCATTTTTTTGTCATTGTAATGTTTTACTCGCCCGAATAATCCAAGACAGGTTGGGACGGGTATCTATTAGACTTTTTTATACATTTTAAAAATATGTAAATTTTTGTAAACATTTTGCGAAAAATGCTAAAGTTTTTGAGAATTGTGCCGTAAACAATAATACAGGGAAACAAAAAAAAGGACGATTTCAAGCTATGGGAATGGCAGCATCACAAGCTACATTATTAACTCTGACAAGCCGACTCCACGATGTTGAATACAAAGCACAAAACATCGAGAATCAGAAAATCCAGCTTGCAACTCAAAAAGATGAGTTGTATCAGAATTATTGTGATGCTTTAGATAAGAAGAAAATTCAAGTTAAATTTAATAATGCTTCTAATCCTGCAGGGTCTTATATTGATGCAACATTTGATACATTATGCAAATATGATGAAAATAGAACTACACAATATTCATTAAAAGATGCCAAAACAGGCAAAGTTATTGTTGATTCCGAAACGGCACAAGCTTATGAAGAATACGGCAATGACAAATACAGTTTTGCATGGGCGATGTTGGGCATGGCAGAAAATGCTTACTGGCAAGGTGAAGGTGGTAACGAAGATAAATGCTGCCAATTTATTGGTGCAGGCAAAAACCAAGCCGCAGAAGGCGGAGCAATTGGTGACCTTTGGATGACAGAAGTAGAAGAGATGGTTTATAACAACCATTCTAACGATGAAGCATTGAAAAAAGCTTATGATAATTTAACAGAAGTTAGCCAAAAAGATGGAGTTACAAACGCCGAAAAGCAAGAAGCGTTAGATAATTTCAGAGATACACTATATGGTAAGACAGAATATTTATCAGAACTCTATGACTACATGCGGTTAAATAAAGCTGATGACAAAGAACTCAACTGCGACCCTACTGCAGATAAAGCTGATTTTGATACAAATTATGCAGTAGAATTTCCAAATAATGAATTTAATTACTATATACGTTTATATGATGAAATTCAAGCATCAGGTGGCTGCCAAGAAATGGATGGGGCGGCTTCCGGCAGCGAAGGCAATGAGTGGTTAAACAATATGGTTGGTTCAGGCAGAGTCCTTATTGATTATTATGATGATAAATCAAAAAAAGGCTGGACAGAAACAAGTCTTGCAACAAGTACTAACCAGAATAATTTGCAAGAAGTCCAAGATGAAGCTGACTTAAAGAAAGCAGAAGCAACTTATGAATATGAACTTGGAGTTATAAATCAAAAGGATACCAAGTTTGATAGAGATTTGAGCAAACTGGAAACCGAACGTACATCAATAACTACAGAGATGGATTCAATAAAAAAAGTTAGAGATGATAACATCGAAAGAACATTCGGTATATTCAGTTAACAAGGCAAATTAAAGCCTACAAACAAGATGTAAGATTTTTCCCTAAATCCCTTTTCCCTTTTTCCGCCACTTTGTCCAACAGAGTGGTTTTTCTTTTGTTTATACTAAAGTCGTTTTTCCAAACGATGATATTCATTTATTAACAACGGTTTTCTTGGCTCTATAGAAATCACGTCCCAAGGCAGTGGCTCTTCAAACATAAAACTATCTTTTACTTTTAAATTCAAATCTTTGAGCGCTGATTTATAAGCACCAATTTTGCCACCACGTTTATAAACTTCAACTAAAAAAGGCGCAAAACTACTATCCGCACGAGAAATAACAGCTTGCCAATAATCCCACTTTATACTAGAGAATTTTGCACTAATTCCGACTTTTGCCAACTCTTTTTCTAAATATTTTTGTTTCTTTTCTAAAGTTTTTGTATCTTCACGCATTGACCATTGGAAAGGAGTATTTGGTTTTGGAACAAACGATGAAAAAGAAAATTCAATACTGAAACCTTTATTTTCTGCTTTAATATTCTTTCCAAGTCTCATAAATTCATCCAAATCGTCATAAGTTTCATTCGGAATTCCAATCATAGAATATATTTTCAATCCTTTTAATCCGTTTTCTCGAGCAACTTTAACGGCATTTAAAATTTGTTCTTCTTTCAGATTTTTATTAATAAAACGACGTAATCTTTCACTTGCAGCTTCTATTGCAATAGTTGAGTGTCTTTGTCCACCCTTAACAAGTGTTTTAACCATTTGCGGTGTTACAGAATCTGTTCTTAATGATGATATTCCGATTTCTATATCTTGACCGGAATCAATCTTATCAGACAAATATTTCATTATTTCATCAAACTGTGGATGTGCACTAATTTGGGCACCAAGAAGAGCAATTTTGTTAGTATAACTTAACCCCAAATCTATTGAATCTATTATTTTATCAAAATCATTTGCTCTAAAAGGCAAGTTTAAGTAAGACGCAGTACAAAAGGCACATCTATTCATACAACCACGAGCCACCTCAATAATAAACGTGTCTTTGAAATAACCTTTATCACTGATAATTGGAGTATAAATAACATCTTCTATTTTTACAGTTGCTTTTTTTACCGGATGATTTGGAATATAAATACCTTCAATATCTTTAATAAGTTCCAGCGCATCCTTCTTATTATGATTCTTTAAAATTTCCAGAACTTTTTTAAACCCCTCTTCTCCATCACCTATCATCATGAAATCAAAAAACGCTTCATAAGGTCGTGGGTTTGTCGTAAGAACAGGCCCCCCTGCAAAAATAATCGGATAACTGTCATCCCTATCTTTTGCATAAAGAGGAATATTGAGTTTTTCAAGGATTTCAAACACACCCATAAAATCAAAGTCAAAAGACATTGAAAAAGCTATACTATCAATATTGCGTAAGTTCGGCAAATTATCAGTTGCACATCTTATAGCATTTATACCTTCTGTCATATCGGCTAAACGATAGAGCCACAAGTACCCTAAAGAAGCCAATGCAAACTCTTCGATAGCCGGATATGCCATCAAAAAATTGTAATCTCCACTTGTAGGTTTATATAATTTCTTTTCCATTAATTCACATTCTTAATATAAAGTTCTTCTATCAAAACGCAAACAGTTGCTGCTATTGCCGGAGCAAATACAACTCCGATTACGCCTAAATATTGTGCTGTTACAAATAAGAAAAAGTAAATTATTAACGGGTGTAAATCAAGAAATTTGCCAAAAATATAAGGTCTTACCAGATTATTTTCTGCCCACTGTACAATTGCATACCAAACAATAATAAGTGCAATTGTTAGTACTCCCATTTTGTAAGCAACAAGCAACGTTATAACAAGTGCCAAAGCCGGTCCAACAACTGGAATTATATCAAGTACAGATGTTAAAACACCTAATAATAAAGCATAATCCACACCTAATAGCAACAAAGCAATTGTCATCATTACACCAACAAAAACAATTGTTACAACAAGTGCAATCATATATCCGCCAATTTTTTCGGAAATTGATTCAAGAATTTCTTCCGCGCGCTTTTTCATTTGATTAGGAAACAAGCTGCAATAAGTTTTTCTAACAGTTTCTTTATCAACCATAAAATAGTAAACAATAATACAAGCAGCAAGGAAATACACAATAGCAGAAGCAAGTTCCATACTGAAATTTATAGAATCATTTACGAATTTTGAAGTAAAACCTGATGCCGTAGATAAAACTTCTCCTATATCCAGTTGCGCAAGTGCAGATTTATTTACAAAAGGAGTTGATAACAAAAAGTTCTTAACAGTATCAATATGTTCCGGTAACATTAGCAAGAATGATTTTATCTGATGTCCTGCAACAAGAATTAGTGGTAACAAAAATCCGGCTGACAAAATTAAAATTCCTGACAAAACAAGAACAGATGCCGATGAACGGCTCATCTTTTTTTCCATTTTATCAACAAGAGGATTCAATGAGCACGCAATTACGTATGATGCAAAAAACAATATTGCGATATCTTTAATTTTTGTGATAAAAATCAAAAACAATAACGCTATTACAAAAAAGATTATATTCTTTACAGTTATATATTTTTTTACAAAAACATCAAACATATTATACTCCTTATCTACTATATAAAAATAGAATTACTATAAAACTGCAACCCACCCGCATCTGTAAAGCTCAACACAGTTTCGCTAACAGCTGCGACCTCCCTATCTATGGAGGTTATAATACATCATATTTGTTTAACAGTCGTTTTATCCTTATAGACGATTTTACCATAAACCAAATTATGATAATATGTATATGTGGATAAAATTTTAGAGATAAAAAATTTAACAGTAGATTATGTTAGCTTGAACGACAACTCTAAAAAAACTCTTAGGGCGGTCGACAACGTTTCTCTTTTTATAAATAAAGGAGAAATTTATGCTCTTGCTGGCGAATCAGGTTGCGGCAAATCCACAATTGCAAAAGCTATAACAAGGCTTGTAACACCTGTGAGTGGTGAAATTCTGTTTGAAGAAAAGAATATTTTACAATATTCTAAAGAAGAAAAGAAAAATTATCCCAAAGATGTACAAATGATATTTCAGAATCCTTATTCTAGTCTGAATCCTAAGATGAAGATTAAGGATATTTTGGTTGAACCGCTTGATATCAACACAAATTATTCCAAAAATAGAAAAAATGCACTGGTTAAATCTGTTTTATATGATGTAGGTTTATCAGAAGATAGTTTGGATAGATATCCGCATGAGTTTTCCGGTGGACAAAGACAAAGAATTGCAATCGCAAGAGCTTTAATTCTTAATCCAAAACTAATCATTGCAGATGAGCCCGTTAGTGCACTAGATGCCAGCATACAAGCTCAAATTATTAATCTTCTTAAAGAATTAAAGAAAGAACGCAATTTAACAATTCTTTTTATATCTCACGATTTGAACGTAATACGTTATCTTGCAGATAGAGTCGGTGTTATGTATTTTGGCAAATTAGTAGAAGAAAATTCTACAAGCCAAATCTTTAACAGCCCAAAAGCTGACTATACAAAACTATTACTAAATTCCGCTCCCACACTAAAGGGGTAAATATTAAGGAGTTATATCAGGCAAAAGTTCAAGTTCCTTAAACTCTTTAATCGTTTTTTGCGGAACCTTCATTGAGTATACAAGCGTTTTATATTGCTCATCTTTATACAAATAAATATAAACAATATATTGATCCAGTTCTTTTTTGGTAAAAATATTTTTACCCAGACTAACAGCAATTTCCTCTGTCACACCACCATTAGAGAACAATGGCGCATTTTTTGTTACACATCTATAAGTTTGAGTTTCTTTTAATTTATCATCTTTTCTCAAAACAAAATCTACGGACATGTTTTTAATATCCATATGGGATACATTTTTAAAACGGAATTTCCCTTTTAATTTATAAGTCAAAAATCCCTTTTTTATACCAAATTCGTCAATCAAAACTTCAATATCATTTTTGTAAATAACTTTATTATTTACAAATAAGTCTACTGAATGAATTTTATACCTATAATATTTTGCCTCTGTTAATCTGCCTTGCAACTCCAATATATTAGACGCTTTTATAAGCGCTTTTGAATAAACGCCATAATCAATACTTTGAGGCTTTTCTTTCAAAAGCTGTTCAAAATATTTCAATGATTTTATTGGATCTAAATCCGAATATATAATTGCTAATTTGTATCTCAAATTAAAGTTTTTGGAGTCATACTTTTCGGCTTTGTGCAAAAATCTTGCAGCATCAGAATTATGACCATTTTTAGCCATTACGTCAGCCGTTTCTATATACGCTTTTACAGCTCTTTCTACAATAGATTTTTCTACACCCTTATCTTTTTGAATAAATTTATCATAGTAGAATTTTGCATTCTCATAACTTTTTGCAGCACTCAAGAACTTACCAATAGAATAATATTTATCCCCCATTTCTATATAAGCACGAGTTTTAAATTTAACAAGATTTTTATTACTAATATCTCTTACAGACTTAATTAAACGCTGAGCTTCTTCCATTTTACCTTGTAGAATAAGGACTCTTGAAAGTCTGTAATAAGGAGTATAAGTTCCATATGTAGACTTTTCTAATGCTAATTCGTAAGCTTGCTGAGCTTTTTCATAATCACCTGCTGATTCATAAATACTACCCACTTGTATACAAACCGCATAGTTTTTAGTTTTCAAGTCCTTCATAAAATCAGATTTTTGAACTAATTGTTTTGCAAGTTCTTGATTGATTTTATTTCTCATACCTTTATTTTCATAAAGATTTTTTATCATTTCACTCCTTGCATGGAATGAAAGTAAAATCGTAAAAATTAGTGCGACTGAAAAAGAATAAAAAACAGTGCGCAAATACTCCTTGATAATTTGCGCTTTTGTTTTTTGTACAAATCTAGATTTTTTTGCCTTTTCTTTAATCATTTAATTCCTGTAATGATATTGAATCCAAATCAACCAAACCATTAACCTTGTCATAAAAAGAATTTAAAGCTCTTTTGCAACCGATATCAAAAACTGCTGTTACTTTCGCCTTCTGTGGATTTTCCAAAAGTTTTTTAGATGAAAAATCCCTTACATTTTCTACATTACTACACAAAAAATCATAAACGGTCTTTACATCATTTATATTTAGATACACGGTCATTTTGCATCTTCTAACTAATTTTCCGCTTGATGGTAAAATTTGTTTTTCAAAGATTCTGATAAGTGTCAATACAGCTACACTCAATACAGTTGCAATAATTGCAACATCAAAAATACCTGCACCACAAGCCATACCGATACTAGCAGCAATCCATAATGTAGCCGCGGTTGTTAATCCAAAAACCATAGGACCATTTCTAAGTACTGTACCGGCACCAATAAAACCAATACCGGTAACAATTTGTGCTGCAACTCGAGAAGTATCTCTTATGCCGGTAGCTTGCGCGATATCGACGTTATCGCCGGTTGCGAATGTCGGAAACGCATAGATTGAAAGCAATGTAAAAATACAAGCTCCCAAACAAACCAAAATATGTGTTCTAAGTCCCGCATACTTATTTGTAAGTTCTCTTTCCAAACCTAAAGCAAAGCCTAGAGCTATTGCCATAAACAAACGTATTATAAATTCTGCATTAAAAAAACTACTCATCTATTCTCTCTCCAATATAAATATAATACACTATATACCTTAAAAATACAATGATTATAGTAGGCAAAACCGCTTGTTTAATATATAATCTGGGTATGAATACAAATTGTAAAACAATAAAAGAACAATTAGAAGAACGTGAACTTGAGATTTTGAGTCCATATGCTACAAAATGTTTAAAGTCAAAAGGTAGAAAACGTCCAAGAAATGAACAATTTGAAATTCGAACAGAATTCCAACGTGATAGAGATAAAATTCTTCACTCAAAATCTTTTAGACGTTTAAAACATAAAACACAAGTATTTTTATCACCTTTTAATGATCACTTCAGAACACGTTTAACTCATACTCTTGAAGTTGCACAAATTGGTCGAACAATGGCTAGAGCATTGAGATTGAATGAAGATTTAGTTGAAGCAATCGCACTAGGTCACGATTTAGGGCACACAGCTTTTGGTCACTGCGGAGAAGGGACTCTCGATGAATTACTTCCTACCGGATTTCACCACAACTTACAAAGCGTTAGAGTTGTAGAGGTTTTAGAGGATATGAATTTATGCCGTGAAACGGTTGATGGAATCTTAACCCACACTTGGGGATACAAACCTAAAACTCCGGAAGCACAAATTGTTCAATATGCGGATAAAATTGCTTATATAAATCACGACATAGAAGATTCTGTAAGAGCAGGTATTATATCTGAAGACGATTTACCAAAAGATTGCGTCAAATATTTCACCTCTAATCAATCTGCAAGACTAGGAAAAATGATTACAGACGTAATCACAAGTTCTATGAACCAAGAAAAAGTTACAATGTCAGAAGAAGGCTGGTTCTACGTAACTAAACTCAGAACTTGGATGTTTGATAATGTTTATCTTGATCCGATTGCAAAAGCAGAAGAAAAGAAAGCAAAAAATATTATAAAATCTTTATACGATTTTTATACCAATATGCTTCAACCTTATTATACACAAAAAGAAATTCCGCAAATTGTTGCTGATTATATTTCAGGAATGACTGATCAATACGCAATAAGAAGGTATAAAGATTTATTTATTCCAATGCCACTTGCTGAACGCACAAATGATGATGCACTTCTAAAGAAAGCTCGTGAAAGAGAATGAAATTAATCGAATATGGAGTTTTTACCGGTCAAGAAAATATGCAGATAGATTCCGATTTATTGGAAGATGCTATTTCTAATCAGTCCCAAGAACCTGTATTTAGACTTTATGGCTGGTCACCTAAGTGTATTTCTTTAGGTAGAAATCAAAAAGATGAATTTATTAAATCATTGGATATTGATGTTGTAAGGAGATTAACGGGTGGGAGAGCATTGCTGCATGATGATGAAATAACATACAGCTGCGTATTTCCAATAAGCTACATTCCATCTGGAGAAAGCGTTGCTCTTTCTTATAAATATATTTCCGGCATTCTGATTGATTTTTTTAAAACATTAGGTATTGAATTAGACTTTGGCGAAAATAAAAAAGTTTCTACGCACTTTGATTACTGTATGCTAATTTCAACCGGAGCGGACGTTTGTTTTGAAGGTAAAAAATTTATTGGCTCTGCTCAATGCCGAAAACAAGGATATATTTTGCAACATGGTTCAATTCTATTCGATTATGACAAAATATTTTTGGAAAATTTATTCAATGAAAAAATAGAAGGTATAATCTCTATGAAAGAAATAATGCCAAAATTTACAAAAGAAAAACTTATCTTGAGTTTAAGTGAGTATATAAAAAAACTATAGTTAACTATTGCTGCAAGAGCTTATTTTCTCTTAATTATCATAAACGATTTGAGAGCTCTGCCGGTATCACCACTACTTTGAGTAGAAACAACACCAATGTTTTTGTAATTAAAAGATGTAGAACTTCCACCATCAAAAGCCATTGCAGAATCTAAACCTGCATTTGCACACAAATCTCTAGCATCATAAATATCCATAGGGTGTTCATTTGTTACGATAAAAATATGTGCTTCTTGTTCTCCATTTTCTAATGTTTTGATACCGATTAAAGTTCTTGCTGTTTTATGCAAAACTGATGCAGATTCTCGCGTAACGTTACCATCTTTATCTTTTACAACAAAAAACTCTTCTTCCAACTTCAGTTGTGGCAATAACTGCGGACCACCTTGAGCAGATGTTTTTATAGAACACATAAAATCTGTTTTTGCATTATGCGGAGCAATTTCATATTTCAACTTATTATCACATTCTAATACTCTAAACTCTGTTCGGTTCATAATTTTTTGAAAATTTTGCCTTAACACAGGATTTGATAAAACATTTTCATTAAAAATCGGATCTTCAATCGTTTGAGAATCATTTACAATATATGATATCGTTTTTTGATTTTTTGGATCAAAAAAACCGGTATTAATAGTTAATAAAGAATCACTCTTGGCGTGAGCTTCTTTATTTGTAATTAAATTTGATGAAGATATAAACTGAATTTGTTTTTTTATTTTCTCACCACTCAAAGTAATATGGTAAATACCATCATCATACTGAACATCTATCGGATTCGCATTTGCTGACAGTGTTAATAAAAATAAAGCAAGAACAGTAAATAATTTTTTCATATCATAAATCCCTTGATTTGTAGAACGCAATTATTGCGCACAAAAACGCTATAGGTGGGAAAGATGCTGTAATAAGCGGTGGCAAAACTCCCTTTTCTGCCAACAAGTCAAAGAATGGCAGAGTAATATAATAAACAAATATACATCCAATCGCAATTGTAAAACCGATTAATCTTTGTTCTCTCGGTTTACTAAAACCGAGCAAAGCTCCCATTATTGCGAGTAAAACGCATACAAATGGATGGAAAAATCTTTGCAAATATTTGTTATACATCAGTCTATAATCTTCATCCAAATTGGCTTTCTTAAGTAGTTTTACATAATGATGCAAATCTTTGTTATTGATATCTCTATCTTTTTTAGTTGAATTTAGCATAATAGTATAAGCATCTTCTGCATCATCACCATTAAGAATATCAACACGTTTTTCTTTTGTTACTTCTTTAAATATTCCGTCTTCACTAATATAATAATCAGTAACGTTATTCAAAACCCAACTTGGCTGTCCATTTTTATCAGTACCTTTATAACCAGTTTCAGCAACCATAATATTACTTAAACCGTGCAAATCATTAAAAACCTGCTTAGAGAAATCAAGAACAATTACGTTTGACATTTCTCCATCAAAAAATCTTGATACAATTACAGCTTGTTCAGGGTGATTGTTTTCATCTTTTTTAGTGTAAATATATTGTGTTAATGAACTTCCACCCTTGATTTCTTGCAACTTTTCACAAGTATATGGAATCCACTTATCATAAGTTACAAAACATAAATATGTAACGATAAAACTCAACACCAATAGAGGACGTATAATTCTGGAAAAAGACATTCCAACAGCTCTAAATATAGTTAATTCAGAATCTTTACTCAATTTATCAAATGTAAATAGCGAACCTAGTAAAAGTCCAACCGGAAATGCCTTCCCAAATATTTTAGGTAGTTCATAAATCAAAACCATAACACCGGTTTTTACGGTATATTCATGCGCCAATATTTTTTTAATAGTATTCAAAAGCATTTCCGGCGCAATCCACACAATTGTAAACAACAAAATTGCGACAATTGTTGTCATAAGAACTTGCATAAAAATATATCTGTCATATACAGTGAAAAGCTTTTTCATCCTAAAGTTTGAAGTCCTTTCCTAAATAAAATTCCTTAGCAACCGGATCATTTGCAACATCGACACTCTTACCTTGAATTTTAATTTTTCCGTCAAAAATTACATAAGCTCTATCTGTAATAGATAGCGTTGCTTTTGGGTTGTGGTCAGTAATCAAAACTCCTAAACCTTTTTCTTCAGAAATTTTTCTAATATTATCTTTAATCTCACCAATCGCAATAGGGTCAATACCGGCAAAAGGTTCGTCTAGAAGCATAAAATCCGGACTAGCAGCTAGGGCTCTTGCAATTTCTACACGTCTTCTTTCACCACCGGATAGAGCGATTGCCGGAGATTTTCTTAATTTTTGCACCCCAAATTCTGTTAGAAGCTCTTCCAATTTCATTTTCTTTTCATTAACAGTCAATTTATCATTCATTTCTAATACTAATTGAATATTATCCTCAACTGTCAATTTTCTGAAAATAGAGTTTTCCTGCGGTAAATATCCGATACCAGCCTTTGCTCTCAAGTTCATTGGCCAATCCGTAATTTCTTTGTTGTCAACAAATACACAACCGGAATTTGGCTTAACCAAACCTACTATCATATAAAATGTTGTTGTTTTACCTGCACCGTTTGGTCCAAGCAAACATACAACTTCGCCTTTATCCATATAGAATGAAATGTCATTCACAACACTTCTGTCACCATAAATTTTTACAAGATTTTTTGCTTCTATTCTCATTCCGAGCTCCCCACTCCATATTCAAATATGATACAACAAAAGTAGCTGATATTAAATTGTAAACTTTTATTAAGAAACTCTTAAAAAATATCAATTTTACTAACCGGAAATACTTTATTTATATGTAAGGTTAAAAAAGGTTAATTTAAACTTAGTAGGAGGTCATTATGTCATATCCGTTTGGCATAACAGGAATAGGCAGCAATCCATATATGAATGGTCTTGGCTCATTTGGTTTAGGAGCAGGAGGCACGTATAGTTCAATTGGTGATATGTCATCAATGGGAATGGCAGGCTATGGAATGAGCGGTATGGGTGCAATGATGGGCATGCCAGGAATAATGGGTATGTACAATCCTAGCTTTATGGGGCAAATGAACAAGGCTTATCATGAAATTGAAAAGCAAAACCTTGAACATGCCGGTGCTATGCACAAATTAATGTTGCAAACACAAACTCAAAACTATCAAGCTGATGATCAGTATTTATTCCAAAAATCATTAGAAGATGGTAGTGTGAATACACTTATCGTTAACCTTGCTGATAAAATCAGAGAAGGTGATGCCGATGGTATTTGTGAAGAATTTGATAAATTAAAATCAACATTGTATACAAAACATGCTGATTATTTGAAAGCAAATAGCAACAGATTAAATCCGTCTGATAGCGTAAATAATGTAATTGAGAACTTGTATGCACAAATCATTACCGCTAAAACTGGACAAGTTGCAAGCTTAAGAAATGATATTAAACAGTATGGTGAAACAGCTTTTAATCATGGTTTTAACAAAAACTTCTTTGGGAAGAAGGATTATCACAATAATTATTCAGAAGAAACATTGAGTTATTTATTCGGAACTAGAATTGATAACAAGTCAGGAAAAGACAGAATGGAAAATATCGGCGGAACTGTCGGTAGAGTTGTAGAAGCCGGAACGGTTGCAGCGTCTGGTGCTGTAGCAGGGATTGGTGCATCAATATTAGCAAGACTTTTTAGCTCAAAAGTAACATTCCGCGGAGCAAAATGGATGGCTGCAATAGGCGCCGTTGGTGGACTTGCTGCGGATGTCCTTTGGCAAATGTCTAGAGATTAAAAATTAACCCCCTCCTATTAACCTATTGCAATCTTGCAATAATATACATAATGCCCGCCATAATAATGACGGGCATTATTTAATAATTAAAATATTCACGCTTATAGTGCTTCAAGTGCAGCTATTTTCATAACCTTTGTATCAGGTGATTGTCCTGTCCATATTTCAATTGCGCGTTCTGCCTGATAAATTAACATGTCTAAACCACCGATAGTTTTCAGACCTCTTTTTTGAGCTTCCTGAATAAGTATTGTTTTAACCGGATTATAAACGATATCATATATAATTGTCTTTGCCGGATTAAGTTTATCTAAATCAGCACGCTCAAGCGGCATTTGATCAGCCATAAATCCTTTCATGCCAATAGGAGTCGCATTTACTATAATAGAAGTATGCTCCAGAGAACGAATGTTCTGAATTTGGTATACATTGAAAGTAATCTCAGGGAATTTTGCTCTCACGTAATCTAGAGTTTGTCTGGAATTTATAATATTTCTGGTATAAAAATCAATTTCTTTAACACCTCGTTCTGCTAATCCGACAACAGCAGCTCTGGATGCTCCACCGGTACCCAAAATACTTGCATTTTTACCGTTTAAATCAAAATCCTGAGGTATAGCTTTTTTAAATCCATAAATATCAGTATTGTAACCATAGAACGATTTATCTTCTTGGACTTTAACGGTATTAACGCATCCTGCAATATTTGCGTAATCGTCAATATCTTCTAAGAATAATGACATTGGAACTTTTAAAGGAATGGTTACGTTAAACCCATTATACCCGTTTGCTTTTATATATTTAATACGGCTTATTAAATCTTCCGGCGGAGTTTCCATTACGTCATAAGAACCTTCCAATCCAATACTTTCAAGTCCTGCTTTTTGTATAACAGCTGATATTGAGTGTCCTAAAGGATAACCGATAATTCCTAATTTAAACATAATAACCTCCGCTCTTTTTTGTATTATACAGTATAAATTCGGGCATGGAAATATTTCATTCTCGCCTGCAACATCCATTGAGCACGTTAGTGACAGAGAGGGAAGGGTGGGGGATTGCCAACTCAATAATGATGTATTTTGTAAATTTTTCTTACAATCGTATATACTCCTTCTTGTTCAAATATAAAAGCACACGTATAATAGTGTAAAGGTTACACTATAGTATAGTCGGAATGTAGGAGAATTAGTATTGAAAGTATCTTCTGTTAACTCGCATTTGTCTAAGTATGACACAAAAAATAACAATAATAGCAAAGTTATTGGTAATACGAGTTACGTTAGAAACAGCTTTAACAATAAGTCCAACAACAGTCCATCATTTGGTTCTATAGGTATGGCAATGCTTGGAATGTCTAGTGCTATCATGCAATGGATTGAAAGCAAAGGTTACTTGGTTTCTTTCTTAATACAAGACGGACTTGGCATGACTGCTCCGAGAGTATGGACAGGTTTCCATCGTGATAAGGAAATTACAGGCGAATATAACATTCAAGAGGGGTTGGAAGTTCTTGGAAGAGAAGGTATTACAGGTCCTTATCTTATGGCAGTTGCTCCTGCTGTACTTGCAGTTAGCGGCAAGTTTTGTAAATCAACTAACACTAATACTAGATTGCTAAAAAGATTTGGCGAAAACTTTAAAGAAATGCTTTCAAATCCGAGTTTTGACAATTCAATTAAGAATGATTCTAAAAAATTCAAAGATGAGTTCTTTAAATATAATTTAAGGAAAATATACAAAGATACCGTTCCGAATGATAAAAACGCGGACGAAACAATTGATTACATAGTTAAAGAGTTCTCTATTTATGATAGCGCACCAGATAAAAAATTAAGAAAAGCTGCCGGCAACAGTATCGTAAATATTATCAATGAAAGAATGATAGAAAATTCTGAAAACTTATATGCTACAAACAAATTATATTTAGGCAGCGGCAGCAAAAGAGTAGGGTATAATATTACAGAAGTATTGCAAGCTCTAAAAGATTTTGGTGATGATGCAATTTCTAATAACTCACAAGCTGCTTCTATTGATAATAACGCAGTAGAGAATATCAAAAACAACTTTGCATCAAAACGTTTATTGACAAATATTGCCAATATTGCAATAACACTTGGCGGTTTGTCTGTTTTACCAAAGCTTTACGCACCTAGTGATGTTTCTCCAGGGGCTAAGGTTATGGCACAAGCTAATCAGCAAAAAGCTGATAATGCAAAAAAAGACGATAATACTGAAAAGAATGAGAATGCACCAACTTTCAAAGGCAAAGGAATCAATTCAGACGGATTCTTTGCAAAGTTCGGTAAGTTTATTACAAAATATACTCCTGAAAAAATGCATGAACTTCTTGAATATACAGGATACAATTTTTCTAAGACAACATTCGCATTACTTGCAACATTAGGATTACTTTTGCCTAGAGGAAAGAGAGCTTGGGACAGAGCTCAAATTGATGAAAATGGCAAACGCGACATGACTGAAATTAACGAAATATTGCTTAGAGATACAGTATCATCGCTTTCTGTAGTATTTGCAGTTCCTCTTTTAACAAAAATGATGGTTAAAAGCTATGAAGATAAAACAGGTTTTATACTTACAAACAGAGCTTCTGAGGGCAAAAATGTATTCAAAAAAGTTTTGGATATAATCAATCCTTATAGTGATTTAGAAGTATTGTCAGTAGCAGATTTAGATTCTATTTATGGCAATATTGATTCTAAACAAAAATTGCTGAATTTCTCAAAATTTGTAGACAAAAAAGGTGGCGATTTAGAGAAAATATTGTCAGAATCAGAATACAAACAAGAGTTGTTTAATGACAAAACATTCACGCTTGAATCACTGAAAGGACTATCAAGAGAAGAAAAGAACTCTAAAATTATCAAGCTGTTTGAAGAACACAAAGTAAAAAATGCGTTTGCAAAAGACGAAGCTATTTCTAAATTAATGAAAGGTACAGGAGAACTTAAACATAATAAAATTCTTAAGATGGCAAGAGGTTTAAATTCTCTTCCGGGCTTCATTTCAACAGTATTTATTTCACCAATTTTGCTTGGTATATTGATTCCAATGCTTACTTACCACAACACAAGAAAAGCTAATGAAAAGAAAATGAATGCTGCAAAAGCTGCTGCACAAAATGCATAAAAGTCTTAATTGTACAAAAAAAGTCCGCAAAAAGCGGACTAAACACTTTGTAAGATGTAAGATGGGGTTATAAAATTTTTTTTAGCATACTAATATTTGAAGTATTATTATGCGGATTTTTTCTGCAAAGCGCCTTCAATCTCTTTTTTATGACTTTCATAAAGCCTTGCATATGATTTAAAGGTGCCTTTGTCTTTTGTATCTTTATATAGATTTGTAAGTTTTTTAGCATTTTCAGGTGTTGGTGATTTTATAAACGCATCATATGCCGTTCTAAAATCAGCCATTGTATGATTATCTTGTGTTATATCTTCCGTTTCCTCTTGTGTATTAGCAGAACCGATAATATCATTAGAAGATTTATCACCGCCGGCAAGTAGATTGCCTATGCCGGATACAATATTAGTAGCATTCCCTGCCAAAAGAACACCAAGCATTGTATGTCCTTGTACACCGTTCAGACGATTTTGCAGTGCAGTGCCAGTAAATAATTTTTGTTGACTGTTTTCTACATAGCCCATTTTACTTACTCTTTCTTAAGTCTTACATCTATAAAAAGTATTTTAAAAATTCTCAATTTCACAAGTCTTTATTTTTGTTACAAAAGTTTATATATTTTTTATATAAAGATTTGTATATAAAAACAATTTAAGAATTTCAAAATCACTCTTATAGCTATAGATAGTGAATTCTAATCAGTAATAAAATTCAAAAAAAACAAAAGCAATGTAAACATTTGTAACAATGTGATATAAAAAGTGTTATAAATTTATATAATGTGGAATTAATAAAGTATAATCTCTTTTCTTTATTTTCTCCTCCACTCCTTTATCTAACGAGAGTTAATGCCGCAACAGATTGCGGCTTTTTGTTTTGTATGGTTATTTTTTTGTGTGTTTATATTATAATTTATGTACACTAAGAGGAGGGTTCCATGACAAATATTGCAGTATGCGGTGCTAACGGTAAAATGGGGCAGGAAGTCATCAAAGCCGTTAACAATGCGAAGGATTTAACTTTAGTAGCAAAAATTGATATTAAAGATGGCGAATTTGCTAGTATAAAAGATGCAAAAGAGTCTGTTAAAATTGATGTTCTTGTTGATTTTACTCAACCAAAATCAATTTATGAAAATGCTTTATATTGCTTAAACAACGGTATTAATATTGTTATTGGGACAACCGGACTTACTGACGAACAGATTGCAGAACTTAAAAAACTTTCAGAAAAACAAGGTTTAGGATGTTTAATTGCTCCAAATTTTTCTACCGGTGCAGTTTTGATGATGAAGTTTGCACAAATGGCTGCTAAGTATTTTGATAATGCTGAAATTATAGAACTTCACCATAATCAAAAGAAAGATGCTCCATCGGGTACCGCAGTAAAAACAGCATTAATGATGGCTGGTGAAAATACAAATTTCACAACCGGTAATTGTCAAGAAACAGAAACTATTTTAGGCGCAAGGGGCGCAAATTCTTATAATAATATCCATATACATTCTGTTAGAATGCCCGGATATATTGCTTCTCAAGAAGTTTTGTTCGGAGCAAACGGACAACTTTTATCAATTCGTCATGACTCTATGAACAGAGAATGTTACATGGATGGTGTATTGAGAGCAATCGATTATGTAGAAAAGAACCATAACTTTGTTTATGGCTTAGAGAACATTTTATAGAATATAGGAGATGAAATGAGAAAACCAAGAATCGCTATTTTAGGTGCTACAGGTGTTGTTGGCAGAGAGATTACGAAGATTACCGAAGAACTTGGAATTGAATTTGAAACCATTAAATTTTTATCAAGTGCAAGAAGTGCCGGTTCAACCATAACCTTTAAAGGGCAAGAATATACTGTAGAAGAAGCGACTCCTGATTCTTTTAATGATATTGATATTGTAATGGCTTCTGCCGGTGGTTCAACCAGCCAGAAGTTTGCACCGGAGATTGTTAAAAGAGGTGGTTTAATTATTGATAACTCTTCTGCTTTTAGAATGGAAAAAGATGTTCCACTAGTAATTGCAGGCGTTAATGATGAAGATTTGAGAAAACACAAGGGTATTATTGCAAACCCAAATTGTTCAACTTCCCAATTGATGCTTGTACTTGAACCATTGAAAAAATTTGGCATTAAAAGACTTATTGTATCAACATATCAAGCTGTTTCAGGTGCAGGACTTGCTGCAATCAATGAACTTAAGAATGACACAATTGCCAATCTGGAAGGCAAACCTTTTGAAAACAAATGTTTCAAAAAACCGATTTCGTTCAACGTAATTCCGCAAATTGACGTATTTTGCGAAAACGGATACACAAAAGAAGAAATGAAAGTCGTAAATGAAACAAGAAAAATATTACACCTTGATGAAAGTGTTTTAATTTCTTGTACAGCAGCGAGAGTACCTGTATTTAACGGTCATTCAGAAGCTGTTGATATTGAGTTTGAAGAATCAATTACTCCGGAAGAAGCTCGTTCAATTTTAGAAAACGCATTTGGAGTAAAAGTGATTGATAATCCGGAGAATTTTGAATATCCGACAACAAGAGATGCTAGCGGTGTAAATCCTGTATTTGTTGGACGCATAAGAAAAAATTTAGCATTTAATAACGGTATTTCTTTATGGTGTGTTGCTGATAATATTAGAATCGGCGCAGCATTAAATACTGTTAGAATATGCAAGAGAGTAATAGACATGGGGTTGTTTTAATGAAAGTAAGTAAAATAGCCGGCATTAATTTTAGACCGACAAACAAAAAAATGGAAAAAGCAAAAATTGTAGCTGAAAAATCCGGTATTCTTCCTAAAGAAATGCCTATAGAGAAGAAAATTTACATTGAATCTCAGGCTGATACTTTTGAAAGAATAAAAGACAGTATTCAGTTATCCATTGATAATATGAGAGGTAATAGATAATTGGGCAAATTAGTTACTAAAGCAGAAATTATTAATATCGTAAGACACGCTCAAGCGGAGGGTAAAACTTTTGCTGCAACAAATGGCTGTTTCGATATTTTGCATGTCGGGCATGTTAGATATCTTCAAAAAACAAAAGCGTTAGCAGACTATTCTATTGTCATGCTAAATTCCGATAAATCAGTAAAAATGATTAAAGGTGAAGACAGACCTATTAATTGTGAAGCAGATAGAGCCGAATTGTTAACAGCTTTGAGCTGTGTTGATTATGTGGTATTATTTGAAGAGAAATCTCCGGCAAAACTGTTGGAAGCAATAAAACCGGATATTTACACAAAAGGTGCTGATTACACACTGGAAACTCTTCCTGAAAGAGATATCGTAATCAAAAATAATATAAAAGTAGAGTTTATCGACTTTGTTGCCGGAAAATCTACAACGAACGTAATTAAAAAGTGTTTGAAATAAATAAAGGAGTGTATTATGAGAACTTTTACATTGGAACAAATTGCACAGATTACAGGTGGTATGCTTTCTAAAGCAAAAGATGTTGCGATTACAAATATTGCACCACCTCTTTTGGCAGAAGAAAATACGCTAGCTTTAGCTTTAGGCGAAGAAGAAATCAATAACTTGGCTAATACAAAAGCAAAGGCTGCTTTAGTTCCATTAGGTGTTAACATTGACGGATTTTCTACTATTGAAGTTGAAAGACCAAGATTAGCTATGATGAAATTAATCACAATGTTTTATGAAGAACCGCATGTTAACTCTGGAGTTCACCCAACAGCTACAGTTCACCCTTCTGCAAAATTAGGTCAGAACGTATCTTTAGGTCCAAATGTTGTAATCGGTGAAAATGCACAAATTGGTGATAATACAAAGATTTTAGCAAACGGATACATTGGAAATGGTGCAGTAATCGGTGCTGATTGTTTCTTCCACCCTGCGGTTTGTATTGGTGATAGAGTTAAAGTTGGTGATAAAGTTATTCTTCACCACGGAGTTTCTCTAGGTGCAGATGGTTTTAGCTTTGTTACAGAAAATCCGAATAACATTGAACAAGCTAGAAAAGATGGCGAAATTAAAGAAAACGATGTTCAACAAGTTATCTTTAAAATCCCTTCAATCGGTTCAGTAGTAATTGGTAACAATGTAGAAATCGGTGCTAATACTGCAATTGATAGAGGTACAATAGAAAATACAGTAGTTGGTGATAATACAAAAATTGATGATTTGGTAATGATTGGTCACAATTGCCGTATTGGCCAAGGGTGTATGATTGTTTCACAAGTTGGTATTGCAGGCAGCTGTGTAATTGGTGACAGAGTAGTTATTGCAGGTCAAGCAGGTTTGGCTGACCATATTTCAATCGGTGATGACACTATTATTGCTGCACAAGCAGGTGTAACAAAGAGCTTCCCGGCTAAATCCATTGTAGTTGGTGCTCCTGCCGTTCCAAGAAAAGAATTTATCAAACAATTGAAAATTATGAAAGATGCTGGCGACTTGATTGCTAAATTCAAAAAATATGAACCACTTCTAAAATCTTTTGAAGATGGGGTAAATGATGGAGTAGAAGCTAAATAGTTATTGTTGGGTTGAAAACCCCACCTACATTTAAGAAAGCAAGTCTTGCATCCCCTCCCTTTATAGGGGGAGGGCTAGGGTGGGGGCTAATCCGTAGATAAATTGGGACAATACTAATCTAGAATATACAAGTATTTTGTATATTGTTAATCAAGTTCAACATATTAGGTAAATCATGGGTACAATAAAAACAGAAATAGTTACATCAGGTAAATCGTTGATGAAAAACCGTGAGTGCAAGGTTGTAATAAAACCTTCAAGGGGCGGTAATATAAGAATTTTTTCAAAAGGAGCGGATGTTCCGTTTAATATATGTATAGAAAATTTGTATTCTACAGAACATTGCGTGACACTTTGCAGCAAAGAACATAGAACATTACTTGGTGATTACAAATATAAAGTTATGCTTTGCGAACACTTTATTGCGGCATGTGCCATCTGCGGAATTGATTCTATTGATGTTTATCTTTCTGAAACTGAAATGCCAATTTTTGACGGTAGTTCAAAAGTTTGGGTTGAATTATTTAAAAAAGCAGGTATTGAAGGTGTAAGTAAGGATTTGTATACAGTCAGTGAACCTGTTTACTATTTGAATGGCAAAACAAGTCTTGTTATTCTGCCGGATAAAGACTTGAGAATAACTTATGCCGTAAACTATGATCATCCGGATTTAAAAAATCGTTGGGTAACAATGGATAACAAAAATTTAGATGAAATAATTGAAGCTAGAACTTTTGGTTTCTATAAAGATTTAAAGAAGTTTCAAATGTTAGGATTTGCAAAAGGTGTTACGATTGATAATACAGTAGGATTAAAGGATGTTGGATTTACGACTGAATTACGCTCAGCAGATGAACCTATTAAACATAAAATTCTTGATTTAATTGGCGATTTGTATTTGACAGGTGTTTCACCTTTGAATATGAGAGCTCAAATTCTAGTTAAAGAAGCCGGACATGCTGTTCATACAAAGGTTGCACAAATATTAAAAACAAAATTAGTAAAACTATAAAGATAAAGGAGAGATTAAATGACAGAAGAATTAGGAGTAAAAATCGGTACAACAGAAGCTGGTGAAGACATTTTATCATTTGACGTTATGCAAATTATGGAAATGATTCCTCACAGATACCCATTTTTGCTAGTTGACAGAATTACAGAATGTGTTCCTGGAAAGTATGCTAAAGGTTATAAGAATTTAACTATGAATGAAGCATTTTTCCAAGGTCACTTCCCTGGCAACCCTGTAATGCCGGGTGTATTGCAACTTGAAGCTTTGGCTCAATGCTCAGCACCTGTTTTGATGTGCTTACCACAATACAAGGGCAAATTGACTTTGTATGCAGGAGTTGATAACGTAAGATTCAAAAATATCGTAAGACCTGGAGATAGATTTGAAATGCACATCGAATTAATTAAGGCAAAAGGCCCTATCTGCAAGAGCCACGGTGTAGGTTATGTAGATGGCAAAGTTTGTATCGAAGCTGATATGACAGTTGCTTTGAAATAATTATTTTTTTAATTTCAAAAAAAACAGGATTACAAATCTGTAATCCTGTTTTTTATATAAACTTTTTATATTTACTCTTGTACATCTATTCTTTCAAGCATAACAACTGCTTGAGCTTCAATTGCAAGTCCTTCGCCAACGGAATCTAATTTTTCTTTAGTTTTAGCTTTGATTGATATATCAGTAGGATCCAAGCCCAGAACCGGTGATAAAGCGTCTTTCATCTGCGGAATATAAGGCATCATTTTTGGAGCCTGCGCAATAATATTCGTATCAAGATTACTAATCCAATACCCTTCCGCTTGAACCTTTTCATACACTTTTCTCAATAAAATCATGCTATCAGCATCCTTGAACCTATCATCTGTATCCGGAAACAAAGTACCTATATCATCTAATGATAGCGCTCCAAGCAAAGCATCTATGATAGCGTGAATTAAAACATCTGCGTCAGAATGTCCTAATAAACCTTTTTCGTAAGGAATTTTAACTCCACCTATAATCAAATCTCTATTTTCAGTCAATCTATGAATATCGTATCCGATACCAATTCTATATTTTTGTTCAGCCATAATTGCCTCCATTACTCAATTTAAAAAATTCACCTTTACATATCTTAACAAAAGGAAAATAAAAAGGCAATTTTTCAAAAAGAATATACTTTATATATATGTAAGCAATATTCAAGAGAGAGTAGAGAAAATGTTAAACACATACGATGCAATCGAAAGAAACAAAAAACCGGCTGGTTCATTAGAAATCCCAGAAGATTTTCAATTCTACTACTTGAATA
>OBLI01001412.1_pt1 | contig 23553 bp, 24 predicted proteins | sample 1519701 | NCBI WGS metagenome assembly OBLI01 (sample SAMEA3663005, study PRJEB22513) | pig gut metagenome | biome: pig gut; feature: pig-associated habitat; material: faeces | place: France | collected 2012
TTGTAGGCACCGTACTTGTGCCGAACAGGCTTGGGGGAGGGAGGAGGCGCAGACTTCTCTATAACCTCTCCTACACTATCCTGACCTGACCTAACCTCACCTAACCTATACTGGGTATCCATCTGGTATCCATCTGGTATACCAAGTGGCTGACGCTCCGTATACGCTCCGTTTGCCTTCACATCCAGCGCAGCTCGCTCGTCCGTGTAGATCGTCGGCTTGTAGCGGTCATTGCGGATGTAGTTGTGGATCTTCCAGTGCTTGATCACCACCACGCCGCTCTCAAAGGGAAGAAGGAAGCACTTCATCAGCAGCACCTTCAGGTCGTCGTCGGAAGCGCCGATCATCCGCTGGATCTTCTTCGCGTTGTTGATAAACCCATCGTCATCCGCCCTCATGGAGAGGTGGAAGTACAGGGCCTGAGTCGACAGCGGCATATCCAGAAAAGCATCGCTGTCAATGATCGTCTTGGCGAACATTCTGCGCTCCGCCATTTACCTCACCTCCATTAGAACGGCAACCAAATCGTGCTGTTGCGTTTCAAGTACTTTTCAATAGGTGTAATCGCATACAGTGGTGTATAAAATTCATCGTTTCCGATGTTTGCTACAATATCCATTTTCATAATTGCCTCCTATTTTATAACCGCCCCACCCCGCAATGGAGCAGGGCGGTGTGTGTTAAATGCTTGATTTTGTTACACTATAAGTGTATTTTGTTCCGTCTTTGGATGTTGCGTATTTTCTCCCATTCTCAATCAAGCCATTTATATATCCATGGCTTCTTCCTAAAAACTTTGAGGCTTCCGATTGACTTCTAAATTCTAATTTTTCGCCATCGGAAACTGAAATCAAAACGGTTTTGTTTTGCTTATAAAGACCGTTTGCAAAACCGTGCCGGATGTTGTCACCAAGAGAAAGCCACTCAATATTATCTATGTGATTATTAAGCCTGTTTCCATCTTTATGGTTTACGGTCATTTTTGTGTCAATAAGGTTTTCATGCCAAGTCGTGCAAACAAGCCTTGCGACCAAAAAATCCTTGTGCTTTCCGTCTTTCCACAAAGAAACCCTATATCCACAAGCATTAAAATCGCGGCAAGCCTTTGGCTTTAAAACTCTTTGTGTCCATTTTCTTTGTCCGTGTAACTTTGTGTAAGTTGTCTTACCCTCTGCTGTTCTTATTCTTCCAAAATTGCTTGCTTGATAAAGCCCTTCGTAATTTGGGATATCCTTCCACAATTCAATCATAATAAATCACCTCCGCTATGATATATATAAATTATACTACAGCGGAGGTGAAAAGTCAATGCCTTTTTATCAGAAAGGCAAATCTTCCGAGATGTTTTCAATCTCGGCATAGTTCTGCTGCACCACCTTCGCGGCATAGGGAGAGTAGCTGTCTACCTGATCACCTTCGCGCCGCTGGAGCGATTCTACGCGGTCACAGACCACCTCATAGACCACGCGCTTGGCGCCATGCTTATCCTCATACTTACGGGATGTAAGGATACCGGCAACGGCTATCATGTCACCCTTCTTGGTGAAGCGGTTCAGGAACTCCGCGCTCTGCCGCCACGCTACGCAGTTGATCCAGTCGGTGGTGTCCTTGGTGCGGGGGCGGCTCACAGCCAACGAAAAGGTGGCCACGGATACGCCCTGAGAGGTCTGGCGCAGCTCGATGTCAGCGCCCAGTCTGCCGGTGATAATAACGTGATTGATAAGTCATTCCTCCTCTTTCTTGTTACGCTCTCTTATGTGGAGAGCTGCATGTTCTTTGTGTGTCATAAGCTGCAGGTTCTCAAGTCGGTTGTCGCTCCTGTTGTGGTTTATGTGGTGGACTACCTCATCTTCTGCGAGATACCTCCCGATGTGTTCCTCCATCACCAGCCGATGCTCCATCACCAGCCCATTGCTCCGCCATAGCCTTTGCGATGCCGGGGAAGGTCTTGCTTCTGGCCTTTGCCCGTTCCGCAGGCGGCAGCTTCATGGTATCCATGTGCCAAGGGTTGTCCGTGCCTTTGCCGTTTTTATACTTGATAATCACAGGCTCAACAATGTTTGTCGGCTCCAGCGGCTTTAAGCCTTTCAGCCACAGGCAAGTCGCTTTCCTCGCTGGATCGCCAAACATATACGGGTGGATGATCTGCGTAGGTTTCTTGAACGCCGTTGACATATAGCCGATTGGGTTTTCAATCGCAATTCGCGGGCAATCTGCATTTGCGAAGCGCATAAAGAACTCGGCAGCGGCCTCCCTGTCCTTGTGGCGCTGGATAGCCTTTTCTCCGTACCGCTCAACATCAAACCAGCGGTTGCCGGTAACGGTGAGGTAAGTACAGGGTGGGAAAGCAATAACCATGTCCCATTGGCCGAAAACCATGTGGTATTCTCCGTCCGTGGTATTGAACTCGCAAAATCCATTCAGCAGAGGCAACACATCTTGTTTGATGTGCCATTCGGGATGATCTCCGGAGCAGTCGATGATGTCGCACGAATAGGCTTCGTGCCCAAGTTTACGCAGTTCTTTAGTTACCGCTTGCGACTCTTCGCAGGCCACAAGAACCTTCATACAGTTTCCTCCTTCAGTCTATAAACGGCGTAGTGCGTTGCCTCGCCGTATCTGTTCTTGCCATTATGGGTCTCAGTCTCTATGTCATAGCCCTGTACCTTCAGGTCATGGATGCGAGCGGCAAGTCTACGAATGCCGTACTCGCTGTATGCCGTCAGGTCATCAATGGGACCAATTTCCTGCAGGTGTCGAATGATTCTCTGGCACTGTGTCAGTTTCATATCGTCCTCCTATAGGTAAGATTTTCCGAACTCACGGCGGAAGTCATCCTCCGTCCAGCCCTGCTCACGCATGGCTTTTAATTGGCCGTACCGCTTGAGCTGCAGCATGGTCTTAGCGTTCTTATGTACCGAATAGCCGCCGAAGATATGGCAGCGGTGGTGGCACAGGTCCACCACCAGACCGTACTTCTCGCTCTTCTTACGATAGGCAGCTCCGAAGATATGATGCCGATCAAGTGGGTCTCCGCTGCCGTTAGCCCCACACAGGAAGCATTGTCTCTCCTTCATCGCTTATCCCACTCCTCCAGCAGAGAATTGATGCGCTGCTCATCCGGGGTTGGTATGCCCAAAGCGGCGCAGTCCTGCAGCAGGTTGTCGATGAACTGGCTCATCTGCTGCACAGAATAGTCGCTGCTGCCGTAGGTGCAGACCAGCGTCACGCATCCGTCCAGCTTGCTGGGCATCTCCTCCACCTGTCGGCCGAGATGACCGGAGGTGAACAAGCGGATGAAGGAGTCCTTCGCCTTCTCCTGAATGCAGATGACATCGCTCACACCGCCGATGTTCTTCACCGCGTCGCGGTAGACCTCATCAGGCGGGATGCCCACCTCACCGGCAATCTCGTGGATCATTGCCCAAGCGAAGGCGTTGGCATCGAGGCTGCGCTTCTTCTTGGCCTTCACGATGTCGTAGTCACCGGCCTTGAACTGGTAGACGAACTTCCTTGCGGATGGGTCTGCGGTTTTTAACCGCAGCTCCCCGTCCACATAGCACGCGCTCTCGATCTTCATGCTTGCTCAGCCGCCTTCCGCGCCTTGTTGCGGCATGCGCGGCACAGAGGTCTGCCGAACTCACGCTCGGTGCCTACAGCCCACTGCTCTGCAGTGTAGGTGTTGGTCTTCAGCGCCACCGGCACGATCTCCGCGCCACAGTCAGCGCAGTAGAACTTCTTCTCGGCAGGCTCAGGCTTGCGCTTTCCACCCAGCTCGTACACCACGGCGCCGCCGGAGGTGATCACCAGAGCGGCGATGCGCTCCTGCTCGTCATACTCGATGGCAGCCACCATGAAGTTGTCATTGCAGACCCAGCGCCCTTTCTGATCCTGCTTCAGCTTGCGGCAGTCAGCAGCACTCACCCAGACGAAGGGTGCGCTATACAGCTCGCGTCCGATGCCATGCTTGAAGCCTGCACGCTTGAAGGCGTCGCTGGCGCGTCCCTTCTCAGCCTCGGTGTTGCTCTCGGTGCCTGCATCCCACTTCCACACGAGGCCGTTGCCGTAGTTTACGCCAAGGCCGCCGTAGAGGACGCCGTCCACCAGTTTGAAGTCGTTTTCCCAGTTCTCAGCACCCACTGTCTCATCCAGCAGGTCAGCGTCCGTTCTCGCGGTCTTATAAAGCAGCAGGCTCACGCCCTTCTCGCTGCACTTCTGCACCCGGCACTCGATCTCGTCCGGTCTCAACAGTCTGAATTTCTTCATCGCCACCCGATCTCCCTCTTGATGTAGTAGACCTTCAGAAGACTCTGGAAGATCTCAAAATACTTGCTCGAATCTGTGATGCTGCGCTCCTCGAAGCCCTCGGTCTCGTCGCGGCCTACGCGCAGGATCTTGATCTCTTCTACGGGGTAGCCATGCTCCTCCAGCAGCTCGCGGTAGGCGGAGGTCTGCACGAAATACTCCTCGTAGATGGCCTTTCCGGTCTTGAAGTCCACCAGCGTGGGCTTGCCGTCCAGCTTGCAGTAGCAGTCAACGGTGCCACCGAACTTCAGCTTCTCGCTGACCATCGGGATCTCGCAGATGATAGGCTCAATGGTGTGGCGCGATGCCCACTCATAGAAACTGATCACTGCGTTCTCTGCCAGATCTACCTGAACAGGGGAGAAGGTAGAGGTGTCCAGCTCTTCGCCCTGCAGATGCGCTTGGATCAGCGCATGCGCAAGCGTTCCCACGGCAGCCGCTTCGTCGGTGTACTTGCTGGAGTCTATTCCGTCCAGCCCCAGATTGTTTGCCCACTTGATGAGGTGGGGCTTATTCAAAAGTCCAGTGATGGTGGTGGCACCCGGCACTCGCTTGCCGTCTGCCGTCTTGTAGACGGTGTGTGCCTTTGCCACACCCTTGATCTTGTCCTTAGCCATTCTGCATGCCTCCCTTCTTGGGGAAGGTGCCGCCCATGCTCATGTAGCACTTCTTCATGGCGTAGCTGCCGGCCTGCATGATGCCCATGGCACCTTCTTGGAACACATGGCCGTGGCCAATGCCCAGCTGCACATCTCCGTCCATCAGTCTGGCCACCACCACGTCTTCGTGGATCTCAACCGTGAAGCGCAGGCCGCTATCGGTCTTGGGCTTGGGCATCTCCTCCAGATCGTCTCCGATGAACAGCGCCGCGCTGACCTTGTCGAAGCCGTCGATTTGCAGCTTGTAGACAAAGACGCCATACGCTTCGCTATACAGCTTGTCTGCTACATCGCCTACCAGACCGGACAGTCTGCACTTTGCGGAGGTCCACAGTCCGGGGTTGCCGCCAGCGGTTCTCACTCTGCGCTCAGCAGGGATTGCGTCGTAATCGACGATCTTGACCTTATCTCCGATGTTCCACTCTTTCATTTCATTTACCCTCCAGATACTCAATAAATTTTACGAAGCCTACAGACAGCGTGGCTGCGCCAATGATTGCCAAGATCATACCAACTACTTCCATTACAGGCCGCCTCCCATCTTCGCTCTCAGCGCATACAGTTTATCCAGCACTTCCAGCAGGTTGTCGCGGTTGGCATCGGCACAGAAGGCGTAATACTCACCCTTGGCACATTCCGCCCAGCCAAACTCGAAGACCACCACATAAAAGCTGTCCACATGAGGACAGTATTCGAAGAAGCAGTCCGCTTCAGAATTGACGCTGATCTCATAGCACAGACCCAAGACCTCAGCCATCAGTCTCATGCTCTCTTCTCTTTCGTTCATACACTTTCTCCTTTTCTGCAACACGATCTGTTGCCAACCTGAGTCTTCATGTCTGCCCATCTGCAGTTGTCGGGGCTGTACCCCTTGTCGTTGTCAAAGTTTAGGGTTTCTCAACTTCCGGCGTAAAAAAATATAGGCCGACTTCTTCATCTGCGATGTTGAGGATGTCGCAAATTTTGGCGATCTCCGGCTGGTAGAAGTGGCACTTGTTGTTCAGCTTTGCGCTGATAGTTGCCTCTCCTGTTCCGATTTTTACAGCAATCTGCTTTTGAGTGATACCCATTTCACGGATCTTGCCACGCAGCTTGGAATAATTGAACTTCATGTCTATCACCTCCTTATGAGATTTTCTAAACTTAGAATATCACCGTTATCGAATCGTGTCAATAGGAAACTTCAGAATTTCTAAACTTTTTTCTTTTTTTGGTAAACGGGCAGTTGTAATTTCTCAACTTTGGTGTTATTATGCTAATAAGGAAAAGATGGAAATAAAGAAAAGAGGCCCTCGGTTGAGGGCCTCTTTTTCGTTACTGTTCCACAGTCACGATGAAGGCATCCGTAAAGCCAGCGGCTTTTGCTTCTGCCTGACGCTTCTCTGCGTTTGCCTTAATTTTATATGCGCCGATCTGAACACGATACAGCACATCCTTTTTCTCCGGCTCTACGGGCTTGGGCTGCTCCGGCTCCTTGAATGTCACGCCGAAGTAGTCACAGATACCCCGCGCGATGGCCTCACCGATGGCGGTGGAATTTTCCACGATCCACTTGGCACCCTCCACGGTGTCGTGGAACTCGCACTCGATATAGGCCGTGGGGGCTGCCGGTACCCGCACCTCATAGAGCTTCTGGTTCACCTGAATGTTCTCGCTGGTGCCGGGGGACAGTGGCGCTACACGGGCAAAAATCGATTTGCAGGCCGCCATACCCTTGCCCGTGTTGTAGCAGAACATCCGAGTACCCATGACCTTGCCATTAAAGGCGTTTGTGTGGATAGGCACATGAAGATCCGCGCCGAACTTATTGGATTCCGCACACTTGGTCTGCATGGATTCATCGTGCATCAGCATGACATCTACACCGCTACGCTCAAGAGCAATTTTGCAGGCATCTGCGATTTTACCGCACTGTACGCCCTCGGTTGTATTACCGTAAGCATATACATTGTCGTACTGGTTGCTGGGGGAAAGAAACACTTTAGCCATTGTTTTCTTTCGCCTCCTTGTTGTAGGTTGCCGTGGAAATGCACAGCACAGCACCAAGGAAGGTGTCCACAGCCGTAATGGTGGTGACGATCTCCTCGGAGTAAGGCCACGCCCACACGGCAGACAGGGCGGCATACAGCGTCGCCACGGCGGGCAGCACGATGATGACCACCCACTTGAGGATGTCATACAGCTTGTTGGAAATTTTCATGATTTGCTCCTTTCTGGGCGTTTAGCCCTATCAAAATGTGTTCTTATAGCTTTGCCACCATGGTGGCAGATGCCGCCGGTATGATGTATTCCACTTACGACACCTCCGTCATACGTTACGATATCTTTGTTGCGTTGGCTTCCAAAAATGCAAGGACATCGCCGGTTGCGGGTTCATCGTTGCCTTTGATTGTGTAGATGTACATTGATAGACCTGCGTATTTGATGCCGTTTAACTCACGTCAATGGTAATCGTCGCACCGTCAGTAATGTTATAAACTGTAAACACTTGTCTGATACCATCTGCACGGTTTCTGGCAACCAGCGCATTCGTCGCTTTGACACCGCTACCGAATGAGGAGTTGTCGCAAATTGTCACCGAACTGCCTTGCGGAACAGCTACATCAAATGGGAACACCAGTCCGCCCCATTGGTTAGAGAAGTTATACATATTATCCAGCGAAATATTGCCGTCAACAAACGCAGAAATAACTATGCGGTTCATTTCATCGAATGACTCCTCGCCCGGTGAACTGATTTCATCTCCGAATTGTGTCGCTTTAAACGTGACAGTCACAAGCGGCACATCTGCGACCACATCTACCGTGACATCCACACTGCTCAGTGCATCATAGCCCGCATCAGGCGTGATGGTAGCCGTACCGTTTGCGGTGTACGTGACAGACTTTGATTGGAGGCTGGGCGCGCCGCTCTCCATCTCCCCAACAATCGCCGCGCCGGACGCATCGTGAGCGGTCTCTCCCTTTTTCAGGGTCGCCGGTGTCACGCTGTCCTGCGTCAGGTCCAGCACCGTGACGCCGTTGACGTCAACCTTGTTGACCGCCATATTAAGAACCCACCTTCATGGTCTGGCCACCCTGCTCGTTGTCGGTGTACGTCACAGGGATTGCCGCCACAGTCACGGAGGACAGGCAGTTGTACCCATCGTCAGGCAGCACCTCCTGCTGGGCAAACGTGGGCGTTACGTTCTTCGCCTGTGGCTTCATGCCCTCGGAGCCAGACATGGTGCCAGTAACGCCCAGCACCGTGATACCCTTGCGGATGTTTGTCGGGATCAGCTTTGCCTGCTCGTCAGCGGCGATCTGCGCCTTGCCGGAACCGTCGTGGAAGCCCGTGGGAATGGTGACCGGCGTGCTCTTGTTGACGATGTTCAATGTCTTTGCGCCGTTGTTTGGCATGGTGCCCGTCACCTTGACGCCATTGACATATGCGGTCTTGTCCTTCAGCAGCTCCGCCGCCACTGCATTGGCATCAGACGTGTCAGCATCAAAGGTGCTCGACCCCACAATGGGAGCGCCGCTCTTGTCATGGGCCTTGATGCCCGCTGCCAGCTTGTCTGGCGTGATGTCGTCCTGCGTCAAGTCGAGCTTGACCTCGGAACCGATGATTACCTTGTTTACATACTGATTTGCCATGTCTTTACTCCTCTCCAATAATCAATGTTTTACCTCCGCTATTGTTGCTGACCTCAAACTGCGGGATTTTATGAACCAAAACATCTCTGCCCAGTAGCTTTCCGCTTGTGGGTAGGGTCTGCTCAGTATACACTTTTGGAACAACCTCGTACTCTCCTCTATAGGCTGGGGCTGTGGGAACCTCTATTACCTGGCCCATATCAACCTCCAGCTCAGCGCCGGGAGAAAAAGTTACCGCAAACTCGATCATAACGCACCGTCCCGGAGAATACGCTCCACAGGCACCGTGAATACCTGGGACGCCATGCGCTGCGCCCCAACGCCCACACGGAGCTGTATATTTGCAACAATGCCTGTTCCGTCAGTAAGCGACAGGGTCTCAGCTTCCGTCAGCGGACAGGAGATAACATTTCCGTCCAGCTGTACATCCGACAATGTCTTCTCAATTTTAACCTGTCCGGCCTGGGCCACGGCAACTGACAGCACCGTGATGCTACCCGTGTCGATAGGCAGCCGAAATGTCAGCGTAGGGGTCGTACCTCGATACATACATATCCCTCCTTATACTTTAGATGCGCGATGCTCAGTGGTTGGACAATCTTTCCAAATCCTCTATCCTGTGATTGGCGACCTTGATCTGCTCCTCCAACACCGGCACACGCCGGGCAAAGTTGTTATGCTCCCGGACCTCCCGGGTCAGCTCGTCCAGCTTGGTGTCGGTGACGGCCTGCTGCTTGTCCAGCTTGGCCTGTACATCCCGGGTGGTCTTGTTGCTGGTGATAATTACCCCCAGCAGAGACAGGCCGCCGGTGATGAGGGCTACAATAATGGTGTCAGTCATGTTGCTCTCCTTTTACGCTATCCTGTGCCATGTGTATACCGCCCATCACGACATCAGTTCCGTTCATTCGCGTTCTTATAGTATAAATTTAACATTAAGAGGGGGGTATCCGAACCCCCCCCTCTCGTGCCATATTATCGCCAAGGTGCCTCGTGCAGTGTGGACGAAGCCCAGCCCTCACCGAAGTAGAGCGCGTCCTTCTGTGCAGAGGAAAGCGGCATAGAGTCGATAACTCTCATGATGTTCGCTTTCCCTTCTACGCCCTTCTTGGCGTTGCGGTAGCGCATATACACATCAATGCTGATGCCAGAGCCTTCTGCATCCATATAGTAGCTGTCAAACCAACCGTCAGCCACATAGATGTCAGGGTGTTCCTTCTTGAACTGCCAATACTGCACATCAGCATAGGCGTCAGCGGATTCCACGCCACCATACTGCTGTAGCATAGAGATCGCCACATCCATCGTGATGTCGCCATCCGTGAATGCACCCTTGACAGCGGTGTTCTTAAAGCTGTCGTTGAAGCTCTTCAGCGCCTCGTCTTCCGTCTTGCCGTCTGCCACATGGCCTGCGATGATCTCGCGCTTTACCAGTTCAGCCTCAGCCTGATCGCCGGAGAGCGCCTCGCTGAGATACTCGTCGATCTTGAAGGTGTCAGGCTTCGTTGCCTCAGCAGGCTCAGACTCCTTCTTGGTCAGACTGTTCAGCACATAGTTGACAGCGCGGACAACATCGTCCTGCGAGAAGTGACCCTCGTTGACGATCTCTCTGGCCAGTCGCATGTACTCGGTCTGATTACCGGCAGCTCTTGCCTCAGCCGCTGCTGTGATGCGCTTGTCGTTGTTTACGAGGCCGTCGCGGACGGCGTAGGTAAATGCCCTGTCATCCTTGAATCTGGCCTTCAGGCGCTCCACATGGTCTGTGTCGCCACTCAGCATAGCAGCGTAGAGCTGGTCTGCGTTGGAGCGTTCACCGCCGCCCATCCACTTGGGAAGGGACTCCCTCGCTGCATCCAGCATGCCGCGTCCTGTTGTGTCAGGGCCAGCCACAGCGGACTTTACGGTGTTGTAGATGCCTCTGACATCACGCATGATGTTCTTGAGCGGCAGACCGAAGATGGATGCGATAGTTCCACCGAAGCCCTCGACCTTGCGGTATACGGACAGATTGTCGTTGGACAGTTTCTTCCATGCGTTGAACAGATCGGTGATAACGGCCATGTCGCTGCGCTCTACATCGTAGCCCTGTGCGATGGAGACGATATCCTTCACGAAGGGGATCAGAGTCAGCGGGTTGAAACTGTCGATCAGCTCGCTGGTCAGGCTACCTGCATACTTCTCGATGTAGGTTTTGTCCTCGTCATCATCTCGGCCGGCATACACGAAGGATACCAGAATCGAGTTGAGGATCATGGACGCTGCCACAGCGCCGATGGCCTTGCGTGCGTAGCCCTTGTTACCTCGCTTGCCCTGAATCAGTGCATCAGCAATCATATTCAGGGAGGTGGTAGGCTCTGCCATAAAGGATGTGGCCATCTTCATACCGGTGTCCTTGGAGCGCATCATGCCGCTGCGGGTCAGCACAGAGTCGTAGACCTGCGTGTTCACGATCACCTCGGTGAAGCGTTTACCTGCAGCCTGCAGCAGCTCTTCGCCCTGCAGCTTCTTGGTCTCAGCGATCTCCTTCTTCACGGCGTTCCAGATCTGGCACCATGCCAGCTCGTCAGCCACAGACGGAGCCTTGGACAGGATCTCATCCCTGTACTGCCTGTCTGTTACGAGCGCCTTCATCTTGGACTTAACACCCGTGTATTCCTTGGCTTTGATGAACTCAACGGTACTCTTGCCCATGTTGGTGTCGAAGTAACCCATCTCCTTGATGATGGCTACGGGTGCGTACTTCTTCACCTCGTCCCAGTCCTTCAGTCCGGGCTTGCCCACAAAGTATTTTGCATCGATGTAGGCCATAGCTCTGGCGATGGCGGAAGGCTGCTGGATCACCACGGAAAGAGAGGCGAAGACAGCGGACTTCTTGAACAGGGCGATGCCCTTGTTGATGATACCGGCAGTCGGGTCGATGCGAGCGCCGCCGTTCAGGTCGGTCATCAACTGCTTGATGTACTGCTCAGGATGCACGCCGTAAGCGTCCTGCAGGTAACCCTTGACGGACTCGGTAGGCATGGTGTCGGAGGTGGGCGTCTTGTAGTTGAACACGCGCTCGAAGTCCTCCATCGGGAGTACGAAGGCGTGGTACATAGCCATATCATTGACATGGGTTGCCCACACATCCGTGAAGTTGTTCAGGATCACAGGGTTGCTGGCGTGAGGCGTAGTGTCTTTGGAGAAGCCGGAGTTCTTGATCTTCCTGTCACCGGCGACCTCGTACTGCTCGTACATGAACTGCTTCGCGCTCTTCAGCGGGAAGTAGAACTTCTCCTTGAACAGCTTCACGCCGTACATCTTCAGAGACACCTCGTTGCCCTTCTCACCCATTACGGTGGAGAGGTAGTCCTGCATCTCATCAACGAACTTCACCTGCTCGTCGGTCAGCGTCTTGCAGATCTCCATCAGCGTGTCACGGGAGAGCGCGTGCGCGTGCGCCGTATTCACCCTATACTTGACGGGGATACCCAGCTTACTACGCTTTACCACCTCGATGGAACTGTCGAACACGAAGCCACCCTTTTCCAGATGGGCGTCTGCCTGCTTGCGCTTGGAGTAGGCATACAGACTCATGATCTGCTCCAGCGTCAGTTTGAACTCCTTGCCGGACTTACTGGTGAAGGTGTACTCCTTCTCCAGATCCCAAGAGTCGTAGTTGTACTGCTTGGTCTTCTGGCTGTAGAAATCCTTCGCATCGTTTACATCCGTAGCCCAAACATCCTCGCCTGCGCGGACCTGACTGAACAGCTCAGACAGCGTGTCAGAACCGATAGCCTTGAATGCATAGGTGGGCTTCATGCCGCTCCACGCGAAGCCAAGAGGACCACGCATAGCGCTTGCCACAAGCTCCTTCTTGCCGCCTACGCGCCCGATCTCCTCCATAGAGCGATTACCCAGCACCGCGATGCTCTCACCGCGCTCGTTCTTGAACGCCTTGTTGGCATTGCGGATGGTGGTCAGAACCATCTTGTAGGTGTCGTAGGTGAACTCAAGCTGCTCCATAGACATGTTCCGCAGCGGAGTATCGCCAACCATCTTACGCAGGTTCTTGATACGCTCCTCGATTTCAGGCTGATAGGCGTTGGCCACCAGCGGGTCACCAGAGTCCTTAATCTCCTCGTAGGCGTTCTTCAGAGCGGTCAGTCGAGTGGCCATGTTGTCACCCATGGCTTCCACACGAGCGTAGGACTGCTGGAGTCTTGCCTTCTCGGCAGGGTCGGTAGCCTTGTCGATCTTCGCCTGAATCTTAGCCAGACGCTTCTCAGCGTCCACGGTATCCATATTGATGGCTGACAGTGCTTCAGCTGTTGCCTTCTGCAGGCCAATCATGATGTGCTTGTCCTTGGTGCCGTGGAGCAGCAGGTTGTTCAGCTCACCGACGATCTTCTTGACCTTGTGACGCATCTCCGTCTTGCTTCTGCCGGTTCTGGCAGTCTCGATACGGTCTTCCCACTTCTGCGATGCTCTGCTGTAGGCCAGCTTCTTCTCGCGCTCCAGTACGGCCATAAGAGGCTTGGATGCTTCCAGACGCAGGAGCTCCTTGTCCTGATTGCCGATGCGGTTGGCCAGCTTCGTGGCCTTCTCGCGCAGCTCACGGATCTTGGCGTTGTCTCTCGGACCGGCAGAGAAGGACAGGTCGTGGAGCTGTGCGCGGATATCGCGGAGCTTTCGCTCGTCCTCGTCCAGAGCCTTGATCTTCTGCTGATACTCAGCGATCTTACCGCGCTCGATGTCGTCCTGTGCCACATCCATGAAGGCGTTGGCCAGAATGTCTCGGTTGGACACGCTGTCGATGTCACGGTCAGAGTAGAGCACCCTGTCGGAGTAATATCCATCGGCGGGTCTTTCGGCTCCGAAATGTTTCAACACATCTGCGGACAAAATGCTTCTATATGTCTCATTGACAATCTCAAGAAAATCTGCTATACTTACCTTGAAGGCAGTTGTGGCCGGAGCCTCCGAAAGGACGTATCCGGTTTCCCTTGTGGAAGACCGACTGTCTTCTTTGTTTTTCACCAGTCTTCCACTTATCGAATGGGAAATATCAACGTAGTCAATGTCAACAGCAGTGGAGGAATGTTCCTCAACCGTGACTATGGCTACAACATATCGATTACCGCTTTTCAACAGGCAGGCTAAGGCATATGTGCCATTGGCCTGTCTGTTTTTGTTGGTCAGACCATTTATCGGAACTGCGTTCTGTACGATGAGACCACCAATGGCAGAAAGGCGTGCGTTTGTCCGAAGTCTGGCTACATCATTGCCACCGAGGCTATGCTCAAGCCCGTGCTGACCAAGATGGATTTCGCGCCCGGTATATACATTCGTGATTGCATACGACCCGTTTTCCGCTACTCTACCAACTTCTTCCGCATTCTTCAATCCGAGCGACACAGCCTTCTTTTGATCAACCCGGTCTCCGGTTTTGACGGAGGCCAGAGACGGCATTGTATGAACTTCCATGGGCTGAAGAGACACCATGAAGTCGTAGTCATACACTTCTGCGTTTCTGTACAGAGACTTTCCGTGATACGGATTATCCTGTTCAGATATCTTGACCTTGCCGCTCTCCTTGCCGACACCGTACTTAGCGGCCTCTTCATCACGAGCAGACTCCTTGCTGATCATGGGCTTGCCGCTGTCATCCTTGATGGAGCGGATATCACGCATAATGTCCGGCATCTTCTGCGCGACATACTGCTGATACTGGTCGTAGCCCTGCATCTGCTTATCGACGATCTCAAAGAAGTCTTCAGGGAAGGACAGCGTGCCGTCCTCGTTCAGCATATGTACAGCGGTCTGCGGAGCGTATGCCTTTCTGTCGGCGGTGTCTTCGTGCAAACCGGTCTCCGGGTTATAGGACAGTCTGTCGAACACATTGAAGTCGAAGTTGTCCTTGTAGTAGTTCTGGTCGAGGGCGAACTCGTAGAACATAGGAAGCCAGCCGTTCTCGATGCAATACTCGATGTAGTGATCGGTAGTCACATATGGATCTCCGGTCTTCTCCAGATCCTCATACAGGTTGAAGTCGCCGTGTCCAGCCTTAGCCTTCGTGGTTTTCAACACGAGTCCGTTCTCTTCAGCGAGCTGGAGCAGCTCACGCAGCGTCTGCTTAGCTGCTGCAGTTCTGGCCGCGCCGGTCTTGCCGGCGGACAGCTCCGCGAATCTCGCCTTGATGTCGAACTGTACGCTGCTCTTCTTGGTCTTCGGTCCCTTTCTGCCTACCATCACATCCTGAGGAGGTGTGGCGTAGGAAGGCACTCCATCGGGAATGTCGTACTGAGGAACAGCAAACCCACCGAAGTTCAGCGTGTTCTGGACAGGCGTGTAGTCGGTGGACTTGTCGAGGTGCGTCATGGGCTTGACTTCAACGGGCATATCGCTGGTGTGATAGCCGATTACCTGTCGCACATCAGGGTCTGCGTGGATCTTCTTCATGTGCAGATAGGAGAAGCCTACCGCGATAACGCCGCAGTCTTTGCTGTAGCCTTCCGTGTTCTGGAGCGCCACGGCGTCCTCCCAGCCGATAGACTGGATGAACTGGGAATATCCGTCACGGTATGCCTTGTAGTCGGAGAACAGATATTGTCCGTCCTCGCTCAGGCCAGCCTGCCAGCTATCCACATTGGGATCTATGTTGTGCAGCACAGACATATTGTGCTTCTCGCCGGTCATTCCGAACAGCAGAGCTCTTGCGATCTCCTTGGTGTAGGTATGCGCAGGCAGCTTTCTGGCGGACAAAGACGCGGTCTTCTGCAGAACATCAAACACATGGGCGATCATGAAGTCAGAGAAGGACTGAGAGCGGACACCGGCAATAGATGCGATGTACTTCACCAGATCCTCGCCGCCCTTTGCCTCCAGCAGATCAATCTCGCCGTTATAGGGAGTAAATGCCTCAACGGACTTGGGAGCAGCGGTACCCAGCTTCTGCAGCACCAGACTCTCGACCTGCGGATACAGCTTGTGGAGATTGGTGCGGCCTGAGGCAGTTACGAGGTCAGAGAAGCGCAGCTTCTTTCTTGCGGCAGGAGTGTTCTCCAAGAACGCCCGCATTTTTTCTTCAACGACCTCACCCTCAGGGCCTTTGCGCTTTTTCCACTTCTCCACCTGCTCCAGCAGAGCATCGAACTCAGAGTCCGGGACCTTGCTGATATCAACAGGGGTCTCTGCGCCATCGAAGTAAGGGGCGTTATGGTCGAACTCATCCACCAGCCGGTTCCACACATCAATTACCTTCTCCTGATACAGCGACTGCATGTTGTATCTCTTGGACTCAACGAAGCAGCACAGACACGCGGTCTCAACGCCGTAGCTGGCGAGAATATCATTGATGCGCTTGATGTTGGCGGAGGACAGGTCCACCTCGGTGGTGGTACCATCCTCGTTGAGCCTGCCCTTTTCCATAGCGAGTTCTTCGATCACCTGCTGCAGCGCCACGCGCTTCTTGCAGATCTTCGTGAAGTCGAAGTTGACAGCGTAGTCACCGTTCTTCACCATTGCGGAAATCGTGATGGAGCCATTGACGGGGGAGATTACGATCTGTGCGTTGTAGACATCATCCAGACCAATGAAGCGGTACTTCAGTCTTGCTTTTGCCATAGCGTCTGCAGCATCTTTGATGAAGCCGTTCATCGCATCGATCTGCTTCTTGGTGAAGCCATTCTGCTTGAATCTGGCGTCGCGGAGGGCCTTAACAGACATCTCGGTGCCGGTAAACCAGCCTTCTTTGCGGATATCATCTGCCGTCACCATTTTGGCGTCCGTCTTTCCGTTTTTGGTAGACACGGAGAACGCCTGCTTGGGAGCATCGAGGTACTCGGTGCGCTCCTGCATCTTAGCGCTGCGAGGCTTACCAAGAATGCCAACATTGGCGGAGTCGATAACATCAGACTCCATGTTGATGGAGTTGTCAACAGTCAGGCCAGCCACAGAGAAGTTGGCGTCGGCATCAGCAAATGCCTCAGCGAACATGTCCTGCAGCTTGCTGAATGCATCGTCCATATCATGCAGAAACTGTGCCTCAGCGGCTTCAGGGATGACATCCTTGTACTCCTTGCGGATGATGCCCCATCTGTCCAGCAGATCCTTAATAGCTTCCTTAATCTTCTCCCACAGGGCAGCGTCCTTCTTCTTGAGCGCCTGCATCTTCTCGGCAACTCTTCCGTCTACCAGCATCTCGCTCATCGCGTCAGAGACCAGTTCCTCATACGCGGCGTCCATCAGTGCGCTGCCCTTCAGAGAGGGATTTCTGCGCTTTAACTTCTGCATCTGGCGCTCCAGCAGGATATGAACCGGAACGCCCTTCTCGCCGTACTGCTCCAGCAGGAAGTCGGCCATAGCCTGCCACTTGGCAGGAGACCATTCCTTGATGTAGTGGGAGATCTCGTGCGCTACGGTGTGCATCATCAAACCCTGTCCAAAGTTACCGGAATTGATATCAACCCAGATGTCGTTGGTTCCTTCCAAATACCAACCATTGGCGCCGGTAACAGTTCCGTCAGGCTTGGTAAAACGGTATCCGTCTTCGGTCATGGTAGACTCGAAGATATGGAAGCGGACAGAGGACAGGTCTGCCAGCATCTTAAGACCGTCGATGCCTACCTTCTGCATAGGAGTCAGCGTAGACTCATCCACATCATACTCATAGACCAGACTGCCGCGCTTATACTGCGTAGAGCGTCCCGTCTTAGCTTTGGCCACTTTTGCGTCGGAGCGACCCAGCTTGTATGCATGCTCAGCCTGATACGGTTTGATTTCCAGATTCTCCAAGAGCCTCTTGGGGAAGTTCATCTTGCCGTACTGATAGGCCAGCTTCACATCAGCCGCGTAGACCATACCGTCGGTACCGTCGAAGTTATCCACGATAGACTGTGCCACCACAGGGTTGACGCCCATGCCAAGCACAGCGGAGTATACCATGGCCTCGTCCTTGGAACGGAAGTTCACATCCTTGGCGTCAACGATCTCGCCGGACTCGGTCTTCAGCTTCAGTTTCTTGTCTTTATCGGAGACGATAGTCAGCTTACCAATCTCCTTGCCGGTAGGCTTATGCTCGACCTTTCCGCTCTTGGATACAGTAAGGCCGCCCATAGCCTTCTTCTCTGCAGCCGCCAAACCAGCAGCCATCTGCTCCACAGGAGAGACTCTCCGGGATTCCGCGATGCTACGCGCCAGCGCTTCAGGGGAAGCAGGGATACCTTCGTCGAAGTTGATCTCGATGCTCGATCTGAATCTCTCAGGAGGGGCAAGTGTCGCAGAACTTTTGGTAGCAGCCGTCTTCGCATCCGCATCGTACTGCTCTGCGCTCTTCATCACCGGAGAGGTGGGTGCGTACTTCGCCAGCACGCGAGCCTTATCAACTTCCTTGGCAAGCTCGAACAGGGAAGTGGCACTCTGCACGCGGCGCTGGTTCACGGTGGAGTTGGGGTTTACGATCACATCAACAAATGTCTTTGCGATATCCTCGTTGTGATCCAGCACATACCGCTGCAAGGCACCGAACTCAGCGCCGTCTACTGCGGCAGCCAACTGATTTGCAATAATCTCGGCGTGCTTGGTAGCGTAGCCCTTGCGCTCCAGCGACTTGACGATGTCAGCCTTGTTCTGCTCGGAGAGCTGCGCGTTCACCTCGTTGAACAGTCGAGCGATGGTATAGGCACCGGTGTTTTCGTCTACCTTGCCAGCCAACTCATACGCCACGGTGTCGGCAGCGAAGGTCTGACCCAGACTCTTCAGTCTTTCAACAGACAGGCCGTCTTTCTTCAGAGATTCGCCATATCTGGTCATAGCTCTGTCGGCGGAGATGGTGGACCTGCCTTCCAGTACACCGGCGCTCAGTGCGCCAAGCAGACCGGAGTACAGTGCTTCCTCAGACAGAAGGGTGACATCGTTATTCATGTTGAACACGATGTTCTCATACCACGGATTCAACACATCCTGCAGGTACTCTTCAGTACCTTCAGCGAGCATACTCATACCCCACTTGGCAGCCACTCTGCCCACGGCGTTATCGATGTTGTTTGCGATGTCCTCGATGCTCTTGCCGGTCAACTTGCCGCCCATCTTGCTGATACCACCAATCAGGTACTCAAGACCTGCTTCTGATGCAGCGACCATCATGCCATAGGCGGCAGCCTGATCTTTGCTGTAACCGGCGTTGAGTTTTTCGGCGTAGGCATTACCTCCTGCAGACGCACCAAGCAGACCAGCACCGACCACTTTACCTGCAGTCGCGCCGATAGTTTCGCCTACTGCAGTGCCAAATGCCGCACCAGCAACAGGTGTTGCCACCGTGCTGATGATGGTGCTTGCCAGAATGGATGGTGCCATGTTGGCCGTGGTGTTGATGAGGTCGTAACCAACCTGCCCCAGCGAGCTACCAAGGACCTTAGGACCGGTTTCAGAAAGGTCCTCGCGCACCATTCCGCTTGCAAACTGCATAGCGGAGGTGTTGATGTAGTCCTCGTCGGAGAAGATGGACTTGACGCCGGAAGCGAACTGATCCAGACCGGCGGCCGCACCAAGCAGATACTGCAGAGCGAGGTTGCCTGCTGCACTATCTGCAAACACACCGCCCTGTCTTGCGTTTAGGGACTCCTCGATGCTGTACAGGTACTCGTCAGCTTTGTCCTTGCCCTCCTTGGCGAGGTAGTAGTTGTAGATCTTGACTTCCTCGTCGGTCATGTAGTGGTAGAGGGACTTGCCTTCCATGCCACCGGTACCCATCATTTCCGCCAAGCCAAGCTCTTCGTAGTTCTCGCGGGAATAGGTGACCTCATTACCAACCTGCTCGGCAAAGGGCTTCCAACCGAACACCTGAAAACCCCTCTCAGCCTCTTCCATAGTGGGGTTCTTGATGTCAGCGCCCTTCTGGGCGAACTCCTCGAAGTCGGCTGCGTTCACAGCATCAGCCTTCAGTTTCTCGCCGCTCTGCAGGCGCTTGGCCTCATTGTAATACTGCTCCTTCTGCGTGATGGTACTATCCAGATCGTCGTACTGCTTGAGCTGCGCCTGCAGCTTTTCAAGCGCCATCTGCGTGGCTTCGGAGCCGTCACCCTCATTGACCTGCCATTCCAGACCGTTGATGCGGTTTTGGATCTGTCTCGCCTCATCTCTTTGGGCGTACAGGTCATCCAGTTCCTTCTTACCGGCGATCAGGTCGAAGGACATCTTCTGCTTACGATCTTCTTCTGCAGCGACATAATCGTTGTAGTCCTGCTCGGTATCGAACTGGGAATAGAAGTCGCTCGTACTTTTGAATGCGCTCTGATACTCCTCGAAAGCAGACCCATAGAGGTCAAGGTCAGAAGTGAAGGTGTTATAGAACTCCTCGTCGAACTTGTCCTTGTTGCTCTTCAAATACATGGAGATCGCATCGCGTCTCTTCTTCAGGTCGTTAAGCCTGTCGAAGTGGGAACTGTAGAGCGAGGATGCGTTCTTGTAGCCAACGCTACCAAAATCGCTCTCTGCGTCTTGCATATAACGACGAGTTTCCGACAGAAACGAAGTGATGAAGTTGTTGTCCACCAGCGAAGGAGAGTAGATACCTGCGGCAGTAGCGCCATTACCGCCTCCATTGGCAAGGGCTTGGTCAACATACTTCTTGTTAAGCCCATCTGTTCCGTGTTTTTTTACATACTCCTGCAACAGAGACATTGCATTACCTCCTTATTTGCTGAGTGCTTTTCGGATATCGGCCTGTACAGTTGCCTTGCTGGTGTCTACACCTCTATCTCTGAGTACCGCCTCGATCTGACTATAGGACATGCCTGCTGCAGCGGCGTCCATAAGCTCACCCGCGCTGTAAGTGGGCTTCTTAGGTCCGCCGTCCTTCGTGTAGCCAGCTTCCCACGCAGCCTGCGTATCAGGTCCCCAATCGCCGTCCACATTGATACCAGCATTCCTCTGCAGGGCCATGATGTCTGCGGTGCTGTATCCGTGGGTGCTATATCCCCAGCCACTGACCCCGGAAGAGGATCTGGAGGAGCTACTGGAAGAACTGCTCGTCTTCTTGGAGTCCTCGTACTGCTGCTGAGAGAATGCGTAGTTCTGGTTATACTGGCGCATTGCCTCCTCGAACTCCTTCTGCCACCGTTCGTCCGCCACTCTGTCTCGGTAGCCTGTGTAGTCAAAGCTTCGCTCGTTGTTGTATAGGGTGGCCAAATAGTCCCGTTGGGCCCGCCAGTCCGACACATCCTCCCTGTACCGGCTGTATTCCTTGTCGTACTGGTCGGAGAGCAGCCCGTATTTGTTCAGCAGATCCGTCCCTTCCTGGTTGTAGCGGTCGAGAGCCAGCCGATACAGCTCCGGCACCTTGTCGTTCAGTCCCTGCAGATACCCCTGATAGGTCTGCTGTCCGGCCTGCTGGGCGTAGCTGTTCCCATAGCCGCCGGTGAGCGCAGAAGCCTGCCCCATGGTGTCCATCATGGCCTGCTTGCCCTGCTGGATGTAGCGGTCTTTATACTGCTGGTACAGGGCATCGCCGTTCAGGTCATATAGAAACTTGTCCCTGTTCAGAACCTTTTGCATGGCATCCTTCATGCTATCTCCGTATGTCCCGCCGGCCCAATTCTCCGGTTTCTGGCCGTCGAATGCGGTGAGTTCTTCCGCCAGCTTTCTCACCCTGTCGCTTTCCGTGTATTTTGCTGCCATATATTTCCTCCTTATGCAGTCCGTTTCCAAGTGTAAACCGCCAGATACGGCGGCATGTTGTTGTGGGCTTTACCCCCTCCAACACCTTCTTACTTCCAGCGTGCCTTTACATCGTAATTATAAGCTCTATAGCCGGTTCCGATAGTACCATCATAGTTTCGGTCGTATATAGATATACTTCCGTCAGCATATATGCCACCACAGGTAATGATGTTTGCACGAGCAGCTCGATTATCGTCAGTGCCATACCAGTTCGTCACCGTCGCAACGGCATGAATTTCATCTACAAGCGTAAACGGCGCCGCCGGGCTACGGTGCCATCCGTCGTCTAAAGTAAAGCCCTGTTCTTTTCCCCAGTATTCGCCAAGGCCACTATTCCACTTCCGATACGTCCAAATGCCGCTGGTGCCCTGCTCCACGATGTAGTCCGCGCCCAGGTCCGCCAGAAGCTCCGCCGGCGTGCGGTAGCGCACGGTCCCGTCGCCGTCCAGCACGGCGATCTTTTCTGCCGCCGCATTCAGATCGGTGGCCGCCGTGGTCTGCAGAATACCCGCGCCGGCTTTTTTGCCGCCCTTGAGCTCCCAGTCCTCCGCCAGCTCCAGGACACACTCCGTTTCCGCCACCTTGCCGAAGGCCGCGCCGTTTCCGCCCTCCTTCAGATGAAAGGCCACCCGCTCCGTGGGGATGTTTTCCTCATAGCGATCGCTGTTTCCCAGGCTGTCCGTCAGCACCAGCAGGGCTATATAGCTGCGGTCTGTGGAAATTTCTACATTCCCCGTCACCAGACCCACGGCTCCCACCGTCATGGTCTTCCCTGCGCCGTAGCTTCCGCCCACGCTCTTCCAGTAGCCCTTCAGCGTCACGCTGTTCAGGCCCCCCAGCTCAGAGTACCTGGCCCGGGCCACCCCGGCAATGTGCAACCCGCCGTCCGCCGCTGTTCCCTCTCCGTCCGAGCGAAACAGATCCACCCCCACAAGGGCAGGCGGGGAGTACTCCAGCAGCACAATGTTAAAATCCTCCCAGGCCGTCAGCCCCCGGCTGTCCGTCACTGCGCAGCGCACCGTGGCGGAGGTGGTGGAGATGGTCTCCGTGCGGTAGGGGCTTTCCTCCACGGTCTTGCCCAGATACGTCACGGAGTATTTTGTAATGCTCGCCCCCTGCTTGCAGGCGATCTTTGAACTGTCGAACACAGCCTTGGCCTTGGAATAGCCCTGCACCCACGCCCGGATGGCGCTTGCCTTGGTGCCGCTGTTGTCGTAGGTCACCGTCGCCCAGCCGGTGGTGATAGCCGGCTTCATGCTCCCCGGCACCGAAGCTGTAAAGGGCACCGATTTCGTCCCGATAATGGTGCTGCCGCTGTAGGTCTCGCAGGTCAGTGTCCCCGTGCCGTCGGGGTCATTGGGGATCTGCGCCGCCAGGCTCTCCGGCACAAGCCAGTCATAGCCATCAGCCACCCCTGTGTCAATGGTCTCCGCCGCCCCGCCGAACACATAGCGCAGAGTATGCGTAAAGCCACTGGACGCTCTGGGCAGGCTAATGTGCACCTCCTCGCCAATGGTGGCCGTCCCCATATACGGCACGGTTGCTCTGGGAATGGCAGCCAGCTGAAAACTCTGTGCCGCCGCAGTGGCCGTCAGATAGCCGCCGCTGTCCTCCTTCCACACCTTACCACTGAAGGCAGACACCGTGAGGGTCTTGCTGCCGTCTGCGTTGTGGCTCACCTCCAGCGTGCCGGAGGCGAAAGTGTGCTCCTTATAGTCAGTGATGTTGGAGTACGTTCCGCCGGCGTACACCGTTACTCCGTCGATGGAAACGGCGGACATTTTCACGGCGTTGGAATAGAACTTATGTCCCGGCTTCACGCCGCAGGACCAGTTGATGGCGGTCTTGTTGGCAGAAACGTCCTGCCCGCCGCTCTCCCATTTCACCCAGAAGTATGAGTCGTATACCGTGCTTGTTTTTATAGTCCTTGCCGCCATCTGTTCATCCTCCCATCCACTTGAATTTCACGCCGCTTGTGAAGCTCACATCCCATTTGCCGGAGCCGGTAATGCGGTCCGTGGCGATCTGGGCCACGGTGAGCCTTCCGTTGGAGAAATACGCCGCCTCCTGTCCGCCTATGTAAAAGGACAGCTTCTCCGTGGTCCAAACGGACATATTGCTCCGCTTGTCGATCACATCAAAGACCCCCTGATCCGTCTCCACCCCGGTCTGGGTGGTGCGTATGTCCTGTCCGATGGCGATGCCGATAATGGGGATCGTGCCGTCATAGCCCACGATACCCTGCCGGATGTACC
>OBLI01001414.1_pt1 | contig 23530 bp, 20 predicted proteins | sample 1519701 | NCBI WGS metagenome assembly OBLI01 (sample SAMEA3663005, study PRJEB22513) | pig gut metagenome | biome: pig gut; feature: pig-associated habitat; material: faeces | place: France | collected 2012
CTTCGGCGACGCTCGCTTGAGATAATTTCCATTTATTAAATGCGAAAGTTCAATTCTTAATAAAAGAGATGCAAGCAGTTTCCTTCTCTATAAGGCTGCGAATCTCAAGCAAGCGCGACAACGCTTACCTCTTTGGGAGAGGTTTCTCCCTTGGAGGTTCCCTTTATCTTGACGGTTTTCTCTTTTGTAGGGGTTCTATTCTCCCTTTTGTCTTCGTCTGACAAGAAGAGAAGCGGCGGCTTATAGAATCATTTTCTCAATGGGTGTCACGAGAATGCCCTGTGCCCCCAGCTCCTTCAGCTTGCCTATTATCTCCCAGAAGCGCTTCTCGTCAAGCACGGTATGGATAGAACACCAGTCTTTGTCGGCCAATGGAATGATGGTAGGACTCTTGATGCCAGGAAGCACCTCTATGATGTTGTCAATCTGTGCCTTGGGGGCGTTCATCATGACATATTTCTTGTCTGTGGCCGACTGAACAGCCTCAAAACGGAACAGCATCTCGTCGAGCACCTTGCGCTTCTCATCGCTCAGGTTGCGGTTGGCTATGAGCAAAGCCTCGCTCTTCATGACAACCTCAACCTCGCGCAAGTTGTTGCTTATGAGAGTGCTGCCTGAACTTACAATGTCGAAGATGCCGTCTGCCAAACCTATGCCCGGGCTGATCTCAACGCTTCCCGTGATGACATGGATGTCGGCTTTTATGTTGTGCTGCTCAAGAAAATGGCGTAAGATGCCGGGATAAGATGTGGCGATGCGGCGGCCGTTGAACCATTCAAGACCGGGATAATCGACCTCCTTGGGAATGGCAAGTGACAGACGACACTTGCTGAAGCCAAGGCGCCAGATGATCTCGGCGTCCTCGCCACGTTCCATAAACTCGTTTTCACCCACGATGCCAAGGTCGGCTACGCCTGTGGCTACGCTCTGCGGAATATCGTCATCGCGAAGATACAACACTTCAAGGGGGAAACTGCTTGACTGCACGAGCAATGTGCGCTTGCTGGTGCTCACTTTGATGTCGGCTTCGGCTAAAAGATTCATCGAATCTTCAAAGAGTCGGCCTTTCGATTGTACTGCTATCCGTAACATAATCTCTCTTTTTTGTGTAAAATCGTAGCAAAAGTAATTATTTTTGATGATATTTCCAAAAAAATGTCGTAATTTTGTGTCTTGAACTTATGTATTTAAGAAATTTACTCATATTATCCGCATTATTATTTGTTACGGCCTGTGCGCGCAAGCAACAAGCTGTGACCACACCGTGGGGAGAAACCATCGGCGATGAAGAAGGCGACACGGCGGTTGTGACGCAAAACTTTTCGTATAACGACATCCTCGATGCAGGAGAGATAATCATGCTCACGATGTCGGGGCCTGACAGCTATTTCGACTATCATGGTAGAGCGATGGGAACACAATATCTTTTGTGTGAACGGTTCGCACAGAAAATAGGTGTGAGCGTGCGCGTGGAGGTGTGCAAGGACACGGCAGACATGATAAAGAAACTGCAGAACGGCGATGGCGACATCATAGTGTGGCAGCTCGCGCGCAAGCAAACGAAAGGGTTGCTTGCATGTGGAGCCTCGACCGACAGCACGTCGTGGATGGTGAGACGCGACAGCAAGCAGCTTGCCGACTCGTTGAGAGGATGGTACAGGCCCGCGCTCCTGGCTCAAGTGAAAAAGGAGGAACGCTACGCTTTCTCTACAGCCAATGTGCGCAGACATGTTTATGCTCCTATGCTGAACGCCGCGAAGGGCGAGATCTCATCTTATGACCATTATTTTAAGATGTATGCTGCCGCTTGTCGATGGGACTGGCGACTGATGGCTGCACAATGTTATCAGGAGTCGACCTTCGACCCGAAAGCCTACTCGTGGGCTGGAGCACGCGGACTGATGCAGATTATGCCTTCTACCGCCGCCAGCTTGGGGCTGTCAGAGGGCGAGATGTATAACCCCGAGGCCAATATTGCGGCGGCGGCACGTTACATCGTGAAGCTGAACGGGCTGTTTGGCGATGTGCGCAGCTATGATGAGCGCATAAACTTTGTGTTGGCAAGCTATAATGGCGGCCACTTTCATGTGCGTGACGCTATGGCCCTGGCGCGAAAGAATGGACGTAACCCTTACAGATGGGCTGACGTGGCCGACTATGTGTTGAAGCTTACTCAGCCTGCTTATTATAACGATCCTGTGGTTAAGTATGGCTACATGCGTGGAACGGAGACGGTCGATTATGTGGCACGCATACGTTCGCGTTGGGAGCAATACTGTGGCAAGGTCAAAGGCGGAGGAGGCATTGGCACACATTTTAATATGGGTGGCGGTAACTATGAGCCGCGTAAGGCACAACGCAAAAACAGGTTCAAGATAAAAGAATGATTGCGCGGTTCGCGGTTGGGTAGAGGCAAGGCAAATTTTGTTCAACGTTAAAGATGCAAATTGTTCAACGTTAAAATAGTTAAACTATGATTGCGTGTCAGAATATATTTGTATCTTTGCCTTTACCAAAACGTCTATTAAGAAGAACAATTCTATTAATATAAACATCATTCAATCTAAAGAAAATATGCTATCAGAACAGGATTTGAAGCAGATATCACAGCGTGGTATCTCGAAAGAGCAAGTGGAGCATCAGTTGGAGCAGATAAAGAACGGTTTCCCGTTCCTTCGAATAGAGGCTGCTGCCGCTGTGGGTAAAGATATAATGAAACCCACGGAGGAGGAGAGCAAGGCTTATGCTGAGGAGTGGGGACAGTATCTTGCCGATGGCCATGAGGTCGTTAAGTTTGTGCCTGCCAGCGGAGCCGCCAGCCGCATGTTCAAGAACCTTTTTGCGTTCCTTGACGCACCCTATGACGTGCCGACAACCGATTTTGAGAAGAAATTCTTCGACGACATCAAACATTTTGCCTTCCGTAAGGCTCTATGCGAGAAATGCAAGGCCAACGAGGGTATGAGCGTTTGTAAGCTCATCGAGGCAGGACGTTATAAGGATGTTGTGGCAAACCTGCTGTTGCCAAAGGGGCTTAACTATGGTCAGCTGCCCAAGGGCCTGTTGCTCTTCCACGAATATGAGGAAGGCATGCGCACACCCGTTGAGGAGCATCTGGTGGAGGCTGCTCTCTATGCACAGTCGGACGGCAAGGCAAACGTACATTTTACCGTGTCTCACGAGCATCTTGAGTTTTTCGAGAAGACGGTTGAGGAGAAATTGCCGTTGTATGAGAAAATGTTTGGTGTGAAATATAATGTTAGTTTCTCGGAACAGAAGCCCAGTACTGACACAATAGCTGCCAATACAGACAACACGCCGTTCCGTAACGAGGATGGGTCGCTGCTGTTCCGTCCGGGCGGTCATGGTGCGCTCATCGAGAACCTTAACGACATCAAGGCTGACGTGGTGTTCATAAAGAATATCGACAACGTGGTGCCAGACCGTCTGAAACCCGTAACAACCGACAATAAGAAACTGCTGGCTGGTATATTGGTTCATTTGCAGAAGCAGGCTTTTGCGTATCTTGAGAAGCTTGAGAGTGGCGAGTATACACATGAGGATCTTGAAGAGATCATTCGTTTCGTGCAACGCGACCTCTGCTGCCGCAAGGCTGACATTAAGGAACTTGAGGATGCAGACCTCGTGATCTATCTTAAGAAGAAGCTTAACCGCCCGATGCGCGTGTGTGGCGTGGTTAAGAACGTGGGTGAACCTGGTGGTGGCCCGTTCCTCTGCTACAACGCCGACGGAACCATTTCGCTGCAGATCTTGGAGTCGAGCCAGATAGATACGACTAACGAGGAGTATGTTGCAATGTTCAAGAACGGAACCCACTTTAATCCCGTTGACCTTGTTTGCGGCACACGCAACTATAAGGGTGAGCAGTTTGACCTGCCTGCTTTCGTGGACAAGTCGACAGGTTTCATCAGCTCGAAGAGCAAGAACGGCCGTGAACTGAAGGCTCTTGAACTTCCCGGTCTTTGGAACGGAGCGATGAGCGATTGGAGTACCGTGTTTGTTGAGGTTCCCATTGAAACATTCAACCCAGTGAAGACCGTTAACGATCTGCTTCGCCCGCAGCATCAGCCTGCTGAGTAAGGTTTACATCGCGCTTCGCGCTCGTTGTTTTTTAAACATTAATTTCCATTAATGCCCCATTAATTGTCATTAATACGCGCTTCGCGCGGAAAAATTGATGTCTCATTAATGTTCAATTGATGGAAATTAATGTTTTTAAAAGCGCGAAGCGCAATAATAATTTTACTCAAGTTTCGTCCATTAACTCCATTCGCGAAGCGAGTGAACTTCCTTTTAACTTCCAATAACTTCTATTCTAACGAAAGTTTGTTTCGTTTAACAAACATTCGCAGCATTATAACCATTTCAGTCGCAACGAGTTGAGTACCACACTCACGCTCGAGAAAGCCATTAACGCGCTTGCCCACATGGGCGTAATTTGGAAATTAATGTCAAAGAGATAGAGCGCTCCAGCTGCTAACGGAATGCACACGAGGTTGTAGATAAACGCCCAGAAGAGGTTCTGCCAAATCATACGAACTGTGCGTCTGCTCATGTTTACAGCTTCGGGAAGAGCCATAAGGTCGTTTCCCATGAGCGTAACCTGTGCCACGTCCATAGCCACGTCTGTGCCTCGACCAATCGCTATGCCCACATCGGCTGTGGCAAGCGCCTGGGTGTCGTTTATGCCGTCTCCAACCATTGCCACAATCTTACCTTCTTGTTGTAGCTGACTAACAAGCTTTTGCTTGTCGTCGGGCCGTACCTCGCTTCTGTAATGTTCTATCCCTGCTTTCTCTGCCCAATAGTGAGCTGCGGCTTCCTTGTCGCCGCTCATCATGAACACATCTATTCCTTCTTCCTTAAGACGCGCCATGGCTTTGGCTGCATTGGGCTTAAGCTGCTCACGCTCCTCAAACGGTATGTTGTCTGCCTTGGTAAAATCGATGTTGGGGTTGGGGATGGTCAGCGTGCCAGTTTTGTCTATGACTATGGCGTTGACCTTACGCATGTTCTCAAGAGCAGAAGCGTCCTTGATAAGAATTTGTTTCTGGGCAGCTTTGCCCATGCCCACCATCAAGGCTGTTGGTGTGGCAAGACCCATGGCACAGGGACAGGCTACAACAAGAACCGAAACGGCAGACAAGATGGCGTGAGGTAGGGCGGCGTTGCCACCAATGGCCCACCAGGCGAGGAACGTCATGAGAGCTATGGTAGCCACGACAGGCACAAACACCATGGCTGCTTTGTCGACGATACGTTGAACGGGGGCCTTACTGCCCTGAGCTTCTTGCACCATGCGTATGATAGTTGCCAAGGCCGTGTCTTCGCCAATCTGCTGCGCTCGCATGCACAGTTTGCCTTGACTGGGAATGGTGCCTGCAAGCACCTTGGAGCCTGCACGCTTCTCGGCAGGTGTGGGCTCGCCGCTAATCATCGACTCGTCCACATAAGCTGCATCGGGGGTCATGAAACTCTCTGCCTTGGTCACGATGCCGTCGACAGGAATTTTCTCGCCAGCTCTCACCTCTATAATGTCGCCTTTAGAGATTGTGGACAATGGCACCTCTTCCGTTGATGTGCCGTTGACAAGACGTGCGGTTTTAGGTCGTAAACCCATGAGCTGACGTATGCTGCTCGCTGTGCCGTCCTTGGCGCGTTCCTCAAGACAACGGCCTGTGAGAACGAAGGTTATGATCATGACGGAGGCATCAAAATAAGTGTGCCACTCTATGCCGCGGGCTCCCCACGTCTCGTCGCCCCAAAAGGTGTTGAATGTGCTGAAGAGAAAAGCTATGAGGGTGCTAAAAGCAACAAGCGTGTCCATATTGGCAGAACCGTGGAGCAACTGTCGCCATGCCGACACATAGAATTGTCGACCGCACCAATAGATGTTTATGAAAGCTATGATAAGACAAATCTGGTTGGTGAAGGCTATGTTGCTGCTTGTTAGATCTATCCACCCCATGCTTATAGACATGACCGATATAGAGAAAATCCATGATATAACGGTCTTGCGTATGAGGATGGAAAACTCACGGCGGTTGATCTCATCGGCGCTTCGTCCTGTTTCTATGACAAGGTCATAACCTGCCTTGCTTATCTCGCGTTTCATGTCCTCAAGGGATATCTCCTTTGGGTCGTAGTCTACTAACGCTGTGCGTGTGGCCAAAGACACGTTGGCTTCATTTACGCCTTTTAGCGAATTGAGCTTTCGCTCTACATGAGCCGAACAGGCTGAGCAAGCCATGCCTATGACCGGTATTGTTTTCTTCATAATAATAATCTTGTAAAACCTGTTTTTATAGAGATATTGTTGTTTTAGGTGTTGTCGTTCGAAATGTTGTTTTAGATGTTGTCAAGCTGTTGTTGATAGGGATATTTCTTCGTTATCCTTTTCTCTTCTTGCTACATGTCTCACATTGTCCTTTGATAACGAAAGACATGGAGCGGGCAACGAAGCCAGAGGGTAGAGAGAACTGAGGTACATGGATGTCGTCAAGACAGAACGACTGGTGGCATGTCTCACAATAAAAATGAATGTGCCCGTCGTTATGGTGGCAGGCACCATCGTTGGCACAAAGCTCATAGTTGAGGAGGCCACGGCCATCTTCAAACGCATGAACAACATCGTGTTCGAGGAAGAGCGTGAGTACACGGAAAATGCTCGACTTGTCCATGTTCGGCATTGCCGCCTCTAAAGAGGAAAGGCTCATGGGGCGCTGTTCTTCTTCGAGCTTTTTCAGCACAAGAATTCGGTTGGCTGTTGCTCCAACACCTTTGTGTTTTAATCTTATAATTGCTTCTTCTTGCTTCATCTTCATCGCTTTTTTTTTTAAACAAGCCATTGACGCTTGTCTGTGAATGCAAAATTAATCATTTTTTCCTTTATTTTTCACATCGTTCCAATAATTATTGCTAACTTTGCAAACTGAAAATTGCAATTCACATATTTAAAGAATATTCTACGCGAAGACAAAAAATTATTGTTTTAATATTTTATGAACTTTTCTATTTTATTTATCACAGTCATCTTGACGGCTGTTGTATTGGTAGTGGGTGCATACGTTGTTGCAAAACTCGTAGGTCCGCGTTCGTACAACCCGGTAAAGGGTCAACCGTTTGAGTGTGGTATCCCGACACGTGGAACATCTTGGATTCCTGTGCATGTGGGCTACTATCTCTTCGCCATCCTTTTCCTGATGTTCGACATCGAGACCCTGTTCCTCTATCCATGGGCAGTTGTAGTCAAGCAGTTTGAAGTCATGGCGCTTGCGAGCGTTGGCTTCTTTATGCTGGTATTGGTATTTGGCCTTGCTTACGCATGGCGGAAAGGAGCGTTGGAATGGAAGTAAGAAAACCTGTAATCAAGAGTATTCCTTACGATGAGTTCAAGGACAATGCAAGCCTTGAAAAAATCGTAGACGAGCTCCATGAGGGAGGCGTCAATGTGATTGTTGGCTCGCTTGACCAGGCTATCAACTGGGGCCGTTCCAACTCTCTGTGGTCATTAACATTCGGTACATCATGCTGTGGCATTGAGTTTATGGCTGTGGGCTGCGCCCGCTACGACTTCTCACGCTTCGGCTTCGAGGTAACCCGTAACTCTCCACGTCAGGCAGACCTTATAATGTGTGCCGGTACCATCACCAACAAGATGGCTCCTGTCTTCAAGCGTCTCTATGACGAGATGGCAGAACCTAAGTATGTTGTGGCTGTTGGCGGTTGCGCTATTAGCGGCGGTCCGTTCAAAAACTCATACAACGTGGTGCGCGGAATCTCTGAGATTGTGCCTGTCGACGTGTATGTGCCTGGCTGTCCTCCACGCCCAGAGGCTATCCTCTATGGCATGATGCAGCTCCAGCGCAAGGTGAAGGTTGAGAAATTCTTCGGTGGCGCAAACCACAAGATGAACAGCGAGGAGAAGAATCTCTCTATGTCGAAGGGCGGTCTCCACGGATTAAGCAACGAGGCGCTCGCCGGCGAGAAGAAGCACGAGACCATTGTTGTGAACAATGTGCCCGAGAACTTCGACGCGAGGAAAGATCTACTAACTGACTAATATAATAAGGTGTAAAATATGAAACTTGAAAATATTGAACTCTCATTTGACAATTTCTCAAGTGAGATGTCGAAACTGAAGAACCAGAAACATTTCGACTACCTTGTTACCATCATCGGCGAGGACTTCGGCGAGGAAGGCTTGGGATGTATCTACATTCTTGAGAACACCGACAACAACGAGCGCTGCTCTGTACGCACCATCGCAAAGAAGGTGGACGGCAGCGACGTGATTCCTACCGTCGTAGAGCTCTGGAAGGCAGCCGAGCTGCTCGAGCGCGAGGTCTACGACTTCGTAGGCATCAAGTTCCTGGGCCACCCCGACATGCGCCGTCTGTTCCTCCGTACCGACTTCAACGGCTATCCGTTGCGCAAGGACTTCGACATGAGCCCCGAGGCAAACCAGTTCCCGCTTACCGACGAGCCCGAGTCTGACTACACCGTTGTGTACAGCCTCGACGCCGACGGCCACCTCGTAGCTACAAAGAAGCGCCTCTTCGAGGACACCGACTTCGTAGTGAACATCGGTCCGAACCACCCGTCTACACACGGTGTGCTCCGCTTGCAGACCGTTCTCGACGGCGAGAAGGTGAAGCGCATCTATCCGCACCTGGGCTATATCCACCGCGGCATCGAGAAGATGTGGGAGGGCATGACCTATCCGCAGACACTCGCTCTCACCGACCGTCTCAACTACCTCTCGGCAATGATGCACCGCCACGCTCTCGTAGGCGTCATCGAGGAGGGTATGGGCGTTGAGCTTACCGACCGCATCCACTACATCCGCACCATCATGGACGAGCTGCAGCGTATCGACTCCCACTTGCTCTACCTCGGCTGTACAGCGCAGGACTTGGGCGCCCTCACAGCGTTCCTCTACTGCATGCGCGACCGCGAGCACGTGCTCAACGTGATGGAGGAGACCACCGGCGGACGACTCATCCAGAACTACTACCGCATCGGCGGATGCCAGGCAGACATCGACCCGAAGTTCGTAGAGAACACAAAGAAGCTCTGCAAGTATCTGCGTCCGATGATTCAGGAGTATCTCGACGTGTTCGGCGACAACGTAATCACACACAACCGCTTGGTAGGCGTAGGCCCGATGGGACGCGAAGACTGTATCAACTACGCCGTGACAGGTCCGGCAGGACGTGCTGCAGGCTGGAAGAACGATACACGTAAGCGCCACCCGTACGACCTCTACGACAAGGTAGAGTGGGAGGAGATTACAATGACCGGTTGCGACTCAATGGACCGCTACTACTGCCACATCAAGGAGCTCTATCAGAGCCTTAACATCATCGAGCAGCTCATCGACAACATTCCGGAGGGCGACTTCTACGTTAAGCAGAAGCCAATCATCAAGGTGCCCGAGGGACAGTGGTACTTCTCTGTAGAGGGAGCCAGCGGCGAGTTCGGCGTATATCTCGACTCTAAGGGCGACAAGAGTCCTTACCGTATGAAGATGCGTCCGATGGGTCTGACACTGACCGGCGCTCTCGACCCGATGCTTCGCGGACAGAAGATTGCCGACCTCATCACCACCGGTGCGGCTATCGACTTCGTAATTCCTGACATCGACCGTTAAAAGGAATGTTGAATTTTGAATGTTGAATTTTGAATTGTCGGCTTCGCCGATTAGGAGTTAAGAATTTTGAATTGATATGGTAAATCGCAATTCAATAATTCAAAACTCACAACTCATAATTCAAAATTGTGGCTTGCCACAATAATTCAAAACTCAAAACTCAAAAATCAAAATTTAAACAAAATGTTTGACTTTAGTATAGTAACAAACTGGATTGACTCTCTCCTCCGAGTGACTCTCGGTCTTGGAGACTTTTGGTCAATACTGATCGAGTGTATCCTGGTGGGTGTCTGCATTCTTGCAGGTTACGCCGTCCTCGCTATCATCTTGATCTTCATGGAGCGTAAGGTCTGCGCCTACTTCCAGTGCCGTCTCGGCCCGATGCGTGTAGGTCCTTGGGGCGTGTTCCAGGTGTTTGCCGACGTGTTGAAGATGCTCATCAAAGAGATCTTCTCTGTCGACGGTGCCGACAAACTGCTCTATTATGTTGCTCCCTTCCTTGTGATTATCGCATCTGTAGGCACATTCGCGTTCCTGCCTTGGAACAATGGTGCCGAGGTGCTCGACTTCAATGTAGGTCTCTTCCTTATGTCTGCCATCTCAAGTATCGGCATCGTGGGCATCTTTATGGCCGGTTGGGGTTCTAACAACAAGTATTCGGTGGTTTCTGCCATGCGTGGTGCCGTGCAGCTCATCTCTTACGAGATGTCGCTCGCACTATGTCTTATCACAGCCGTTGTGCTCACAGGCACAATGCAGGTAAGCGGCATCGTTGAGGCACAGACAGGTGCGTTCGGATGGCTTATCTTCAAAGGCCACATTCCGGCAATCATCGCGTTCCTCGTTTTCCTCGTAGCTGGTAACGCCGAGGCTAACCGTGGACCGTTCGACCTTGCTGAGGCTGAGAGTGAGCTTACTGCCGGTTACCATACCGAGTATTCGGGCATGGGTTTCGGCTTCTACTATCTCGCCGAGTATCTTAACCTGTTCGTGGTTTCAGGAATTGCTTCTACCGTGTTCCTCGGTGGATGGGCTCCCTTCAACATCGGCGTGGCTGGCGTTGACAGCGTGCTCAACATGATTCCTGGCATCGTTTGGTTCCTGGGCAAAACATTTGCTGTCGTTTGGCTGCTTATGTGGGTGCGCTGGACATTCCCTCGTCTGCGTATCGACCAGATACTTAAACTTGAATGGAAGTATCTTATGCCGCTGTCGCTTATTAACTTAATTCTTATGACAGTAGTAGTGGCATTTGGCTTGCACTTCTAAAAAACACATTATTTATAACAATGGAAGATAACAAAAAATCATATTTCGGAGAAATCGGGGCTGCCATGAAAACTCTCGCTGTGGGTATGAAAACCACTCTGCAAGAGTATTTCACTCCTAAGAGCACAGAGCAGTATCCTGAGAACCGCAAGACTACGTTGCATGTGGCTGCACGCCATCGTGGACGTCTCGTCATGAACCGTGACGAAAACGGAAACGTGTTGTGTACAGCTTGTACGCTGTGTGAGAAGTCTTGCCCGAACGGCACAATCAAGATTCTCTCTAAGATGGTAGAGAATCCTGAGACAGGACGCAAGAAGAAGCAACTTGTCGACTATCAGTATGACCTTGGCGACTGCATGTTCTGCGAGTTGTGTGTTAATGCATGCAACTTCGGTGCCATTAAGTTTGTAAACGATTTCGAAAACTCTGTGTTTGAACGTGATCAGCTTGTTCTGCATCTTGATAAGGAACACTACGAGGGTGGCTCGCTGCCAAACATTATTGATGGCGGTGCTGATTTCGAAATTGGAACGTTTAACACCAAAACCAAATAAGGAGTAAGATTACAGATATGGCAAGTTTAGTAATGTTTTGCATTCTGGCAGTTGTGATCCTTGGATCGGCTGTCATGTGCGTGATGACAAAGCGTATTATGCGCTCTATCACATTCCTGCTTTTCGTGCTCCTCGGAGTGGCAGGCCTTTATTTCCTGCTCGACTATACCTACCTTGGTGCTGCTCAGATCAGCGTCTATGCTGGTGGCATGGTGATGATGTACATCTTTGCCGTGCAGCTTGTTAGCAAGCGCACCCTTCAGGGCTTGGTGGAGCGTGTTAAAGGAAGCCGTGCGCTCTCTGGCGCTCTGCTCTGCATCGTGGCTCTTGTTACCGTTGCTGGCATTCAGCTTAAAAACGGTTTCCTGAACCTCGCCACAACAGGTCATGAGGTGACAATGGAGACCATAGGCAAGGCGCTGCTCGGTTCTGAAAAGTATCAGTATGTGTTGCCCTTCGAGTTCATTTCAGTTTTCCTGCTGGCTTGTATCGTTGGCGCAATTGTTGTTGCACGCAAAGAAAAGGAGGATAAATAATTATGGTACCTGTAGAATGTTATTTTGTGCTCAGCGCACTCCTGTTCTTCATTGGTGTGTATGGTTTCATCACACGCCGCAACCTGATAGCCATGCTCGTTTCTATAGAGCTCGTGCTCAACGCTGTAGACCTCAACTTTGCGGCTTTCAACCGCCTGCTCTTCACAGAACAGTTTGAGGGCTTCTTCATGACGCTCTTCTCTATTGGCGTGAGCGCAGCAGAAAGTGCCGTTGCTATCGCGATTATTATCAACGTTTACCGTAATTTCCATAGCGATCAGGTGAACAGTATTGAAAACATGAAATATTAATTTTAGATTATGGATTTTAAATATTCAATATGGATTCTTCTGCTGCCTTTGATCAGCTTCTTGGTCATCGGGCTGCCCGAATTCCTGAATAAGAAATATGCCTGGTCGCACAAGACAGCCGGACTGATCGGAACCTTTTCGCTCGGACTGGTTACGGTGTTGAGCTATTTTACCGCGTTCCAGTATTTCACATCTCCTCGTCTTGCTGACGGCACACTTGCAACCTTCGTGCCTTACAATTTCACTTGGTTGCCTTTGGGCCATCTCCATTTCGATCTTGGCATCTTGCTTGACCCCATTTCGGTGATGATGCTTATCGTCATCTCAACGGTCAGCCTCATGGTGCACATCTATTCGTTTGGCTACATGCACGGTGAGAAAGGTTTCCAGCGCTATTATGCGTTTCTTTCTCTCTTTACCATGTCAATGCTCGGACTGGTGCTTGCCACCAATATCTTCCAGATGTATATGTTCTGGGAGCTTGTGGGTGTAAGCTCTTATCTCCTCATTGGCTTCTATTACACATTGCATGCTGCTGTTCACGCATCGAAGAAGGCGTTCATCGTAACACGTTTTGCCGATATGTTCTTCCTCATAGGTATCCTTATCTTTGGATATTACACAGGAAGCTACAACTTCTCGTTTGCTGGTAATGTAGAATATCTTAACGGCGTAGCTGCCTTTACTGCTGTTGATAGTGCACGTGCTGTCGCTGCTGGCGGCTTCCTCCTGCCAACAGCTCTTGTGCTGATGTTTATCGGTGGTGCCGGCAAGTCGGCAATGTTCCCATTGCACATCTGGCTGCCCGATGCCATGGAGGGTCCAACGCCTGTATCTGCTCTTATCCACGCCGCTACCATGGTTGTTGCTGGTGTGTTCCAGATTGCGCGCATGTTCCCCATCTGGATCGAGTATGCTCCTCAATCACTTGATGTTGTTGTTGTTGTTGGCGCGTTCACAGCGTTCTATGCTGCTGCCGTGGCTTGCGCACAGAGCGACATCAAACGTGTGCTTGCCTTCTCAACAATCTCTCAGATTGCCTTCATGATGGTGGCTCTCGGCGTTTGTCTGCCCGGACATCATGGAGCTGTTCTCGACAACCATGCACAGCTTGGCTACATGGCTTCTATGTTCCACCTCTTCACACACGCCATGTTTAAGGCTTGTCTGTTCCTTGGAGCAGGTTGCATTATCCATGCAGTCCATTCTAACGAGATGTCTACAATGGGTGGCTTGCGCAAGTACATGCCTATCACACACATCACGTTCCTTATCTCATGTCTCGCTATCGCGGGCATCCCCTTCTTCTCGGGCTTTAGCTCAAAGGATGAGATCATTACCGCTTGCTTCGAGTATTCTCCTGTTTGCGGTTGGTGGATGACAGGTGTAGCAGCCATGACAGCATTCTATATGTTCCGTCTCTACTACGGCATTTTCTGGGGTACAGAGAACAAGGAGCTTCACGCTCACCACACTCCTCATGAGGCTCCTGCAGCCATGACTTTCCCTCTTGTCTTCTTGAGCATCATTACCGTAGGTGTGGGTGTCGTTACAACCCTCGGCGGTTTCCTCAATTGGGAGTGGGCCAGCTTTGGAAAGTTCGTGAGTGCTGCTGGCACAATCTATACTGTTCATTTCGACCCTCAGGTTGCAGCAACCTCAACTGTTATTGCAATCCTCTCTATCGCTCTTGCTACATATATATATAAAGGTGAGAAGCAGCCTATCGCCGACAAGCTCTACGCCACATTCCCACGTCTGCATCGTTGGGCTTACAAGCGTTTCTACATGGATGAGGTTTATCAGTTTGTTACACACAAAATATTGTTCCGTTGCGTCAGCCGTCCTGCACAGTGGATTGACGAGAAGATCATCAATGGTCTTATCGACTTTACCGCTTGGGGCGCCAACGAGGCAGGAGAGACCATTCGTCCTTGGCAGAGCGGCGACGTTCGCCAGTATGCCGTTTGGTTCCTTACAGGTGCGGTAGCTTTAACATTATTATTACTTTGTTTGTAAACAAGTAGACAAGTGGATTAGTAGACAAGTAAACAAGCTGATAGCCATTAGCGCTTATACCAATAGCTCGTCAACTCGTCAACTCGTCAACTCGTCAACTAACAATTAAAAATATGAATATATTAAGTTTATTCGTAGTAATCCCTGTCCTGATGTTGCTCGGTCTTTGGATCGCACGCAACGTCAATCAGGTGCGTGGTGTGATGGTTGCCGGTTCATCTTGCCTCTTGGCAATGAGCATCTGGCTCACACTCCATTTTATCGGTGAGCGTGCAGCTGGCAACACCGAGGAGATGATTCTCCGCGCTTCTACGGAATGGTTCCCTGCTCTCCACATCAATTATGAGGTGGGTGTCGATGGAATCTCCGTTGTCATGCTTCTGCTTTCGAGCATCATCGTGTTCACAGGCACATTCGCCTCATGGAAGCTTAAGCCCCTTACCAAGGAGTTCTTCATGTGGTTCACCTTGCTCTCAACAGGTGTTTATGGCTTCTTTATCTCTATAGACCTGTTCACCATGTTCATGTTCTATGAGGTGGCTCTCATCCCTATGTACCTTCTTATCGGCTACTGGGGTTCCGGTCGTAAAGAATACGCTGCCATGAAGCTTACCTTGATGCTTATGGGCGGTTCTGCCCTTATCATCCTTGGCTTGGTAGGAATCTATTTCTTCAACGGAGCTTCAACCATGAGCATTCTCGAGATTGCACACAATAACCACATCCCGGTAGCTGTTCAGAATGTGCTGTTCCCGTTTGTGTTTATTGGTTTCGGTGTGCTTGGTGCCCTGTTCCCCTTCCACACATGGTCTCCAATCGGTCACGGTTGTGCCCCGACCTCTGTGTCTATGCTCCACGCAGGTGTGCTCATGAAGCTTGGTGGCTACGGCTGCTTCCGCATTGCCATGTTCCTCCTGCCTCAGGCTGCTCACGATTTGGCTTGGATCTTCCTTATCCTTACCACAATCTCTGTAGTGTATGGTGCATTCTCGGCTTGCGTTCAGACAGACCTTAAGTTCATCAATGCCTATTCATCAGTTTCCCACTGTGGCTTGGTGCTCTTCGCTCTCTTGATGATGACCCGCGTGTCTTGCACAGGTGCCATCCTTCAGATGCTTTCACACGGTCTTATGACAGCCCTCTTCTTTGCCTTGATTGGTATGATTTACGGACGTACCCACACTCGCGACATTCGTGAGCTCGGAGGTCTTATGAAGATTATGCCTTTCCTCTCTGTAGGTTATGTCATTGCTGGTTTGGCCAACCTCGGTCTTCCTGGCTTCTCTGGCTTCATTGCTGAGATGACAATCTTCAACGGCTCGTTCGAAAATGCAGACACATTCCATCGTTGCTGTACCATCATAGCTATCACATCCATCGTTGTGACTGCTGTTTACATCCTCCGTACCGTAGGCTTCATCCTCTTCGAGAAGGTGAAGAATCCACACTTTGAGGAGCTTACAGACGCCACATGGGACGAGCGCTTTGCTGTGTGCTGCCTCATCTTCTGTGTTGCAGGCCTTGGCTCATTCCCAATCTGGGCAAGCCATGTTATCAACAACGCCGTAGGTCCAATTCTTAGCGTTATCCCAACACTTTAATTTTAAGCAGACGAGCGGGCAATTGTTGCAAACTCGTCAATTAAAGAAAACAAAATGGATTATAGTCAGTTTTTTAATATGATACCCGAGGCTGGCCTCATGGCTACCTTGGTAATAGTGTTCCTCGCCGATCTTATCTTGAAAGGCGAGAAGAAACACACTATCCTGAGCGTTCTTACCGGAGTGTTGCTCCTGGCTCAGATTGCTGTGTGCTTCGTGTCAGAGCCTGCTTCGGCATTTGCTGGCCTTTATGTGTCAACAGCCGCAGCTCAAGTCATGAAGGTTATCCTTACCGCAGGAGCGTTCATCGTTGTGGTTATGGCTCAGTCATGGATAGAACGTGCAGACGTTATGCGCAAGGAGGGTGAGTTTTATGAGCTCATCATTTCTACCTTGCTTGGTATGTATATGATGATCTCAAGCGGCCATTTCCTCATGTTCTTCCTTGGTCTTGAGATGGCTTCTGTGCCAATGGCTTGCTTGGTCGCTTTCGACAAGTTCAAGCAGAATTCTGCTGAGGGTGCTGCTAAGTTCATCCTTACAGCGACCTTCTCAAGCGGCGTAATGCTCTATGGCATCTCTTTCATCTACGGTGCTTGCGGCACACTCTATTTCGACGATGTGGCAGACAAGATTTCTGCAACACCTCTCGCCATTATGGGTCTCGTGTTCTTCTTTAGTGGCCTTGGCTTCAAGATTTCTCTTGTTCCGTTCCACTTCTGGACAGCCGACACTTATCAGGGTGCCCCTGTTCCTGTAACAGGCTACCTGAGCGTTGTGTCAAAGGGAGCAGCAGCATTTGCGCTGATGACCATCCTTATGAAGGTGTTTTCCCACATGTTCTTCTATTGGGAACATCTCATGTACATCGTCGTCGTGCTCACCATCACCATAGCCAACCTGTTTGCTCTGCGTCAGAAGGAGCTCAAGCGATTCATGGCTTTCAGTTCTATCTCACAGGCAGGTTACATCATGCTTGCTGCTATCGGCGACAATGCAATGGGTCTCACATCTTTGATGTACTATGTGCTCATTTATGTTGCAGCCAACATGGCCGTGTTCACCATCATCAACGTTGTTGAGACACGCGGAAAAGGCACCACAGACATGTCTTGCTACGATGGCTTCTATCAGACCAACCCCAAGCTGTCGTTCTTGCTCACACTCGCCTTGTTCTCTCTTGCAGGCATTCCTCCCTTCGCTGGTATGTTCTGTAAGTTCTTCGTGTTCATGGCAGCAGCACAGCATGGTTCAAACATCGCTTATGCAGTAGTGTTCATAGCTTTGGTAAACACCGTACCGTCACTCTACTACTATCTGAAGATTGTGAAGTGTATGTACATCAACAAGACAGACGCTCCTCTGCCCACTTTCAAGAGCGATTGTGCCACACGCACAGCTCTTGCTCTCTGTACAGCAGGCGTGCTTCTGTTTGGTGTTTGCAGCTGCGTTTACGGCTGGCTTGTTGCTGCAACAACAGCAATGTAGTTGTGTTAATTAGGTGATTTTTTAATCATGTAATTGGGTCGTAACCCTTACATCATCCATACAATCGGTTTGGCTTTCCTTTCATTGGAGACCCAAACCGATTTTTGTTATCATTTAATGCAATGCAATGGAGTGGGGTATCATTACAAATCAATAATAAAAATTCTAAATTGTGTTAAATGTTGGAAAAAGAGATACAATCACTTCTATATCTCAATAAAAAAGCGTACCTTTGCACCGCTTTTTGAGCAAACAAAAATTTATTTACAAATATTTTTAAGTAGTAATGATGAATCAATACGAAACCGTTTTCATTTTGACTCCCGTTTTGTCTGATGAACAGATGAAGGAAACGGTCGCTAAATTCAAGAAGCTGCTCACCGACAATGGTGCAGAGATTCTGAACGAAGAGGCCTGGGGATTGAAGAAGATGGCTTATGCTATTCAGAAGAAGTCTACAGGTTTCTATTGCCTGTTAGAGTTCAAGGCAGAGCCTACTGTTATCAACTCTCTCGAGATCGGCTATCGCCGCGACGAGAAGGTTATCCGTTATCTCACTGTGAAGCTTGACAAGTATGCAGCACAGTATGCAGAGAAGCGTCGTAATAAACTTAGTAAAAAAGAGGAGGCTTAAATCATGGCAGCAGTAGAATCAGAAATTCGTTATTTGACTCCACCTTCAGTGGATACAAAGAAGAAAAAGTATTGCCGTTTCAAGAAGAGCGGTATCAAGTATATCGACTACAAGGATCCTGAGTTCCTCAAGAAATTCCTCAACGAGCAGGGTAAGATTCTTCCCCGTCGCATCACCGGAACTTCTCTGAAGTACCAGCGTCGTGTAGCACAGGCCGTGAAGCGTGCCCGTCAGCTTTCCTTGCTTCCTTATGTAACCGATTTGATGAAATAATTTTAAGGAGGATAAGCACATATGGAAATTATACTGAAAGAAGACATCATCGGTCTTGGATACAAGAACGATATCGTAAACGTAAAGAGCGGTTACGGCCGTAACTACCTGATTCCTCAGGGCAAGGGCGTTATCGCTTCTGAATCTGCAAAGAAAATCCTCGCTGAGAACCTCAAGCAGCAGGCTCACAAGCTCGCAGCTCTGAAGGCTGAGGCAGAGAAGAAGGCTCAGGCTCTTGAGGGTGTTAAGCTTGTTATCACTGCTAAGGTAAGTGCCACAGGTGCTACTTACGGTTCTGTTAACAAGAACACCGTAGCTGACGAGCTCCAGAAGAAGGGCTTCGATGTTGATCGTAAGATCATCACCATGCACGACATCAAGAGCGTTGGCGAGTATGAGGCAACAATCCATTTCCACAAGGAGGTAGAGGTTAAGGTTCCCGTACAGGTTGTAGCTGAGGGCGAAGAAGCTCCTAAGGCTGAGGTTGCTGAGGCTGCTCCCGCTGCAGAGTAAATTTGTACACACACACACAGTTTCCGTGAGGAAACCAAAACTTAATATTGGGGTTAGATCACTTGTTTGAGCGGTCTAACCCCTTTCTTTTGTTTCTTACTAGACCCTCTTTTTTATAATTATTACAAAGCCACTGTCTTTGTTGCAAATCATGCCTCTTCTCTTACTATAAAAAGTTTATTGTTTTAACGTGAATTCGACGAATTTGAAGCCCTTGATGGCGCCCTTGGATAAGTGGAGTGTTGTGGCTTGCCATGTGAGCTGACAGCTCCTCCAGGCCGATGGTCTCTTCCACGATTACGCGGGGATACCACTTGTTGTATACTGTCTCGTTCTTCTCGTTCTTGTTCTGATACAGTTTTACTCTAATCATGTTGTTTTTTTCTTTGGTTAATAATGTTTATTCTTGATGTGACGGTTGTTACGGCGCGCTCGTTCCTTCCTCACGGTAATGCCTTTGCTGATCGATGATTTTTGACAATGCAAAGATATGAAATCTGAAAACGGCAGTTAGGAGATATTAGGAGATACTATGATAATTTATTCATCTTTTTACATTTGTTTGCATTAGTAACTGTCTTTGCATGCGTAATTGCATTGGCATCATCACAATCTATGGGTGTTTAAAGAATATCTATGGCATTTACATGAGCCATCTATGGCATTTACATGAGCCATCTATGGCACTTAGATGAGCTATCTATGGCACTTAGATGAGCTATCTATGGCTTTTTTTTGCACACGGATTATTCGAATAATATTTTTGCACACGGATCTCACAGAACGCACGGATTTTATTCGTTTCATTCGTGGGGCAAAAAATATCTTGTGTGTCATAGATGAGGGGGTGGTTTGTGGTAACTGGATCCATGGGATTGATGGGATAGGGATGCGGTGTGACACATGACAGATGTGACACCGGTTTTTGAGAACTTTTTCTTTATATTATTTTCTTTTTAAAATTAATTATTTGTTTTTCCTGCGCGCGCGCGAGGATATTTTATAAAAACATGTGTCATATGTGTCATCTGTCATACTTTGAGGAGGTGTTTAAGCGCGTGAAACAGCAGCTCATGGAGGCTGCCTTCGACGATGAACGATGTGTTTGTCAACATTGGAGGATATGACGTGAGGGTTCTACCTGACTAACTGAACATTCTGCTCTTGACCACATACGCGTTTAACCCCCTCGAAATGCAAACCGTTATTAAACAATCCATTTGCGTGAGCGTGCTGCAAATGTGCTGCGAATATGGAAATAAGCAACGGCCAAACATCTTTTGAAATAAAAAGACTCGTTCTGGAGCATAACAAGACAGGAAAGCAGGTGCCGTTGCGCGAGCCCGACTTGATGATTGTCATGACAGGTGGCAGCATGGCTTACACACGCCCAGACGGAGTCAAAGTCATACCGCTTGCTTGTTTGAAAGATTAAAAAACAGAATAGAATATGGGAACAGCATTACTGGCACTCTGCTTCTGCGCATTGTCGCTCGTACTTGCCTTGTTTGTAGGCATATCGCCCATAAGTGACAAGGCAAAGATTAGGTTTATGTATGTGGTGCTGCGCTGTCGTTGATGTCAATGCCAAGTGTAGCCAAGCCGACCTCATGGCGTATGCCAATTCCGCTTTCTTCAAGATTGGGAAAAAACGTAAGAGCATTGCTCGATTTCTCAGCACAGTGTTCGAAGCCTACTTCCCTGGTGGTGAAGGATTTGTTTACAAGAAGATGCCTGGGGCAGAAGGAAATAAAAACAAAAATCACAGTTAAATTTGTAAAAGCATGGAAGAATTAACAACAAATAATCAACCAATACATTCTAATTTCTTTACGAACAGGAATGGAAATACCCTTATGAAAGAGTTTGAGGGGGTTCTACAACATAATAATCATATAAAAAATCTCGATGCAGTTGTTGGCTTTCTGCGAGCATCAGGGTATTTCTCTTTGCGCCCATTCTTAGATAACATCAACAAAGTGCGAGTTTTGATAGGCATTGATGTTGACAAATATATAGCACAAGCAGCCAACCAAGGAAGAATTTTCTTTGGTGCAGAAGAAGAGGTAAAAGAAGATTGTCTACTCAATATAAGAAAAGACATTGAGCATTCAAACTATACCAAAGAAGTAGAAAAAGGAATGCTTCAAATGGTTCAAGATCTTATGGATGGTAAACTTGAACTACGTGCCCATCCTTCAAAGAGAATACATGCAAAGTTGTATGTACTCTATCCAGATGATTTCAATCAGTATTCCCAAGGCATCGCCATAACTGGTTCAAGCAATTTGTCCGGCAATGGGCTTGGCATTTCGCAAGATAAGCAATATGAGTTCAATGTCAAGCTTGACCGATTTGATGATGTAAAATTTGCCAAAGACGAATTTGAATTGTTGTGGAAAGAAGCTGAAGGTTGTGAGATTACCGCAGAAGATGTGAAAACATCCATAGACAAAACCTACTTAAGAGGTGATGTCGCTCCATACGATTTGTACATCAAAATGCTTATGGAATACTTCTCTGATCGTGTGTTGGCCACAGATGACAACAATCCGTTTGATATGCCTGAGGGATATACCAAGTATGATTACCAAATGGATGCAGTTGTGGAGGGATATCAGAAGCTCATTAGGTATGATGGATTTTTCCTTGCAGATGTCGTTGGTCTTGGTAAGACTGTTATTGCAACCATGATTGCAAAGAAGTTCTTGATAGAGAATGGACGCGATAAGACAAAAATTCTTGTTGTATATCCTCCTGCAGTAGAACAGAACTGGAAAGCAACATTCAAAGACTTTGGCATAGATAAATATGCCAAATTTATTTCCAATGGAAGTTTGGCAAAGGTCCTTGATGAAGAGAACTATAACTATTGGAATGCTGATGAGTACGATTTGATATTGGTGGACGAGGCACACAAGTTTCGTTCACACACTACAGCTGCATTTGAACAACTGCAGGAAATCTGCAAGATGCCTCGCATCGAAAATGGAAATATTCCTGGATATAAGAAAAAAGTGATGCTCATCTCGGCAACACCGATGAACAATACACCAGCAGACATTTACAATGAGATACAGTTATTTCAAGATCCTCGACGTTGTACAATAGACGGAGTGGCAAACTTGACAGCATTCTTCTCTCCTCTTATCAAGGAGTTCCAACAATTAAGGAAAGAGCCCAACTTCGATGTGACACAGTTTAAGAAGTTGGCCGAGCATGTGCGTGACCGTGTTATAAAACCTTTGACCGTCCGCCGCACAAGAACAGACATTGAAAATGTGGCTCGTTATAACAAAGATGTAAATGGATTCCCGAAGGTTGAACGTCCTATCGAAAACAGATATGAACTAAATGAACGTTTGGCCAATCTGTTTGAAAGTGCAATGGAAACTCTTGATAAGAAGTTGAGCTATGCCCGTTATCAGGCTATTGCCTATTTGAAACCTGAAGCTGCAAATGGTTTGTATGACAATGCCGAATTGATAAGCCGCAGCCTGGCAGGAATCCGCAAGAATGGATTGGTAAAACGACTTGAAAGCAGTTTTTATGCTTTCCAAATATCGTTGAATAATTTCCGTCAAGCGAACCAAAATATGATTGACATGTTCAATCGTGATAAGGTATTCATCGCTCCAGACCTTGACATAAACAACTTGTTGGAAGCAGGGCTTTCAGATGAGGAAATAGAAGAAAAATTGAATGCTAAGGCAGAGGAGAATCCAAAGAATTCTGTATTTAAGGCTGAAGAGTTCGACCCTGAGTATATCGAATTGTTGCAGCAAGACAAAGAGATACTCGAAAAACTGTACAAGGATTGGGAGGGCATAACAGATGAAGACGATTCCAAATTTGCAAAATTCAATGAACTGCTGAAACATGAATTGTTTAATACCGACCGTAACCCAGAGCAAAAGTTAGTGGTTTTCTCTGAATCTGTTGATACGGTTAAATATCTCGAACAACGCATTAACCGTAAGGACGTGTTGGTCATCTCTGCTGACAACAGAAGCAAACTGTTCAAGACAATTCGTGAGAATTTTGATGCAAATTATAAAACAAAGCTCAATAAATACAATATAATCCTCACAACTGACGTTCTAGCAGAAGGAGTAAACTTGCATCGAGCCAACATGATAGTCAACTACGATACACCTTGGAACAGTACACGTCTCATGCAGCGCATAGGTCGTGTGAACCGTATAGGTTCTTCATCAAAGCACATATACAACTATGTGTTCTATCCTTCGCGTGAAGGCAACAGGGAAATCAATCTGAATCAAATCGCTTTGAGTAAAATACAAACATTTCATTCCACATTTGGCGAGGACAACCAAATATACTCACAGGAAGAAATTCTTGACCGTGACCTCACCAAATTGTTTGACGAAGGCATGAAGCGACAAAAGGAAGATAGTAACCAAGAATTGCCTTTCTACGAGGAGCTAAGAACCCTTTACAAGACAAATCGCAGGGAATATAATCGTATCGAAAAACTGTCATTGCGAAGCAGGACTGGTCGTGAGGCAAGGCAAGTTGATGGAGTTACACTTTCTGGAGATACGCTCGTTTTCCTAAAGACGAACTTCCGCAAGGTGTTCTGTACTACCCTAGAAAAAGTTGAATGGATTTGTACTGTAAGCCTGAGGTTGGTTG